>Ga0134121_10001098_pt1 | contig 26404 bp, 26 predicted proteins | sample KB301_FD_96463 | JGI IMG/M metagenome (GOLD analysis project Ga0134121, IMG submission 96463) | Terrestrial soil microbial communities without Nitrogen fertilizer from Kellogg Biological Station, Michigan, USA - KB3-0-1 | ecosystem: Environmental > Terrestrial > Soil > Unclassified ... | reverse complement strand
CCGCGGGAAAGTAGTACCACCACCCCATCAGGCTCTGCATCCCCAGCAAAGACGTCGCGTGCCCATACTCGTTGTGCGCCATGACGTTGTACATGCCGAACAGGAAATATGTGGGCAGGACATGGCGCAGTGTGGGGATCGCCCGGGCCATTGTGATCGCGAACTGCTGCTGACCTTTGATGATCGAGCGATCCGTCTCGTTCAGCGGTGGATGCTGAAAGAAATAAGCGCTGTTGATGAGAAGGAGAATCACGAGCGCCGCGACGGCGGCTCGGGCGCCGGACGCGGCGCGACGCCCTTCCGTGGGCCTCACGATCTCCACGAGGAACACCACGGCCAACACGATCCCTGCAACGACCATCGAAAACTTCGTCAGCAGCGCGGCCGCCGTTCCCACAGCAAGCCACACCGCGCGCGAAAGGCTTCTATTCTCGAGATATCGATGCAGCAGGTAGAAGAAACCGAGGAAGCTCAGAGACCCCGCGACATCGGTGTGGACCATGCGGCCGTGCGCCAGCATCGTTGGCTCCAGACAATACAGCGCCAGGGAAAGGACGGCCGCAGTCGGGCCAAACAACTTTCTGGCGTAGAGAAAAATTAAAAGCCCGAGCGCCACCGCGACGGGAATCATCATGATTCGCGGCCAGAACGCGAGACGCACAAAATCCGCACCGCGCTGCTGCCAGAAAAGACCGTAGAAGTCCCATCGTTGTTGAGGGATTCCAGCGTCAGGCGGTAGAGCGTCGGTCCGGGAGAGCAGCAGCAAGGGCAACGCCGCCCACATTTTTACCAGCGGAGGATGCTCGCTGTTGAAACGGAAATCGCCTGTTGTCCAATAGTAGTAGCCGGCGGGAATATGAACGAGTTCGTCGTTGGTGAGCGTTTTCCGCGATATTGCAACGGCCTGGCTGACGGCCAAAGCCAGCAGCAGAAGTCCGGCGATCAGGTGATGCGAACGCATTAGGCTTGGAAGTGACAACCAGCGGTGTGCTTTGCCAATGCGGGGTTAAGATGGCGAAGCTCCCCTCCTACACTCGGAGGGGCTTTGCCCAAAAAGCCGCTAACGGTTTTCGGGCGCGCCCTCTCCCACCGGGAGAGGGTGGCCGAAAGCCGGGTGAGGGCGCTCAGGCCTTGTACTTGTACAGCGTGTCCCTCATCCGGCCCTTCGGGCCACCTTCTCCCGGTGGGAGAAGGACGCACGAACACGTGTCGGACTTTTTGGCCAAAGCCTCGTCTTAACGTCGCATGGGGCAAAGCCCATTCCCCTCGGCAGCTCAATGCCACAACTGGAACGCTTTCGTCATCCCGGCTACGACTCCGGCCTTGTGATCCCAGTGTGTCGTTCCCGCCGTCGCCGCAACGTCGAACGTGATGCCGCCCGCTTTAAGCTGCAAGCCGAGGCGCGCCTGACCGCGCGACTCTCCGCCGGCGGACGGATGCTTCTGGGCGTTGTGATATCCGTTCCATTCGCCCAGGACGCTCACGCGATTTCCAGCGGGTACCGCTGCGGCAATGCCATACGTGAGAACGTCATGCTGCGACTGTGGCCTGTTCGCATCATCCAGAATACCCAGCCCGACGTTTCCGAAAATGAACGCAGTGCCCGTCTTCTTTCCGATCAAAATGTCTCCGAAGAAATCGGTCCCGTCCGTGCCGATACCTTTGGTGCGATTCGAGTTCGGAAGGACAACAGTAGGACGAAAGCTGATGATCGGCAGTGAACGGCTTTCTTCAACGATCTTGATCTTCGTGCTGAGCGCGAGATCCCCCCAATCGTTCCGCGATCCGGCTCCGTTCTGCAGCCGAAGGTAGTTGTGCAGCGTGCCCGTCATCTGAAACTCCGCCCGCTTCCCGATGCCGAAGTGCAGACCGCTGGTGAGAATCTGATACAGATCGCCGGTCAATCCTGACACGGGAAAGCGCGCCCGATGCTGGTATCCGAATCCGGTTTCAGCCACAAGCGAGCCTTCCGCAATGACCCGGGGATCTTCCGTAAGCAGAGGCCGCTGCTGGGCCGCAGCCGCCGTACAGAAGACTGTGACAGCGACAGTGACTGCAAGGATGAGAATGGTGATTCTACGAAGTGCGCTGAAGTTCATAACGAATAAGAGCCGCTCCCACGATTGCCGCAGTTTCAGTTCGAAGGATTCCCTCACCGAGTCCGACGAGCGCGAATCCTTTGTAGCATGCCGCGTCAAGTTCCGCGTCCGTCCATCCGCCCTCCGGACCGATCAGGAAAAACACCGGACCATCGGCCGGCGCGCCGGCGAGTGCCGACTTTAGCGGCCCCCCGCCACGCTCCGCAAACACAATCTTTGTGGTCGCTTTGTAGTCGAGGACGGAATCGAACTTCGCCGGCTCATCGATTGTCGGCAGATAGTAGCGTTTGGATTGTTTGGCGGCTTCACGGATCACTCGCGTCCATCGCTCGGAATACCGCTCGGAACGCCGATCGGGCCGCTGGCCAGGTCCGAGATTTGAACGGCTGGCGATGATGGGAACAATGCGGGTCACGCCGACCTCGACCGCTTTCTCCAGCGCCAACTCGAAGGCCGACGGCTTCACGAAGCTCAGTCCAAGGATGAGTTCTGGCTCGACCCTGTCTACGTGACGGCTTTCCAGAATCTGCACGACCGTCTCGCGCTTCCCTGCGGTTTCCACTTTGCACGTCCACACGCCGCCGTTGCCGTCGAAGACTTCCACGATCTCGCCCGTGTCGGCGTGCGTCACCCTCAGGTGCTGGTGCTCGTCTCCGAGAATCCGAAGACGGCCGGACTCGATCACAGGTTCAGGAATGTAGACGGATTTAACCGACATTCATGTTTTGCGTGACAAGCGCGGACCACTCGCCGCGGGTCGTTTGCTCGAGGACCACGTGGCCGTGCGTCGAAGCCAGTTGCTGGATCCCGGATGCCTGAAAGTTCAGCAGGCCGGAGAAGATTGCGATGCCGTGCGGCCGCAGCACGCGATGGATATCCTCATAGATTGAGGAGATCACATCCGCAGTAAGGTTACACAGAAGCAGGTCGACGCTTCGATCCGCCACCGCGTCGATGGAACTGACCATCAGGCCGACTTGTCCCGGGGTGTTTCTTTCCACATTCTCTTCTGCCACTTCCACGGCTACCGGATCGTTGTCACATGCCAGCACGGTTTTCGCACCGAGCAGTGTCGCCGCAATGGCGAGAATGCCGGAACCCGTGCCGAGATCCAGGACGACGCCATCCGGCGGGATCGAACGTTGCATTGCTTCGAGGGCTTCCAGTGTGAGTTGCGTGGATTCGTGCGTGCCGGTGCCGAAGGCCTGGCCCGGATCGATAAAGATGGGAAACCGGCCCTCGGGACAAGTGGAATCCAACCAGCTCGGGATCACGAAGAAGCGGCTCCCTATAGGAAAGCTGGACCAGGATTTCTTCCACTCCTCGCCCCAGTCTTTGTTCCCTACGGGCCCGGAGGAAATTTCGGCAAACGGAAATCCAGCGCGCTCATAAAGGGATTGAATCGATTCGAGATTTGGCGGGCTGTTGAAGTACACCGTCAACTGGGTGTCGCCGCTTTCCCAGATACCGGCGGCTCCGAGTTCTGCGAGCTCACCGATGACGGTGTCCTTCAGGGATTCGGGGACATCGAATGTGATTTCGTGCCAGGGCATAGAGTTGCCCCCTCCTCAAGACGAGGGGACGATCACCCGAAAATTTCTTTCACACGATCGATCAGTTTCTTCTCTATCGGCTTGTTGTCGTGGTGGAAGGTCTCTCCCAGCTTGCCCACCAGTTCTTTTTGCTCTTTCGACATTTTGGAGGGCACGACCACATTCACGGTCACATAGAGATCGCCTCGACCGGATCCCCCGCGCTTGGGAACGCCGCGCCCCTTAATGCGGAGCACGGTCCCCGGCTGTGTTCCGGCGGGAATCGGAAGGCGCTCTTCCTCTCCTTCCAGTGTAGGGACTGCAATTTCCGCACCCAGCGCAGCCTGAGGAAACGATATCGGAATGTGGCAATAGAGATGATTGTCTTTTCGCTCGAAGAAATCGTGATCCTTGACGATGAGTACTACATAGAGATCTCCCGGCGTTGCGCCTCGGGCTCCGGCTTCACCTTCGCCGGTAACGCGAAGCTTGTCGCCATGATCGATCCCGGGAGGCACTTTCAGTTCGAGAGTTCTTTCGCGAACGATGCGGCCGTCGCCCCGGCAGCTCTTGCAGGGATTTTTGATAATTTGGCCTGCGCCCCCGCAGTGTGAACACGTACGGGTGACGCTGAAGAAACCCTGCTGGAATCGAACCTGTCCGTAGCCGTTGCACGTGGAACAGGAAGTCGATCCACTTCCCTGCGCACCGCCGGTGCCGTTGCACTCGGAACAAGCCTCGTGACGCGGGAACTTAATCTTCGTCTTGGTGCCGAAGACCGCGTCCTCAAAACTCAGCTCCATGTCGTACCGAAGATCGGATCCGCGTTGGGAGCGGCCGCCACCGCGGCGGGCCCCTCCGAAAAGGTCGCCGAACCCGAAGATATCCCCGAGAATATCGCTGAAGTCCGAGAACACATTCGGGTCGAACCCGGCGTTCGCCGCTCCGCTTACCCCGGCGTGACCGAATCGATCGTATTGAGCGCGCTTTTGAGTGTCACTGAGGATGGCATAGGCTTCGGCGGCCTCTTTGAACTTTTCCTCTGCTTCGTGATTACCAGGATTGCGGTCGGGATGGAACTGCATCGCCAACTTTCGATAGGAGCTCTTGATTTCCTGATCCGACGCTGTCCGGGTTACGGTTAGAATTTCATAGTAGTCGCGCTTTGTGCTCAATCTCCCGCTCCCCCACCGCTCACCGACACACTGACCATCGCGGGTCTAAGCAGGCGGCCGTTCAGAGTGTAGCCGCGGCGCAACTCTTCGACGACGGTATTCTCTTCGACTTCATCCGTAGGGACAGTGCTGACCGCCTGATGGAAATTGGGATCGAAGCGTTGCCCTTTCGCTTCAATCGGTTTCAATCCGAAACGTCCGAGCGTGTCCTGGAACTGCTTATAGACCAGGTCCAGTCCGCGCAGCATATTGTCTCTGGCGGATTTTTCGGAACTGGCATTGCGAATCGCCAGATCGAAGGAGTCCATCGCATTGAGCAGTTCCCGCATTAATTCGGCCGACGCGAACTGGGCGAATTCACCTCGTTCGCGTTCGATGCGTTTCCTGTAGTTCTCGAACTCGGCCTGCTTGCGAAGCAGGCGATCCTGAAGTGTATCGCGCTCTTCGGTAAGCTTCTGGATATCACCCGATGGTTCGGACGCCTCCGACGATCCGGATGACCCGGAAACACCGGAATCGGCAACACCGCCGTCGCGAGCCGAGAGCTCTTCCTGTTCTTCGTTGTTTTTTGCCATTACGCGTTGATTCTCTGGCCGATAAGCTTTCCCAAACACGAGACAGCGGAAATGACGCGACCGTATTCCAGGCGGATCGGGCCAATGATACCGAGAAAACCGGTTGTTTTGTCGCGGGACATATAAGAAGAAGTAATCACAGCAAAGTCACGCATTGAAGCAATGCCAAGTTCGGATCCAATAACAACTTTCACGCCTTCCGCAGTATTCGCGGCAATGCACTCGTTGAGAATTTTTACAAGGCGGCCCTTCTCTTCAAACATTTGAAAAAGCTCACGCATCCGGCCGACGTCGGCGAACTCCGGCTGGTTGAGCATATTTACCGTGCCCTGAACAAAAACGCTCTCCGGGCCGGGCTCATCTTCAGCTTTGAGAGTTTCGTTCCAGGTGCGCAGCAGGTTCAGCATGCGATCGACGACCGATCGTTCGGCTTCCATCATATGCAATAGCTCGTTCCGGATTTCTGTCAACGTCCTGTCGCAGAACCGCTCCACAAGAAATCGTCCAGCGCGGTCGAGTTCCGTCTGCGGATAGCGATCCGAGACCCGGATTACTTTGCGTTGCAGCAACCCGGATTTCGAGACAAAAATCACCAGAATCTTGCCATCGCCCAGATCGAGAAACTCGATGTGCTTCAGTTGCGTCGTCGCCAGCGGCGGGGCGATCACGATGCCGATGTTCTTCGAAATGTCCGACAGCACGAAACACGTTCGCGACATCAACTCCTCAGGCGTATCGTTATCGCCCAGCATCCGCGCGATCCGGCGCTCGGAGACCTTATCCGTGCGGTCCGACTCCGGCAGGGTATCCACGTAGAACCGGAAGCCTTTTTCAGACGGCACCCGGCCGGCCGACGTGTGCGGGTGAGTGAGATAACCGGATTCTTCGAGTTCGGCCATCGTATTCCGAATTGTAGCCGGGCTCAGGCCGCCTCCCAGCTGGCCAGACAGAGTTTTGGATCCGACAGGCTCACCGGAGCTGATATAGGTTCGGATCAGAAGATGAAGAATGTCCTGCGTTCTTCCCGACAGGCTGTCTCTTTTCAACATTCGAGATTTTTTATAACACTGGGCTCACGCCGGGTCAATCGACTCTCCGCCTGAAATCGATTGAAAAGCAATCCTGGAAGCTTCCAACCAAGGCGTTTGTGAGCTCAGCCAGAGAAGGACGGATTGGCAGGAATTCCTGCAATCCAGCCATTTCCTCGTACAAAGGACCAGCATCCGGCATTCGCGTCACCCGTGCCAGCGTCTCTCGATCGCAACTGATCGGCATCGACCCATGCTGCAGAAAACTTCGACGGAGCCGTCGTTGGGCGCTTCCGACGATCTTGCGGCCTTTCACCGTGAGCTCGTAGCGCGAGACGGACATGAAGCAAGGCGCGTCGTTACTGCTGGCACCGCCTGGATGCGACGCCGGCCGTCGCGTTTCCGGGGCGAGGGTCGCAGGAACGCCCACCCGATTAAAAGCCGTGCAGAGCGCCTCTGAGACACTCTTATAGTTGGCGTAGATCGTATCGCCGAAGCAGGTGCTGTCGTTGGACGCCACGGCATATGTCAGTTCGTCATCGTGGAGCACTGCACGTCCCCCAGTCGGTCGATGAACGATATCCACACCATGCTCCGCGCAGAACCCTTCATCGACCGCCGTATCCACCCTTTGATTGCGCCCCAGCGACACGGTCGGACGACGCCAGCGGTAAAACCGGACGATTGTTCGGGGAGCCTGCGCGCTCTCGACTTCTTCCAACAGGGCCGCGTCGATGGCCATGTTCGAAGTGCCGTCGAGGTCGTCGTCGATGATGAGATCCCAAAGAGGCATGCAAATATTGAGTAACCGCCAAAACGCCAAGATCGCCAAGAGGGAATGGAGATGCAGACGCTCCTTCCATTCCTTCTTGGCGATCTTGGCGATCTTGGCGGTTTACTTCACTTTCATCGGAATCCGATGTGTCGTGTCATAGGTATCTGGAACCTTGACCAGCAGCGTAACGCTCGAACCGCCTTTCAACTGCGATTCGATGCCCCGGAAATCAGTCACATTCTTTATTTCCGTCGTATGGCCCGCTGTCACGACGCCGGTGATCACCATTCCTTCCTCGACACCCGCCTCGTCGGCGACGCTGTTGGCTTCCACGTTCGTAACTTCGACGCCCGCCAGACCGCTGAACTGCCGGGTCATCTGGGCCGTGATCGATTGAACCTGGATTCCCAGACGGCTTGAGGTCGGCGCTTCCTGACCGCCGCGTGGCCGCGCACGATTCGGGGCATTCGATGCGGCGGCGTCTTCCGCCAGAACGTCCGCGCGGTCACCGATGGTGACGGCGATAGTCTGAGGCCGGCCTTCGCGCAAAACTCCAAGCTTCACCGTGCTGCCAACGGCGCTATCCACGATGACATCCTGGAGTTCATTACCATGACTGACCTTTGCGCCGTTGATCTCGGTGATGATGTCATTGGCATGAAGGCCCGCTTTTGCTGCAGGAGTACCCGGGAGAACGCTCTCGACGATGACGGCTTCCTTTCCCTTGACTCCGTAGGAATCCAGAGTCGTCGGATCCGTTTCCGTGGTGTATTGGATACCAATCGAACCACGGGTCACTTTGCCGTGCTGAGAAAGCTGGTTATAGACCTTCACAGCCGTGTTGGACGGGAGGGCAAACCCGAGTCCGGCGAACGAATCCGTTCCCGAAACGATGGCCGTGTTGATGCCGATGACTTCGCCGGCCATGTTCACAAGCGGCCCGCCGCTGTTGCCGGGATTGATCGCGGCATCGGTCTGAAGGAACTTTTGAAGTCCGCTGTTCGCCTGGGAGGCGCCGAACATGCGATTATCGCGACCCTTCGCACTGATGATTCCGGTAGTGACGGTGTGGTCAAAGCCAAAGGGGCTGCCGATGGCGAGAACCCAATCGCCGACTTTCACCGCGTCGGAATTGCCGAACCTGGCAATGGAGAGTTCATGGTCCGCGTCGATCTTGATCAATCCGAGGTCGGTTCCTTCATCGCTGCCGACAAGCTTCGCGGTGTATTTGCTGTCGTCGGACAGAAACACCGTAATCTTGGTCGCCCGGTCCACCACATGATGGTTGGTCAGGATGTAACCGGCCTTGTCGACGATGAAACCAGTTCCCGTGGCCGTACCGCCGCCACGCTGACGGGGGTTGTCATCCCCGCCGCCAAAACCGAAGAAATCGGGTGGCAAGCCGGGAATCTGCGGAAGCTGCTGCCGCCCCCCACTCTGCCGAACCCTCGTCGGCGCGGCAACCTCCACCTGAATCTTGACTACTGCAGGATCCAATTGTGCGGCGATCTGTGAAAACGCATTAGAAAGAGAGACCGGGTCGGGAATGACAATCGTCGCCGGCTTCTGTTCGAACGTCGCTTTCACTCCACCAGACACGATGGATCCGATGATGACGCCGATACACAGCGTCAAAGCAACCATGCTGAGAAAAAGCAATCGCTTGTTATTCATCTTCTTCAAACTCCTCAAAAAGAACTTGTTGCGGGATGCGGGTGCGAATCGAACTGACACCCGTCAACTTTTGGACGCTTCAGCCCGAGATTTGTTTCGCTCCTGCATGCTGCGTTTTTAGCTTTCCGAGACGCTCGGCCGCAGCCGCGAGCGTTTCGTCCTTCTTGCAGAAAGTAAAACGGATAAAGTTCCTACCCGATACGGGATCCCGGAAAAAGCTGCTACCGGGAACGGATGCCACACCAATCTCCTTGATAAGGAATCGACTGAACTCCACATCATTTGCCAGACCTTCCCGCTCGCGGAGCCTTTCGATATTGCACATGATGTAATAAGCGCCCAAGGGCACAAACGGTTCAAGTCCTGCCTGATCCAATACAGCGAGGAGATTGTCCCTCCGGGCCGTATAGTGCTCCGCCAATTCTAAGTAATATGAATCCGGAAGGCGAAATGCAACTGCTCCAGCCTCCTGGAGGGGAGCGGGCGCCCCGACGGTCATGAAGTCGTGCATCTTCCGGATCGGCCCCGTGATCTCCGGCGGCGCGATGATGTACCCCACGCGCCACCCCGTCACACTATAGGTCTTGGACATGCCGTTAACTACAATAGTCCGCTCCCGCATGCCGTCGAGAGTTACCGGAGAAATGTGCTTCGCGCCATCGTAAATGATGTGCTCGTAAATCTCGTCGGTAATGGCCAGCACATCCCACTTCTGGCACAAACGCGCGATGATTTCCAACTCCGCCCGGGTAAACACCTTCCCGGTCGGATTGTTCGGCGTATTGATGATAATAGCCTTGGTGTTGTTGTTGAACGCCCCTTCCAATTCCCTCTCATCGAACGACCAGTCGGGAGCGCGCAGTTGCACGTATCGAGGAATAGCGCCGGAGATGATTGCGTCGGGGCCGTAATTTTCATAGAACGGCTCGAAAACAATCACTTCATCGCCGGGATTGATAATTGCGAGAAGGACGTCGATCATGCCTTCGGTGGAACCGCAACAGACAGTGATTTCGCGTTCCGGATCGACCTCGATGCCGATGAAGCGCCGCGTTTTCTCGACCAGGGCGTCGCGAAACTTCTTGGCGCCCCAGGTAATCGCATATTGATTGACGTCGGCATGAATGGCATCCGCGGCGGCGCGCTTCAGGATTTCGGGGGCGGCGAAGTCAGGGAATCCCTGGGACAAATTAATCGCGCCATGCTGGAGCGCGAGCCGCGTCATCTCGCGGATGACGGATTCGGTGAATTGCGTGGCCTTTCGCGAGATGGGCTTCTTAAACATGAGTTTCGCTCAGCGGGTCAGCGGTCCAGGATAGTCTGAGCCCAGAACGGACTCCTCGCCATCCGCCAGAACGCGCACCAGTTCTTCATGGTAGTAGTCGTGCGACGCTGCCGCAATGTCGACGCGCTGCCTGTAGTGGTCGCGTCCCTGATCGATTTGCTTCTGAAGACGGACGTACAAATCGGAAGCGGCGCGGCCTTCGCGGACGTCGTGTTCGTTGTAGAGTTTGATCTCGGAAACCAGCAGGCGGGCGGCAAGCCGGGCTTCCGCGGCGAGCTTTTCGTCGGCCCCATGCCCTGCCGGTACCTCAGGCGCGGAAGACGGGCTCGAAGAAACTACCGGCGCTGCGAATGCCGGGGGACGCGGAACGGGTGTCTGCAATTTCATCCCGAAAGCTTCGATCGCGCGGCCCAGGCATGCGGACAGGAAATCCAGAGGCTCGACCGCGTAAGGCGGCACAGCGCACACTGCCGCCACGGTCCGTTCACGGACGACAAGCGGTTTGAAAAAAGACTCCGGATCGATCGTATCCTTCGAGACAAGGTCCGAAAACGCGCCTTTCCCGCGAGACTTCCAGAGGGCCAAGCCATCGGCTTTGGCAACATAGACGGCGACCGCTGCGGCAAACGGCTCAACGAGGTTGAGAAACCGCGTCAGCATTTCGGCCTGGGATCCACTCTCGGCCAGTTGCCGTTGCCCGTCCGCGTAGGTACGCCAGAGATTCAGCTGATCCTGCAGGCGGCCTTTTTCCGCATCCCACTGCGCTGCCGCTGCCTGGGATTGCCTGGCAAAGTCGGCTTCAAGTTGATTGATGGTTTCGCGGAGGATCTCCTGGAATTGATTCCGCATCTCCGTCGAGACTCTGTCGCACGCGTCGGAGACGGCCTTTTCGTTCTGGGCGCGGAGCTCCGCCTTTTCCGCCTCCGCGAGCTCCATAATCCCATTTTCCGCCTCGTGTACCGCGGATTCGAGACGTCTGAGAAATTCTTCTTCTTGTTGCTGGCGCGCTTCCTGCAGAACTCGTTCAAGCTCGGCAGACAAAGCAGGGGCCATCGCTTCGAGGATCTTGTCCACTGTTTGGGTGCTTAACTCCATGAGAGCGACGATTATACTGCGTTGACAGAATGCTCGCCCATCCCTATATAAATAAGGACGTAGAATACAGATACATGAGCGGCTGCGATGCAAGCCCGGTAGGGCGCAGCCATCAAGTAAGGGGGGCGCACCGGTTTCGACGGGAACAGTGAAGGAAGAGATGCATGCCGAGGCCCATGTACCTCGTTAAAACGTGGAAACAATCAACTGCTGAATATACACCAGCACTAGCCGCTTAATACCCGGCTACGTCCTTGACTAGCTCTCCTGTTGGCTAGTTAAAGGGCGTCACTTTAGACAGGATAGTCCCAGGCTGCTGACCCGGCGGCCAAAAGGCGAAACCTAATGGGCGGGTGTCCCGGCTGGCTTGCAGGTTCCTTCAGGCCGGGATACGACCAAATCGGAACCTGACACGCATGTAGAGTCTCCGACGGATCGTTTTCGGACGCGGGTTCAATTCCCGCCGCCTCCATAACTGGTAAGTTCGGAAGAACCCGCTCCCACCGCGGGTTCTTCCGTTTTGGGGCCATTTAGGCCGTAAGGTAGAATTGTTACGGAACAACTGTCCCGGTCCGAGCAACGGGAAACAGACTTTGAATATGGAGAAAGGCGGAATGCCGACGCTGGTCAGAAATCGCCCAATCGCCTTGCTGGTAGCGATCGCGCTGCTGGTAATGCTGCCTGTAGATGCGGGGGCGATGCTCCGCTCGCAACACGACGATGTGGGAAATGCCGGGGTGGGAGTATCGAGCCATCCATGGGGATTGGAGGCCTCGGTCGCATCGAGGATGTGGGAGTCGCCCTCGTTGCATCAGAGCAGCCCGAAGAAGGCTGCACCCGCGGCAATTACCGCTCTTGATCGTGCAGCCAACCCGGCAACGGCAGCGTCGATTAACGACGCCAATCACATTGGGCCGGATTCCCCGCAGCATTCCCGCCTGGTTTCACCACGCGCTCCTCCTCACCGCTCTATCTCTCTGTAGCTAATCTGCAACAACAAACAACAATTTGCCGCCCGACGTGGGCACCCGCTTGACGTGTGCTCTCCAGGGACGGGAGCATATATATGAACGCAGGAAAAATTTTCGTGATGGTGTTGACAGTATTTGTGGTCGGGATTCTCGCTTACATCGAGATGAAAGGGCGACGAGCAAGGCGCGAGCAGGGCACGCCGCCGGAAGCGGATCGATAGATAGTCCATGCCCAACGCCGGCCTGATACTCACGTTGTCCGCCGGCCTCACCGGCGCTCTGACGTTGGGCTATATCACGCACCGGCTGGGATGGTCCCCCATTGTGGGATACCTCCTGGCCGGTATGCTCCTGGGCCACGGCATCATGCCGGACGTCATGATCAATCCCCTGGTCACGACGGCCATCGCGTCAATTATCTTGAATCCGGTCCTCCTTCGATCGCTTCATTCCGTGGAAGAGTTTCTTGGGAAACATCGACGGCACTGGAATCTCCTCAACCGGCGGTCCGAACGGCGGGTATTGGAGGCCGACTCCAAGAAGACAACGAAGGCGCATCGGCGGGAGATCACAGTCGCTGCTGAAGGCCGGAGTGAATGAAGTCATTTCGGACGACGGCGAAGTGGCTCTCGCCCTGACCAGCAGCATCCTGAAAAAGCTCGGCGCAACCCCGGAACAACTCGCCGAAGAACTCGAACGAACTCGAATCGCGATACGTAATTCGCTTACGCTTGAGCAAAAAAACCGTCTGAAATCTATGGAGCGAGCGTAGATCACCAGTAGGAGGTATCGAAAATGTTCAAAAGATTCAGCACCATGATTTGCCTCGCAGCGCTCTGCGCAAGTCTGGCAGCGCCTGCGATTGCGGGCGATCGGAATTTGCGGCAGGCTTCGGCAGCGGAAACAACGGACGAACAGATTGCACGAAATGTGACGCACGCAATCCGGCTGTATTCGGGATACGAGATCTTCGACTGGGTCGAAGGCAATGTCGAGAACGGCGTCGTCACATTGACCGGCGCGGTACGGTTGCCCCAGAGCCAAAAAGACTATACGACTCTGGCCCAGCGGGTTCCCGGCGTAACCAGTGTTCGCAATGAAATCCGGGTTCTGCCGCTTTCAACCTATGACGACCAGATTCGACGGGCAGCGGCTCGCTCGATCTATCGCGATCCCGCGTTTGCGCAGTACGCCATGCAGGCGAATCCGCCGGTTCACATACTGGTTGAGAATGGGCGGATCGAATTGAAGGGCATTGTCGCAACGCCGTTGGAAAAGCAGCTTATAGAGAACCGCGTTCGAAACAGCATTATCGCGTTTGCGATCACGAACAACCTTGAAGTCGAGAAGGCAGTCTGATTAATTCGGGCCCCAAGAATTCTAGCCACGGACTACACGGACGGGACACATTTCGGACTGTTTTGTGTCCCGTCCGTGTAGTCCGTGGCTAGAATCCCCCGGCCCCGGATAGTCCATCCATCAATGATGTACAGGCGCGCCGCGGCGTTTTTCCGACCGCGGATCCCCCTCGTCTGCAAGGTAATCCCCAGCAGTCGTCTCGTCAGGACCATGGGGGACGCCGGCAACACGCAGTATCACGGTAATAACGGCTGCAATCAGGGTATTGATCGAGAAGGCCGTCAGCGCAATGTATCCCATCTGGCCGATCGCGGGGATGAGGGACAACGAGCCTGCGAAGTGGCTGCCCGTAGCCGGGTTGACCACGCTGTAGGCTGTCCACGTTCCGTAGAACATCCCGGCAGCCCAACCGGCAAGGAGCCCATGGCGGTGGAACCATCGGGTATACAAACCGAAGACGATTGCCGGGAATGTTTGCAGAATCCATATGCCGCCGAGCAGTTGGAAATTGATGGCGTTCTGCTTATCCAACGTCAACACGAAGATCAGTGCAAAACCCTTCACAACCAGAGAGACGATTTTTGAGACACTGGCCTCTTCAGCATGAGAGGCGTGGGGCTTGAGCCATTCGCGGTATATGTTTCGCGTGAACGTGTTGGCGGCGGCGATCGACATAATGGCTGCGGGTACAAGCGCGCCGATCGCCACGGCCGCGAAAGCCACTCCCGCAAACCAGGCCGGGAAGAAGTCTTCGAATAGTTGAGGGATCACGAGCTGCGCGTTGGGCTTGCCGTCGAGCCCGATGGGTTTCGTGCCTGCGGCAATCGCTACCCAGCCCAGCAAGGCCAGCAGGCCGAGCACGAAACTGTAGGCGGGAAGGATCGTCGCGTTGCGCCGGATCGTGTTGCGGCTCCGGGAGGAGAGCGTCGCAGTAATCGAGTGAGGGTACATGAACAGCGCCATGGCCGAGCCCAACGCGAGCGTGGCATAGGCCCAGTAGGACTGCGCCGAAGGTATGAACGTCCCCGTGGGTTTGCCGGTTGCGGCATTCACGGCGGTCATCTTTGCCTGAGCCGCCTCGAAAACATGCGCCCAGCCTCCGACTCTCGACGGAAGGTAAACGATGGCAACGATGATGACGATGTAGATGAGCCCGTCCTTCACGAAGGCGATCACCGCTGGAGCGCGCAGGCCAGCGGAGTAGGTATACGCGGCGAGCAGCGCGAACGCGATGAATAGCGGCAGATCTTTTGCGATGAGACTGCCCGAACCACCGAGGCCGACGACTTCAAGAACCGCCTGTATGCCGACGAGCTGAAGGGCAATGTACGGCATCGTTGCAAGGATGCCTGTGATCGCAATGGCCAGGGATAGCACCTTGGAGCCATAACGACCGCGCACAAAATCCGCAGCCGTGACATAGCCGTGGCGGTAACTGACCGACCAAAGACGGGCCATGTAAATGAAGATGATGGGATACAGAATGATTGTGTAGGGAACGGCGAAGAAACCGCTCACCGAGCCAAGCGCGAACATCGCTGCAGGCACGGCAACAAACGTGTACGCCGTGTACAGGTCGCCGCCGAGCAAAAACCATGTGACCCACGTGCCGAACTTACGCCCGCCCAGGCCCCACTCGTCCAGACTTTCCAGTCCTTCGCCCCGGCGCCAGTTGCTGGCCCAGAACCCCATGACGGTAACCAGCAAAAACAGGACGACCAGCACCGCCAACGCGGGATAGTTAATGCCGGCGTTCATCGGCCTGCCTCCCTGCCCGTCGCGCCTCGCGCCGGCACCCGCCTGCGGGGCCGCGCGATATGTACTATGCGATGCGCCGCCCAGGTGCATATAGCGCAAAGAAAAACCCAAAGGAACTGGTACCAGATAAAGAAGGGGAAACCCGCAAACACAGGCTCAACCCTCGCGTAACTACCCACCCACAGAAGCGCCACAACGGGAATCATCAGGAATACAGCGGCAACGATCAACAAAGCCTTGTTGGCCGAAGGACCCGCGCCGGTAGCGCTTTCGAGGTGACTCATGTGAACCTCCGTGGAATTTATTGCCGGCCCGTCGTTCGCGGCGTCGTGTGCCGATCCGGCACTTGCCGGCACTATAGCTCAAGGGAAAGCCCGTCCATCGTCAACGGCGACAAAGTGTAAACGAGCCCAGTTCGAATTTCACTCATTAGGTAATCCGGCTGCGGATTCCAGACAGGGCTGCTTCCGCAGTCATGCCCTAACCTCTGCCCTCCCTGCATGCTTATCGCGACGCTGTCGTGTTAAAGTAACGGCATGTGGCGTCTGGTGAAAACAGCTCTGGCACTCCCGCTGATGCTGCGTCATTACGGATTCCAATGAACGGAGCGGCAATTCTCACGTCCCTGGAGCTGGCGCTGACAACCACCATTGTCCTCGTGGTGATCGGCATTCCTCTCGCCTACTGGCTAACTTTTTCAACACGACGCTGGAAGTTCCTGGTCGAGTCCGCCGTGGCTCTGCCCCTGATCCTGCCGCCAACCGTTCTCGGCTTTTACGTCCTCGTGGCCCTGGGGCCTCGCAGCCCGATTGGCCGGCTGACGGAAAGAATCTTCGGGACAACTCTGCCTTTCACATTCAAAGGTCTCGTGGTCGCTTCCACGCTCTACAGCCTGCCGTTTGCCGTTCAACCGATCGCCGCAGCATTCGGTTCGGTCAGTCGAAGGTTGATCGAAGCGTCGTGGACGCTGGGCGTATCCCAGGCCGGAACGTTCCGCCGCGTAATCGTGCCTCAATCGCTTGCGGGATTAGTGACGGGCGCGGTGCTGAGCTTTGCCCACACGATCGGTGAATTCGGCGTCGTCCTGATGGTGGGCGGAAACATCGAAGGCCATACGAGAACCCTCTCGATTGCGATTTACGACGATGTCCAGGCTTTGAACTACGCCCAGGCAAACTCCACGGCTCTTCTGCTTGTGCTCTTTTCTTTTGCTATTCTCGCGACCGTCTATGGGATAAATCGCAAGGTCTGGACGGTTACGAACTCCTAATTCCATCTTTATGACTTCCTTATGCGACTGCCCCTACGCTTGCACGTGGGTTGTACATGCACGAGAAGGTAGCCTCCCGGTCTCCGATTTCGAAGGGGACCAAGGTTGTGGTCGCGAGTACGGTAATGCTCTCCTTCATTTCCTTTTGGAGAGCGTCAGCGATCGTCCTTAACGATCTGGCATCGTCCGTCTATTATGCCGGCGGCATCGCCGAACAGGCGATAGGCCGCAGCGCTCCCTGGTTCATCCTCGGCGTCATGTTGTTCAGCTTTGCGGTGCGTTCCATCTACATGGAAAGCAGCAGCATGTTCGTGCGCGGCGGAGTATACGTAGTCGTGCGCGACGCGATGGGCCCCTTTGTCGCCCGCCTGTCCGTATCCGCGCTTCTGTTCGACTACATCCTGACCGGGCCGATCAGCGGCGTCAGCGCGGGGTTGTACGTTGCCGGCCTCCTCAACAAGATCAGTGAACTCTTGCATTCGGACTTCACATTTACACCGGAGTATGTGGCTGCCGCATTCGCCATCCTTGTCACGTTCTATTTTTGGTGGCACAACATCAAGGGGCTGACGGAATCGAGCGGGAAAGCACTGAGAATCATGCAAATCACAACCGTGATGGTTGTGATGTTTATTGTGTGGTGCATCGTCACGCTGCTGGTTCGCGGACCGGCGCAGATTCCGCCGGCTCCGATTCCCTCCAACCTCCACTTCACGGATGAAAGCCTGGGGTGGTTCGCGAAGGGATGGCTTGGCACGATGCGGCTCTGGACGATCCCGATGGTTGCCGTCATCATCGCTTTCGGCCACTCGCTGCTGTCGATGAGCGGATTCGAAACCCTCGCGCAGGTGTACCGTGAAATCGCGTCGCCGAAGCTGAAGAATCTCCGCATCACGGGCAACATTGTCTGCGTCTACGCGATCGTGTGCACGGGAGTCATTACCCTGTTCGCCGCGATGATCATCCCGGACAAGGTTCGGTTGACCTATGTCAACAACCTGCTCGGCGGGCTCTCGATGTTTCTGGTAGGACCCCAGATCCTGCTCGTCGGATTCCAAATCTTCGTTGTGATCGTCGGCGTCCTGATTCTCTCCGGAGCCGTAAACACGTCGATCATCGGAGCCAACGGCGTAATGAATCGCGTGGCCGAAGACGGCGTCCTTCATCCGGTATTTCAGAAGCCGCATAAACGTTTCGGAACGACCTATCGCATCATCAATCTGATTACCGCTCTGCAGTTGGTGACGATCCTGCTGAGCCGGGGCCAGATCTACCTGCTTGGCGAGGCTTACGCCTTTGGCATCGTCTGGAGCTTCTTCCTCAAAGCGCTGAGCGTGCTTGTGCTGCGATTCCAGCGCAAGGACCAGGAATACAAGACGCCCCTGAATATCCGCATCGGGAAGTTTGAGTTGCCGATCGGTCTCGCGTTGACAACAGGCGTGCTGTTCTTCGTGGCGATCGCCAACCTGTTTTCCAAGCGCATCGCCACAATTTCCGGCTTGATCTTCATGGGGGTGCTCTTCGTTATCTTTACGATCTCCGAGCGAATCACCCACCGGAAGGGTAAGCACAAGGGGTTGGAGCAGTTCAATCTTGACCTTCGACAGAGCGTCGAAGCCGAGGCGATCGGGGCGCGGCCGGGCTGCGTGCTCGTCGCCGTTCGCGACTATACACATCTGTCCCATCTGGAAGCGGTACTGAGAAAGACGAACACGCGCAAACAAGACATCGTGGTGGTCACCACGCGCAGCATCTCCACCGGCGCGGGCGAGTACGACCTCAGCGAAGCACAGCTCTTTACAAACTATGAGCAGGAGCTGTTTACGCGCGTTGTGTCGGTTGCAGAAAAGGAAGGCAAGACCGTCGAGTTGCTTGTCGTGCCTGGCGTGAATCCATTCGACGCCCTCGTGCAGACGGCCGCAAAACTGCAGGCTTCGCGGCTGGTCACCGGCGTGTCCGCCCGGATGGACTCAGAAGAACTGGCGCGGCGCATCGGAAAATCGTGGGAGCATCTTCCTGAGCCCCGGCACTCCTTCTCTCTCGAAATTATTTCTCTGGACCGCCCTTCGGTTTTCGTGAACCTTGGTCCGCACCCTCCACGGCTGTGGCCTGAAGACATCGGCACAGTCCACGACGTGTGGCTGGAACTCAGTGCGGAATTCGGCTCGAAGCTCCATCACCGCGATGTCGTTAGCGTCGCGCTGCAGCGCCTGGTGCGAGATTTGCATTCGAATTCCCGGCACAATGTCGTCGAGGACGTCGGCGACGAGATTCGGCGGCACCCGAACGTCCCCGTTCAGGAAGCCACGGAACAGGTGGACATCGTCTCGGAGCAGACCTGACGGAAAATTAATCTGCAGTGCCAAAGGGCAGCCGTACCGTAAAGACCGAGCCCACGCCGAGTTCGCTCTCACACTCGATCGAACCGCCGTGGGCTCGCACGATCGCCTGCGCAATCGCCAGACCCAGGCCTCCGCTCTGCGAATCGACGGCTTCGCGTTGAGCGACCCGGAAGAAGCGCTCGAAGATATGAGGAACGTGCTCCCGGGCGATTCCAATTCCCTGATCCGCGAAACTCACCTTTACATCCGGTCCTGCAGCCAGATTCACTCGCAGCAACCGCCCAGCGGGCGAGTACTTGATCGCGTTGTCGATAAAGATCAGAAACAACTGCCGGAGAAATGCAGGATCGCCCGACACGACAATGCCGTGCTGCAGGTGGCGCTCGATGCGGATGCCGCGTGACTCCGCGTGCGGCGCCGCCAGCGCCACTGACTCCTCCAGAACATCGTCCACAAAGACCTTTTCAGCCGCGAACCTCAACTGCCCGGCATCCGCCATCGACAGAGTGAAAAGCCCTTCAACGATACGGCTTAACGTTTTGAGTTCCCCGTCGATAATGCGAAGCGCCTGCTCATAGTCCACCGTCGAGCGTGGCCGGGAGAGCAGCAGCTCCGTCTCTCCTCGCAAGACGGCCAGTGGCGTCTTCAATTCGTGGGACGCGTCGGAAACAAACTGCCGGAGTTGCGCAACAACAAGATCCAGCTTCCGCGCGTAGAACGCCGACACGACGGCCATCAGCGCCAGACTCACGGCAAGCAGAAGAAAGGCGAACTTCGTAAAGGTGTTCAAGGCCGTCCGCACCTCACGTGTGGGCCCGGCAACGACAAGTGCCCATTGCTTGTCGCCGACTCGAAACGGGACCACAGCGACACGAAGCTCTCCAACCTCCGCTGCGGAGACTGTCTGGAAAAAAGGTTCTGCCGGAAAAGGTTGAACGAAATGAAGCGCTAATTCGGACTTGAGATTCTTTGATCGCTGCAGGACCTTTCTGGAAGGCTGGTCCACGACCTCGAAATACGCATCGGGCAGATTCAGCTGATCGACGTCTTTCTCTTCAGGATCGGCGATCTGATCCGCAATGATGGGGCCGGCCGTTTCCGTAAGTTGGCGCTCCAGCTGGCTGCTGACTGCGCGTTGGAAGAGAACGTAAGCCGTGATAAACGATCCGAGCAGCAGGACCCCGGCGGCCACGCAAAACAGCAGCATGGTACGAAGCTGGATCGAGGTTCCCGGCTTCATTCACTCCTCCATTCACTCCTCGGGCCGGAGACAGTAACCGACGCCGTGCACGGTGTGGATCAAACGCGGCTCACCCATCTTTTGCCGCAGCCGGTTGATGTAGACCTCGACAAGATTGGTTTCACTGTCGAAGTGCGAATCCCAGACGTGTTCGATGATTTCCGTTCTTGAGGCCGCCTCCGGGGCGCGTATCAACAGGAACTCGAGAACGCCAAATTCCTTCGCGGTCAGCACGAGGCCGTTGCCGCCACGGCTCACGGTGCGGCGATGCCGGTCGAGTTCGATTTCCGCGAACTGCAGCGTGCGTCCCCGCTTGCTTGCGCGCCTTCGCACGAGGGCACGGACGCGAGCCAGAAGTTCGGCAAGAGCGAAAGGCTTGGTGAGATAGTCATCTGCGCCGGCATCGAGTCCTTCGACCCGCTGTTCGACGAGGCTTCGGGCGGAGAGCATCAATACCGGCGTATCGATCTGGGAGTCGCGCAATTCGCGGCAGACCGCAACTCCACTCAGCCCGGGCAACCGCACGTCCAGAAGAATGCCGTCGTAACGACCCTCGGTCACCATCTCCAGCGCCTTCTCTCCGGTGTGGGCCACGTCAACCGCATACGCATTCTCACGCAGGGCCCTGCTGATGAAACTCGCTACACGGCGTTCATCTTCGACAACGAGGATTTTCACTTCGTTCTAAGCGCCGGCCACGGAGGCTCGCCGCCTATCCAGGCCGTATTCACGTGAATGGTTTCGACGCTTTTCACCGAATAGGAACGCAGCTTCCCGAAATCCCGTACGATCTCCAGAACCAGTTTTACTTTTTCCGGCTTCTGCTTTTCAAGGTAACGATTCACGTCGGGCGAGTCGACGCGTTCGTAGCAATTGGGGTAGTCCAGGTAATAGAAGGTATAGCCGTGCGGAGTACCGTCCGTAACGTTAGGTTCGTAACGCGCCCAGAACTCCCGGTCCTCTTTGACGTTCGTGAAGACTCCGCTTGTGGTCCAAAAGAGAATCACATAGACGAATATGCTGCCCACAAATCGATACTGATGCGTGCTGTGTTCCCAGACGCCTGAACGCCGCTTGCGCAAGGTAAGGAACGCCAGGTACCCGAAACCGATCGCTGCCCCGCCAATGAGGAACGCGAAAGGCGCGATGTAGAAGAGGCTCGAATACGCCAGCAAGAAAACGACAAGGATGAGAATCGACCAATAGAGGATGCTCGGCATCGGCCTCATATTGTACTCTCGTGGGTACCATGCAGATGATGATCCGATGCATCCTGGGAGCCGATCAGTTGACGGCCTTTGTCGAAGGAATGATAAATCTCACCAATGGCATGACGGTCTGGGAGACGCGAGACTACAGTCCCGAGACCAAACACACCGTCTCTTATCGTGGGACACCGTACGAAGTCGGCAGCCTTAGCGTTGGCGTCGATATCGTGAGCGACGAAAGCTGGGTTGGCGACATCATCGAGAGGGTCGGCGACGCCCACAGAAAGGACGAGTTCAACGTGCACCTTCTTTACATCTTCCCGCTCGAAGCCAGCTATCACATCCGCAACGGGTTCATGGATCTCTGACAAGACCCCCAACTTCCGTTAGACTACTGGTACCCGATGAAGCGTGTTGGAACAGTGCTTGTAGTTGCGATGCTCACGGTGAGCCTTTTCTATAGGCAGCCGCTTTCTGCTGCGGACACCGATTTCCCGATTTACTTCGAGAATTCCACGCTTTCGCTCAAGTCCCAGACCATCGACAAGACGACCTATCTTCCATTGCTTGATCTGGTGAAGCATCTAAACCTGGCATACACGGACGCCAGCGCCGCGCTGACCTTTACGATCCAGGGACAGAATTCACGGCTCGCGCTCACGCCGGGGACTGCGTACATCTCCATCAACGATCGCCTTATTCTGTTGCAGAACCCGATCCGGCACGACAATGGCCAATGGCTGGTGCCCCTGGACTTTCTTTCGCAGGGCCTCTCCCGCGTTTCCGGAATCGAGTTCCGTTATCGTCCGGGGGATCTCCGTGTTTTCGCCGGCAATGCCAATCCTGCCGAGTTGGCGATGAACGCCCAGTCTCTGGGATCATCCACGACGCGGCTGACGCTGCGCACAGGATCTCCTGTTGAGGTGGAGCTTCAACGCGACACAGCTCAGCACCGCGCAGTCCTTCTGCTGAAGGGCAAACCCATCGATCCGGGACGTGAACGCCTGGACTACAAGGACCGCCTCGTCCAGTCGATCGCCTTTGAAGACTCGGACGGCGTTGCCCGCATCGTCGTCGGGACAACCGACGAGCTCCGCGACGTACGCATCACCGCAGCCCAGGAAAACCGGGTATATTTTGCCGACTTCATCGGTGATCCGATCACTGTCGCTGTGCCTGGCGGCGCGGCACAACCGGCAGCTACCGCGGCAACGGGAGCCGCCGCAAAACCGGACGCAATCCCCGCAAATGCCAATATCCGAGTGATCGTGATCGATGCCGGGCATGGGGGCATCGATTCGGGCGCCGTCAATGCCACCACGCTCGAAAAAGATCTTACGCTCGCGCTGGCCCGCCGTCTTCGCAGTGCGCTGCAAAGCCGCCTTGGAGCTTCGGTCGTTTTGACGCGAGACTCGGATGTTGTGCTTACGAGTGAAGCGCGTACGGAAATCGCGAACAACAACCAGGCCGGTCTCTTCGTCAGCCTGCATGTGGGATATTCGCCGAATAAGACCGATCCCGGATCTTCGATCTTCGTGATGAAAGCCGATTTCGCCGGCGGCACGCCGGCATTGCCGCCGGGGCAGCACCTCTTCCTCCCCTGGTACATGGCCTACCGGACAAACGTGGCGGCAAATCAGGCCCTGGCACTGGAGCTGCAACAGGACCTGAACCAAATCCTGCCGGGCTGGAAGTTTCCGTTGCGCTCCGGTCCTGTCGGAGTGCTCGCGAGTGTCACCATGCCCGCGGTAGCGATCGAGCTCGGGAACCTGAACAATGACGTGAGCGTCCAAACACTGCTGGATCCCGCGTTCCAGACGAAAGTTGCCGCGACGATCGCGGGAGCAATCGAGAAATTCACCGAGACCCGGACAGGAGCGCGAGGCCAATGAAGGCGAAGATTCCACGGCACCTCAAGTTCGGCTTGATTGCGCTGGGGGTTGGATTTGCCGTCACGCTCGGCCTCTTCGTGGATGTGATCGGGCGAATTCAGTCGATCGTAAGGGAAAAGAAGGGCGTTGAAGAGAATCCCTTCACACCGCCCAAAGCGCCCCTCTACAGCCAGACCGATCCACCGATGCAGGTAAAGGTTTTTTTCCCGGGAAGCACCGGCGACGCGGTCCTGACGGCCGAAGATCAGACGATTTTTCGATCGGCTGAGCTGGCGAATCGAGCCAAACAGGTGCTGCAGAAATTGCTTGAAGGGCCCAAAACTCCGGGCCTCTTCTCGTCCATCCCGAAAGACACAAAACTGCTTGAAGTATTCATCGACGACGCTGGAGTGGCTTATGCGGATTTCTCCGATCCGATTTCGGCAAACCATCCGGGCGGGATGTTGAACGAGCAGGCAACGGTTTATTCCATCGTGAATTCACTCACGTACAATCTTCCGGAGATCCGCCAGGTGAAAATTCTCGTCGGCGGCGCCGAGAAAGAAACGCTTGCAGGACATTTGCTCCTGCTGCCCCTGGAGATGGATCTTTCGATCACCGACGTCACACCGCCGCCACAGGAGCAGGTAGCACATGCGAATTGACGGCCGCGAACCCGGCCAGATGCGTCCGGTTCGAATCACCCAGGATTTCATTCAAGCCGCTGAAGGCTCCGTCCTTATTGAGTTCGGCCGCACGCGTGTCATTTGCACGGCGAGCGTCGAAGAGGTCGTGCCTCCGTTCCTGCGTAACACAGGAAAAGGCTGGGTGACTTCGGAGTACGCGATGATCCCGCGCGCGACCTCTACGCGTACCATTCGCGAGTCTACTTCCGGCAAGCGCTCGGGACGCACGATGGAGATTCAGCGCTTGATCGGGCGCTCTTTGCGCACCGCCATCGACATGGACCGTATTGGGGAGCGCACGATCTGGATCGACTGCGACGTGATTGAAGCCGACGGCGGCACGCGCACGGCATCGATTACCGGCGCTTTCATCGCGCTGAAGCTGGCCGTGAACCGACTGATCGCCGACGGCAAGCTGAAGGAGGATCCCATGCACTGCTTCGTCGGGGCGATCAGCGTTGGTGTCGTTCGCGGCATCCCGATGCTCGATCTCAATTACGCCGAAGACTCCACGGCCGACGTCGATTTCAACATCGTCATGACCGACAAGGGAGAGTTCGTGGAGATCCAGGGCACTGCCGAGCGCAATCCCTTCAGCGACGCCACGCTGGCCGAGCTGCTCGCCCTCGGGCGAAAGGGAATCGTCGAACTGATCGGGCGGCAACGCCAGGTCTTCGCACAGTGAAGCGTCTTGTCGTTGCGAGCACCAACGCCGGTAAGATCCGCGAAGTGAGTCTCGCTCTGAGCGACGTTCCCGACTGGAATGTCGAATCTCTTCCGGATCTCGCGGATATCGAGGAAACCGGAACCACGTTTCTTGAAAATGCAAGTTTGAAGGCGGCTCACTATAGTCGGCACATCGAAGGACTCGTGCTGGCCGACGATTCCGGCCTGTGCGTTCATGCGCTCGACGATCGGCCCGGCGTCCACTCCGCACGATACGCACCGTCGGCGGAGGAACGTAACGAGCGCTTGCTGGGAGAACTCGCGGCGCTGGGGCTCGATGCGGATCGCGGCGCGGCGTTCCATTGCGCATTTGCTGTGGCGCGAGCGGGAACGATCGTGTGGACGGTTCAGTCCGATCTGCCTGGACGAATTGCGTCGCAACCAGCAGGCGAATTCGGGTTTGGCTATGACCCCATTTTTTTTGTGCCGGACTACGGAAGGACCCTGGCGCAGATGTCGGTGTCGGAGAAAAACAAGGTCAGTGCGCGCGGGCGGGCGCTGATGGAACTTCGAACTTTTCTGGTCTCGCAGTGAAACATTTCGGAGCCGATCCGGTCTATGGTGTTATTGTGCGCCCTGGACCAGGGGTGGATAAGGAGTCTCCATGCGTGGATTGATGATGTTGATTCTATTGACGATGCAGTCTCAGGGTCCCCGCGACCTTCAGGTTGCGGACGGCGTTAAGCCCAAGATCCTCGTCGTCAATAAGGGAACCGTGATTCCCGTCGAGTTGATCAATAAGATTTCGACCAAGAACATCAAAGAAGGCGATCGCATCTACGCACGGACATCGGTGCCCATTACGGTCGGGAACACCATCGTGATACCCGTCGGAACGAACGTCCAGGGCAGGATCAAGGACGCGACGAGAGCCGGCCGGGTTAAAGGCAAAGCCAGCCTGACACTGTCCTTCGAGTCGATGATTCTACCCAGCGGTGTCAATATGGACATCTTCGGATCGCTTGGCGGGTCCGACGAAGGCCATCGCGAAGGTGAAGCCACAATCAAAGGCGACTCCACTAAAGGCAAAGATGCCGGGGACGTTGCCAAGGCCGGCGGTGTAGGCGGTGCCATTGGGGGTGTCTTCAAAGGGAAGAAAGGTGCAGCCATCGGCGGCGGAGCCAACGCTGGAGTGGCCTTGGCCGGAGTGCTGCTCAGCCGCGGCGCCGATCTCGAGTTGCCCAAAGGCACGTCCCTCGAAGTTATCCTCGACCAGCCGCTGGAGTTCTAGGCTGCCGGAGGGTCTCGGTCGAGAAGGATTCCCAGAGCCACGATGGGAAATGCCAGCATCCAGGCCCGCCGGCAAGAACTTCTTGGCCTTCGACATGCGCCCTGCGAACTCCCCCAACGCTGCCTTCGTCGGTCCCACTCCAATCGATGCCCCACTCTGCACTTGGACCTGGAACCCAAACAAGGGCAGCTGCTGTCACGAGGAAAACTCCCGGCTACAGCTTCTGGAAGCAGAGTCCGGCGTTCCCCAAAGTTCGGATACCCCACCCCGCCTCGATGTAGCGAAGGATCCCATAGGCCACGAAGACTCCCGCCACGATCGTCGCCAGAGTATGGCACAATGTTGGACTTCGGGGCGTGGCGCAGCCTGGCTAGCGCGCCTGCCTTGGGCGCAGGAGGTCGGAGGTTCGAATCCTCTCGCCCCGATTTCACACCATCGCCAACTGATTCAATCGGATGCGAATGCCCGCACTGGCGGGCATTTTCTGTGCTGTGGGCGCATTTT
>Ga0134121_10001097_pt1 | contig 26414 bp, 28 predicted proteins | sample KB301_FD_96463 | JGI IMG/M metagenome (GOLD analysis project Ga0134121, IMG submission 96463) | Terrestrial soil microbial communities without Nitrogen fertilizer from Kellogg Biological Station, Michigan, USA - KB3-0-1 | ecosystem: Environmental > Terrestrial > Soil > Unclassified ... | reverse complement strand
GAAGGTGCCGGTTTACATGTGGTATGGCCTCTTCAGCGTGGAGTCGCTGATCTTCGATGCACTGATGGCGCCGATCGTGGTTGCCGGTGGCTTCGCTGGTTTATGGCTCATCCGCCGTGTGCCCCAACGCGTTTTTGAATGGCTCGTCGTGGTACTGACCACGGTCTCGCTGTTCCTTCTCTTCCGGAATTAGTTGTCGCGTGAATTCGGGGCCGTCCTACTCGAACCCCGATCTCTGAACTACAAGAGATCGGGGTTCGAGTAGCACGGCCCCGAATTACTCCCCGGCCCCGAATTACTCTGTGGCTAAAATCCCTGAAGGAGTTCCTTTGATCAAGACCATTGAATGGACTGAAGACGGCGTGCGCATGATCGATCAGCGCAAGCTGCCAATCGTGGAAGAGTATCCTACATTTCGGACGTACGAGGAAGTCGCCGAAGCGATACGTGTGATGGTGATTCGCGGCGCGCCGGCCATTGGCGTGGCCGCGGCAATGGGCGTTGCGCTTGGGGTGCTCAAGTCCAGGGCGGATACCCCGGAAGAGCTGCAACGAGATTTCGAGGCGATCGCGGCAACACTCGCAGGAACACGGCCGACGGCCGTGAATCTGTTCTGGGCCATTGAGCGCATGACACAGACGTTCAGCACAGCATTGAAGTCCGGAGCGGAACGCAAAGCCATCGAGCAAATCCTGATCGACGAAGCGCAGGCCATCTACAACGAAGACATCGCGAACAACCGGCGCATGGGACAGTTCGGCGCCGAACTCCTCCCGCAATCCGGGACAATACTGACGCACTGCAACGCAGGAGCGCTGGCGACAGCCGGTTATGGCACGGCGCTGGGCGTGATTCGCGCCGCTATAGAGAACGGCAAACGGCTGAAGGTTCTCGCGGACGAGACGCGGCCCTTTCTTCAGGGCTCCCGGCTGACCGCCTGGGAACTCTGGAAGGACGACATTGATGTGCGTGTGATTTCCGACAACATGTCGGGATCGTTCATGCGCCAGGGGCTTGTCGATGCGGTGATCGTTGGCGCGGATCGCATTGCCGCCAACGGCGACGTCGCGAACAAGATCGGCACGTATACGGTTGCCGTGCTGGCGCGTCAGCACGACATTCCGTTTTACGTTGCGGCGCCGCTTTCGACCTTAGACTTATCCATTCCGGATGGTTCGCACATACCGATCGAGCAACGCACCCCAACGGAGGTGACGCATATCGGCGGTACCCGCATCGTCCCTGAAGGCGTGGCGGTTTTTAATCCCGCATTCGACGTGACACCGAACGAATTCGTGACGGCGATCATTACCGAAGCCGGCATCGCACGCGCGCCTTACTCGGAGAGCCTCGCGAAGCTCATGAAGGACTAATCCTTCAATGCTTGTTTTGGGTATCGAAAGTTCCTGCGACGAGACGGCTGCCGCGGTGGTTGAAGACGGACAGCGGATACTCTCGAACGTCATCCATTCCCAGATAAAGACCCACACGCCATACGGCGGCGTCGTGCCGGAGCTGGCGTCGCGGGAGCACCTGCAGAAGATCCGTGGAATCGTAGATCGGGCGCTCTCTGATGCAGGGAAAACTCTCGACGACATGGACGGCATAGCCGCCACGGCGGGACCGGGACTGATTGGCTCCCTTCTCGTCGGGCTCACTTACGCGAAGGCTCTGGCATTTGCCAGGAAGAAGCCGCTGGCGGCCGTGAATCACATCGAAGGGCACATTTATTCCGTGTGTTTCGAGCACCCAAATGTGCAGTTTCCAGCGTTGGCTCTCGTCGTTTCCGGCGGGCATACGAATCTCTTCTGGGTGGAATCGCAAACGGGAGACTTCCGGTACCTCACCTACAAGCTCGTCGGAAAGACCCGTGATGACGCCGCGGGAGAAGCCTACGACAAGGTCGGAAAACTTTTGGGTCTGCAGTACCCTGCTGGCCCTGTGATCGATCGCCTCGCGAAGCTGGGCAATCCCAAAGCGATGCGCTTCGCCATTCCCAAGATCTCCGATCGGGCGCTGGACTTCAGTTTCAGCGGTGTGAAGACAGCGGTATTGCGGCTCGTCAAGACAGAGAATCTGGTGCCCAAGAATGAAGAAGAATCGCGCCAGGATCCGCAGCGCCTCGATCTCCTCTCCAGTTTTCAAGAATCCGTCGTCGAGATGCTGTGGTCCACAACGCAGAAGGCCGTGACACAGCTGCAGCCGCAGTCGCTGATGCTCTCCGGCGGCGTCGCCGCCAACAGCCGTTTAAAGGAATATCTTGCCGAGAAGTGCGGGGCATACGGCCTGAAGTTCCATGTCCCTTCGCTAATACTCACCACAGACAACGCCGCCATGATCGCCGCCGCCGGAACAGCCAGGCTGATGCGGGGCGAAACCGCCGGCTACGACTTCAACGCCGACCCGAACATGAAGCTGGCAGTCTCCGAGAACACCTCCCGCAATAAACCCTGGCGCGCTTAATGAGTCCAGAGAGGCATTTGCGGATCAGATCAACCGTCCAATTCTGGCGTCGCCGGCCGTGGTTGGGAAATCCAGATTCTTATTTTGAAATCTCGATAACCATGTCAGGGCGGCCGGCCCAGTTTCCGGTACCGTTCTGATTTGTGCCGTCGCGGCCGATACTCCAGATTTTCAATTTCCCGTTTTCCTGTTCGTAAAGCAGCTTGTCCCCGAACGGATCTGCAAGAGTGGGTATTTCTCCGGTGGCAAGATAGGTTGTTCCGGCGCGGACCAGGCGCAGGTGCGCCAAGGGCTCACGATGGGCCACGATCATTTTGGGCAGGCTGGGCATGGAAATCCGGACCAGGGTATTCATCGATGCCTCTGCCTGCGCTGAAATGGCATCGGCCTCTCTTTTCGCCGCCGCAAAGCTCATCTGATCGAACTTCTGAGCGCGCTGCATATAGGCATTTTTTAACTCAAACGCCTGCGTCATCACACTGTGCGGATCGAGAGCGAAGCCCCAGCCGCCCTCCTGGAGGCGGGCCCCCAATCCTAATAGTCCTCCGTCGGACATTTCTAACAGCGTCAGGTTGGAGCTCAGGGTCTCATTGGAGAATGCGAAACTCAGAGTGGGGAAATCATGGTCCACGGTTTCCAACTTCTTTGCCAGGTCGGCGAGTTGTTTGTTTGTCAGCTTGCCGGATAGGATCAGATCTCGGAACTCGTCGAATGTTATCGAATAGACTGCCGATCCAATCAAGTTGGAGAGTAGCGGTGCGTTGGTCGAGACGTCTCTCGCGAATGCCGATACATCCAGGAGAAGATCCGCGGCATCCTGCGGTCTCCCCGCTTCTGCTGTGACCTTCGCCTGGGCCACCGCGAGATTAGCGAGCCGCCGGATTCTCATGAGGCTGGGGAGAGCCATCTGTCTTCCCCTCTGCCAGTTGTAAGGGTATTGGCCGTCGGACCGTTGGGCGCCGAGGCGCAGGTGATCGAGTACCTGTTTATGATCGGCGATCAGTCGATCCACCTTTACGCGATCCACTTTTGGGTCCCCGCTTAGGAAGCGGGCCAAAAACGAGCCGTTTGGATCGTCGTCCCACGGCACAACATCGTTCAACGCGAGGTTGTACTCCTCCCACGCATTCCCGGCGCCGAGCTTTCCCCGCAGAGCCGAACGCGGAAGCTTGCGAGACATCGTCTCGACCTGGAGTTGGTCAATGCGTTTTCTCGTCGCCTCCCACTTGTCGACTCGGGTTGGTCTGAAGGCCAGGGCGAGAACAAGCGCGGCGGCCGCGAGGAAAACGAATAGCCCGATGAATCCCTTGTTGTTGCCAGTCTGCATCGAACCAATCTCCCCCTGCTGTATTCCCGGCTACTTACAAGGACAAGCGAAGATTCCGGGACGTTCACCAAATTCGATAGTCGAGATTTTCGGTTACGGTCGGAGACGTGGATAAGACCGTCCAGTTTTGGGGGATCGCGTCGCGCGGGGCGTCGCGCGGATCGCGGGGTGAGGGGAACGTCAGTAGACGTTCCCCTCGTCGTTCCTAGCTCAGGTACTCGAGGTTCGTCCCGGAGCTCATGCTGACCGAGCGGCCGTAGCCGTCGAGGGCGTTCGATCCCTTGTTCAGTGAGCGCAATTCGTCGGCCGAGCGGGTCTTGATAAGATCCAGTCTCCAGTGGGTCTGCTCGTCGATTTCGACAACCAGGTTGGCCAGTTGGACGATTTCCTCGTTCACAGCCTGCAGTTCGGTCATCATCTCCCTCGATATGGCCGGGTCTGCTTTCACCTGATCGATCCACGTGCCAAGTGTCGCTTCGATCGCAGTGAGTTCGAGCATGAGGTCGGCTCGTTGGTCGAGAAGGTGGTTAACGCCTTCGATATCTTCAACATCCAGAAGAACAAGCTGTTGTTGCGACAGGGCCCGGAATTCCCGAAGCAGCTGTCGTTCACGTTCAAGCGAGGCCAGAATTTGAGAAGCGTTCACAGTAACTCCTTTTAAACACGCTTACGCGTGAAGCTCGAGACGTCCACCTGCAGCTTGCTGTGCCAGTAAGTCTGCGGGGACCGAATGCTCCTGTTCCTTCCGGGCAATTTCTTCCCAGCCTGACAGGAGTGTTGTAAGCAGTTGAATTGCCTCTTCGAAAGCCTTCAAATCCAACTTTGCTGAACCGTCAAAGATGCGCGAACTGATGTATGTATAGAGTCTGTCCAGGTCAAAGGCGACTTTCCCGCCCTTTTCCAGGTCCAGAGTTCCCTGGAGGTGTTGGATTATTGCCACGGCGCGGTCAACAGACTGGCTCTTTTTGGCGAAATCCTTCCTGCGGACATCGTCTTCGGTCTGTCGAAGGAAGCGGATTGCGCCCTCGTAAAGCAGGACGACCAGTTTGGCGGGGCTGGCCGTGCTGATCGAGGTGTCCTTGTAAGCGGAAGATCCGTAGTTGGGATAGCTCATATTATCTCCCCAGTCCAGCGATCTGGCTGGACATGGCATTTAGCTTCGACATTGCTTCATCGGCGGCGGCGTACATTTTCTGTAGCTCCTCTTTGCGAACTGCCAGGCGCATCTGTTGCGACTCGATGCGATCGCGGTAGCTCTTCAAGGTATTATCGAGTGTCGTTCGGGTTAGTTTGATCAGACCCGCCGTGCCGTCGAGGGCATCCAAACGAGTCTTCAGGTCATCGAAAACGCCGGGGACCGTGGCCGTTCCCTGAAAGAGCTTCTCCACATCGCCGGGATAGGATTCGATGGCCGTATTGAACTTGGTTTCATCGAACTTGAGTTCGCCGGTGCTTGTGAGCTCCACTCCGATTTCGGACAGGTACTTAAAGCGCCCGCCATTGGCGTTGGACCCCAGGATCACCGAGCGGATATCCGACATAGCCTCGCGCATGATCGAGTCGCCTGCGAGGGGCGCCCGCTTACCGGTAGCGTCCATGCCTGACTGTTTCGCAAAGAAGTCTTTCAGTTTGCCGTATTGCGTGACGATCGATTTCAGCGATTCCTTCACGGTGCCGTAATCGGGCGTCACGTCAATTACCGCGGAGCCGGTCGTGACCAGTTTCAGCGTCATTCCCGGAATTGCATCGGTGACGTCGTTCGTGGCGCTGGTGATCGCGAGGCCGTTGACTGTGAACGCCGCATCACGCGCGTCCTGGCTGTTTCCGGAGGTCGGACTCTGCCCTGCGGCGAAGCCCACAACCGTGCCGCCACTGTTTGCCAGCGTGCTGTTGATGGTGAAACCGTTAGCTCCACCGGTGGTGCGGCTGGAAAGCACCAGTTTGTAGCTCGAGCCCGTATTTACAATCGAGGCGACAACGCCGGAGCCCTGGGTATTGATAGCGTCCTTGAGTTGCGAGAGCGTTGTCGCCGATGAAATATCGATGGCTGTCGTCGTTGTGCCGTTGACAGTGAATGAGATCGATCCGCTGTCAGCGACAGTGTCTGTTGGAGCCGCATATCCATTCGTAGAGGATGTCACCTGACCCTTGGCCAGGAACGTCGTGTTCACGTCGTACCGGCCCGGGAGGGCGCTCGAACCCACGGAAGCGGTGGCGACGCCGGAATCACTGGATGTCCCAGTCACGTTGGAAAACGTGCTGGCATTCTGCAGCGTGCTGGCCTGGGATTGCAGCGCTCCAATGAAGGAGTTGAGCTGTACCAGCGCGGCATCCTTGTCCTTGACGTCCTGCTGCTGCGTTTGAAGCGCAACCAGGGGCAGGCTTTCGGACTGCATAATCGAATCGACGATGCTTCCGAAGTCGTAACCATTGAAACCTGAAAACTGTACCCCTGCCATTGCCTTAATCCTCTACTTTTGATGGCTGCGCCCGTCGCCTAAGGTTTCGCGCTATCGCTCTCACGCTTCGCCCGGGTCTGTATTCGCAGTCGCTCATCTATCGCAAATACGCGGTTTAAAAACGATTACCGAAGCAGGCTCAGCACGGACTGAGACGACTGATTCGCCTGACTCAAGGCGGCAAGGCCGGACTGTGTCAGGATGTTGTACTTGGTCAGGTTTGCCGCTTCTTCGGCGATGTTTGCGTCGCGAATGCGGGACTCGGATGCCGCAACGCTGACCGACATGGTCTGCGCTTGAGCGATCGCAAACTGCAACCGGTTCATCGCCGCACCGACTCGTCCTTGGCTTGTGCCCAGGGTTCCGACGGCTGTTTGAATCGCCGTGACGGCAGTCGCCGCGCTGACCTGATCGGTGATGCTCTGTGTGCTTATGCCAAGACCCTGTGCGTCAACGGCGGTTGTCAGCGCGAAAGAGACGTAACTGACGGCCGTACCAGTTGCCGTCTGCGTGTTTCCAACGAAGACTGACCGTGCGTTCAGGTTCGCGTTGCCGGTCTCGAGGCCGGCAGCAGTCGCGTTTCTCGTGATTTCGCTGAGGACGGACTGGAACTCGTTGTCCAGGGTGGCGCGTGATCCTGTGAACGTGTCCGACGCGGCTTGGGCGGCGAGGGTCAGCGCCCGATCGAGAAGGGACGTGACGTTGCTCATGGCGCCGTCTTCAACCTGCAACTTGCTGATCGCGTCGTTCGCGCTGCGGATGCCGACCTGAAGGCCGGAGTTATCGAGACGGTGACGATTGGCTATGGCCAGACCTGCGGCATCGTCGGCGGCGCTATTGATGCGCAAGCCGGAAGTCAGGCGGCCGAGGGTTTTTTCCAAACCCATATTGGTGTTGAGAAGTTTGGCCTGAGCGTTCAGGCCGGCAAGATTTGTAACTACTGAGAAGCCCATCGATTTTATCCTCCGTGAAAAGGGTTATTTATAGTTCCGATTCATCCCTGAACCGGCCGTACGCTTTCATTGCGTACAGACCCTTGATCGGAGGGGGTTCCTCGCTTCTTTAGAAAAAAAATGAAGGCGCACAAGCTTTCGCTCGTCTGACGATCAACGAAAAAAGAGGGGACCCTTTCTTGACGTCGCGCGTCAGCATTTTGGACAGATTGGGTCCACCTCTCTAGTAGTTTCAAGTACTTAGTCATGGCATCGCGTTTGCCTTGGCTTCACGTGAATCATTGGAGGTCTGTTATGGAGCAAACAGTCGCAAAGTCCACGGATGGACAGTACGAGCTGGCGCTACCGGGTTATCGCGACGAAGACATCATCACTTTTGATGAAGGGCTTGTCGGCTTTCCAGCCGCCAAGCGATTCGTCGTTATGGAAAACGAGGCGCTTTCTCCTTTTCGCATTCTGCAGTGCGTCGATCAACGCCACGTTGGCTTCCTGGTCATCGATCCCAGGATCATCGTCAAGAATTACAACCGTTCGATTCCCGAAGACGCCTGGAAAACGGTGGGTGTCCCGGAAGCATCCGATCGCCTGGCTCTGGCGATTTCGATCATTGGGACTGTTCTCGAGGAGAGCACCGCTAATCTGCAAGCTCCGCTTCTCATCAACTATAAGGAGATGAAAGGCCGCCAGCTGATCCTTACCGAATCCCGGTACTCGGTCACGCAGCCGCTGCTTACGCAACGTTCGAAAGCTTCAGCACGTTCTCGCAGCGCGGGAAGCGCCGTGAACTAAAAAAATCCCAATCCCCGCCCGCTTCTCAAAGGCGGGGATTGGGTTTCTCAGCCTCCAGTCTAGCGGAGCAGAGAGAGAACGGACTGTGACGACTGGTTCGCCTGCGACAAAGCCGCAAGACCAGACTGCGTCAGAATGTTGTATTTGGTAAGGTTCGCGGCTTCCTCAGCGATGTTCGCATCGCGAATACGAGATTCGGATGCGGCCACACTGACAGACATCGTCTGAGCCTGCGATACGGCGAACTGCAACCGGTTCATCGCAGCACCCGCACGGCCCTGCACTGTTCCAAGGTTGCCGACTGCGTTCTGGATTGCCGTGATCGCTGCTGCCGCCGTAGCCTGATCGGTGATGGCCTGCGTGCTGATACCGAGCCCCTGAGCGTCAACTGCTGTGGTCAGGGCGAACGAAACATAGGTGACGCTCGCGGATGTGCTGGTCTGGGTGTTGCCGACAAAAACCGAGCGTGCGTTCAGGTTCACGTTGCCGGTTTCGAGCCCGGCGGCGGTCGCGTTTCGCGTGATTTCGCTCATCACCGACTGGAATTCGCTGTCCAGCGTCGTCCGCGAACCAGTAAACGTGTCGGAAGCAGCCTGACTTGCCAGAGTAAGAGCGCGATCGAGAAGGGACGAGATGTTGTTCATCGCGCCGTCTTCGATCTGCAGCTTGCTGATGGCATCGTTGGCGCTGCGGATACCCATGTCGAGACCCGACTTGTCCAGCTTATGGCGGTTCGCAACCGCGAGACCGGCTGCGTCGTCAGCAGAGCTGTTGATGCGAAGACCGGATGTCAATCGGCCGAGAGTCCGTTCCAGGCCCATGTTCGTGTCGGTAAGTTTGGCTTGGGCGTTCAAACCCGCCAAGTTCGTAACTACTGAAAATCCCATTGTTTTATTCCTCCGTGAATTTCTTTGGCGGATGTCCCATCAGCCTATTCATCTTGACCATCATGGTCAGCTGGTTCGTTCGAACCAACACACGCCTTATCGGGGAACGCCGTTTCCTACATTAGGCAATAATTGCCCACCGACGTTCTTGCCTACATGACAAATGACAATTGAACATTGAACAATGACAAAGCACCCGTTCCCTCTGAACTCCGAAGAGAAATGCTTTGTCATCGTTCAATGTTCAATTGTCATTTGTCATTTGGGGAAGGAAGAGCCGGGGCGGTCGAGATGTGGGAATGGATTGGTGGGGGTAGAAAAAAATCCCAATCCCCGCCTGCTTCTCAAAGGCGGGGATTGGGTGGACCTCAAAGATCCTAGCGGAGCAGAGAGAGAACCGACTGTGACGACTGGTTTGCCTGCGACAGAGCCGCAAGACCAGACTGCGTCAGGATGTTGTATTTGGTCAGGTTCGCGGCTTCCTCAGCGATATTCGCATCACGAATACGAGATTCGGACGCGGCCACACTGACAGCCATCGTCTGAGCCTGCGATACGGCGAACTGCAACCGGTTCATCGCAGCACCAGCGCGGCCCTGCACTGTTCCAAGGTTGCCGACCGCGGTCTGGATTGCCGTGATCGCTGCTGCAGCGGTCGCCTGATCGGTGATGGCCTGCGTGCTGATACCGAGTCCCTGAGCATCCACCGCTGTGGTCAGGGCGAATGAAACATAGGTAACGCTCGCGGATGTGCTGGTCTGGGTGTTGCCGACGAAAACCGAACGAGCGTTCAGGTTCGCGTTTCCGGTTTCGAGGCCGGCGGCGGTCGCGTTTCGCGTGATTTCACTCATCACCGACTGGAATTCACTGTCCAGCGTCGTGCGCGATCCAGTGAACGTGTCGGAAGCAGCCTGACTTGCCAGAGTAAGAGCGCGATCCAGGAGGGACGAGATGTTGTTCATCGCGCCGTCTTCGATCTGCAGCTTGCTGATGGCATCGTTCGAGCTGCGGATACCCATGTCCAGGCCGGACTTGTCCAGCTTGTGGCGGTTCGCAACGGCAAGACCGGCGGCATCGTCAGCAGAACTGTTGATGCGAAGACCGGATGTCAATCGGCCGAGAGTTCGTTCCAGGCCCATGTTGGTGTCGGTAAGTTTGGCTTGGGCGTTCAAGCCCGCCAGATTCGTAACTACTGAGAATCCCATTTCTATTCCTCCGTGAATTTGTGTTGGCTGATTGTCCATCAGCCTGATGAGCGGCTGCGAATGCAAGCCCGCGCGAAGCGTGAGCGCGGTAGCGCGAAACGCTAAGTAATAGGGCGCAGCCAGCAGCCTACTGTTGTGACCGTCCTGGTCAGTCGATTCATCCGAACCAACACACCCCTTATCGGGGCACACTCTTTCCTGCATTAGGCAATTATTGCCCATGTCAATGAATTGTCCGGAGTTGCAGGGGAACGGGCATGCGGATTGCTTCCTGCTTGCCGAGTATGGGTATTTCGCTGTGCATGATCGTTAAGAATGAAGAGGATTGGATCGAAGGCGCTTTGGAGAGTGTCAGAACCGTGGTCGATGAAATCGTCATCGCGGATACGGGCTGCACAGATCGAACGCTGGCGCTTACCCGTCGATTCTCTCCGAAAGTCATTGACTTCAAATGGACTGACGACTTCAGCGAAGCTCGGAATCGAACGCTGGCGGAAGCTCGACATCCCTGGATCCTGGTTCTTGACGCTGACGAACGTATCGCAGCCCAGGACCTTCCTTTAATCAAGGATGCTGTTGATGGTCCGCAGGACGGCTTTCATCTCATTCAGAGAAACTACGTCTTCGGCAACCAGGTTTTTGGTTGGACGGCGAACGCGCGTCAGTATCCGGAAGGCCTCCAGTACCCGGGTTATGTCGATAATCCGCTGATCCGCCTGTTCCGCAACGATTCGCGGCTGCGTTTCCAGGGAGCGGTTCACGAGATTATCGATCCGACGCGCTTACCTTCAAACTTTCGATTCACTTCGATTCCCGCCGTCCTTCATCACTACGGCAAAGTTCGCGGAGAAGAGCGTGTCGCCGCCAAGCGATTGCACTATCTGGCGCTCGGCTTGAAAAAAATTCAGAAAGACCCCCAAAACGCCAAGGCCTATCTCGATCTGGGAATTCAGTATCAGGAACTGCAACGCCATGCGGAAGCCGTCGAATGTTTCCGGAAGACATTCGCAATGAGCCGTCTGCCCGTTGCCCTGTTGTACGCCGCCATCTCCGAAAAGCACGACGGCCACGCCAATGAAGCGCTGGGGCTTCTGGATCGCGCCGTAGAGATCGGGTTCAATACTTTTCAGGTGCATCTTGAACGCGGCAATGTTTTGCTCGCTCTCGGACGCGTTGTCGATGCATTGCACGAATACAGAACGTCAGAGCGTCTGAATCCGAAGAATCCAATCGCTACATTCAACTGCGGCCTCGCTTCTCGAAAGCTGCAGGATTTCAAGTCGGCGGAGGATTGTTATGAGAAAGCACTGCGATTGGATCCGGGTTTCGATAAGGCCGCTCTTGAACTTGACATGCTGCGCGTTTCATCCGGAAGAATTGCCGAAGCGGTCGGCTTGCTCGAAACACTGATCGAGCGCCGGCCCGACTACCGGGAAGCGCGTCTGACCCTCGCGAAAACTTATATTCAATTGAACCAGCCCTTGAGAGCCGTCGCGGCACTGGATCACGCTTCCGACGAGGACGCGCTCGCACGGTCGCTGCTCGGGGCGGCACATCTGCAGCAGGGAAATCTGGACGATGCGCAGCGGCACCTGGAGTTCGCGTTCCGAAAAGACAGATCGCTTCTCGATGTCCGAATCAATCTTGCGCAGCTCTATGCGCGCCGCGGTGATGCTGGCAAAGCAGAGCGCTTTCGTCTGTCAGCCGCAGCCGAATTGGCGCAGAAGACGCCGCACGAAACCAGACCGACCCTCTGATATCTACCTGGGCGCGGTGCCCGGCGCAGGCAGGTGGACCAAGTCTCGATTGTTTTCGTTACATATGAATTCCATTAACTCGGTATTCGTGACGAGCCGGAACTCTTCCGTAACGGTCCACGGCTTCGTGTAGGCCTTGGGATCGTCAATCGTGATTTGAACTTCCATGGTTCCGAAGTTCTTTCGTCGATAGCGTTCAACGACGTGCAGGGCCTCCGTGGAAGGCTTACCCGCCTGATCCAGCCACGTTTTGCCATTGAAGCCTCGGCTGTCCACGACGAGTGTGTCGCCATCCCATTTGCCCACAGAAAAGCCCAGCCATGAAGGATTCAGGTCGGCGGCGAACTCGCGGCCATCCAGGAACACCTGGCGCCAAAGGTTGAACGCTTCGTGCAGGATCACGATGAATCCTGGCGTCTGAATGATCTTCCACGGAGCGGGAGCTGCCGCGATCTTCGGAATGCCTTGCGGCAGACAATTCGCGTCGGGTTCCTCTCTCGCGTGAGATCCATCTGCGCGCGCATCCACGAGAGCTTTGGCCCACGGCTGGTAGGGAACATCCTCGGGTTTCAGGTCTGCGGCGAGGTTGCGCAGGTATTTCGGGGAAAGCGGCTCCCAGATCCCTGACAGGTCGGGACGGCTACCGGTGCGCGGCGCGGGCGCCGCCAGATTCGGCTTTCCGTCGGCACCGGCGGGCACCGCTGTGGGCGGAGCCTTCACCCACTGCGCCCATGCCGACACGCACGTTAAGGAGAGAATCGCGGCGACACGAGCGATCGCGACACCTTTCATGGATTCGTCCCTTCGCTCGATCCTGCAAACAACTTCTTACCGGTACTCGCCATAATGATGCTGCGCGCGTTCGCGAGATTGCTCCCATCCCGCGCCAGCGTACCCTCAACCGTAACGATATCGTCCGGCTTCATGGTATTGCGCGTCCAACCCAGACGCATCAATGAGTTCGGACCGCCGAACTCCAGAGCCCAGTTGCTGACTTTGCCGGTCTTCGGATCGGTGACGTCGATGAAAAAGTAGATGTGAGGATTTGTCCACTCTACCTTTGTCACCTTGCCTGTCATGGTAACTACCTTTGTGGCGTCGTATTGCGCCGCAAAAGAATGATGAGCCCACGCGGGTACCGCTGCCAGAAGGATGCTCAAGCCGAGAGCCCGAAATGCGAATCGCATCGCCACCTCCAATTTTGATGAACAGTAGTTTGTTCAGACTTGCCTGTCAAAGCTTATGTACCGTGTTTCAACGGATTGGAGAACGCGGTCTACAGTTTTCCTCCTGATTCCGGTTCCACTCCTCGCTTCGGTCAAATCGTCGCGATCGGTATTTCGATCCGGTTCAGGGGAGGTGAAACCGGTTCCGAAACCGCTTCAACACGGCGATCATCTTGTCGTCCAGCAAAGCGGTCACGCGGTCGGCGATCTCCTGGGGAACGCCTCCGTAGTAGGCCTCCGCGACTCCACCCGTGATGCAGGCCAGAGTGTCGGCGTCGCCTCCCAGAGATATGGCGTTGCGAATCGCATCTTCGTAGCCGGCCGATTCCAAAAAGGAGATCAGCGCCTGCGGGACCGTACCGTTGCACGTCTCATTAAAAGTGTAGCCGGGACGAATCTCGTCGAGCCGGCGGCTCAGGTTATAGCCGAACTGCGTAGTCACGTAGTCCCGCAGCTTGTCCTTGTCGTGATATTTTCGAGCATGAAAAACCGCCGCGGCCGTCGCCTGGGCGCCGCGAATGCCTTCTTCGTGGTCGTGCGTGACAGCAGCGCTCCTGGCGGAGTATGTCAAGACGTCTTCGATCGTATCGAACGCAAAGCCAACAGGGCTCACCCGCATGGCGGCTCCGTTTCCGTAGCTGTTGTAGGGCTCGCGCGATCTCGTTCCTGCCCAGTCGCCGAACATGGTCCCATAGCCTCGTCCCGGATAATCTCGGACATAGTCGTGAAACATATCGATGAGATCGCCGCCGCTCAATATCCAGTCTGCCACGGCCACAGTCAGAACCGAGTCGTCCGTGAAGGTGGAATGACGGACGAACAAAGGGAAGTCCTTCGTCTTGGTTCGGGTCCACTCATGGACCGAGCCGATCACATCCCCAGCAATCGCCCCCTGCATAGAGCTAAGACTATCACGCGACCGGCCGGTACTCAGTCCCAGCGAGTCAAGGTCAGTCGAGCGGTTCGTTTTTCCAAATAATGTTGTCGAGACATTTGCCGCCTTGTGCAAGACCTTCGGGTGAGAGGGAGTCGGGCAGCGTGCAGTTGAAAAACGAGCTGTTGCGAAACCATGGGGCTTTGAAGGTGCCGCTCAGCCGGCAATTGGAGAAGATGTCGTCATGAAACTGTACTTCGTCAGCCGGGTTGCTTAAGTCGAGGACGCCGGGAGCGGTGGAGATGGCGCCGTAGAAGCGGACGTTGTGAAAGCGGACTTTCGAGAGTTCAAAGCCGGGGCCAGTGGTTGGCATTTCGTTCCAGACGACGTGGGCCAGAGTCATGTTCATAAAATCGACGTTCGTGATGCGTCCCGTTTGGAAGAACGTGTCCACGAGTTGGGTGCTGGCAAGCGTGCCAGTCTTCCCAGTCAAAGTTGGTGAGGGTGCGGTACCGCGAGGGGGTGAGAGGATCGACGATCTTGTTGGCCAGCAGGAGCGCATTGAACTGGGCAGTTTCTCCGAGCCGGGAATCCTGGGTGAGGTAGAGCAGTCGCTCGCCGGGCCTCGTCAACCCGGTATGCGCGCTCGCCAGCATCATTCTTCGACGAGTCAATCTTCAGCCCCATCTTCTTGCCGAAGCTCGCGGAAATGAATCCGCGGATGCTGTGGTTCTGCCACTTGGGCGCCTTCGCGATCTCGGCGATCGTGGTACCCTTCCCGGCGTGCCAAAGCTGCGAATCACCTACAACGCGCCGGTCATTCTTACCTTCACGTTGGCCGCAGTGTTCGTCTTCGTGATCACCTCGGTGGCACCTGGTCTGCGGGCGTGGTTCGTGGCGTATCCGAAACTCGGCGATGTTCACGCGTACGTCGGTCTCTTCGGCCATATCCTCGCCCACGAGAGTTGGGCGCACCTGCTCAGCAACTTCATGCTGATCCTACTGATCGGGCCGATGCTCGAGGAGCGGCGAGGCTCGGCGACGTTGTTCGTTATGATCCTCGTGACCGCCCTGGTCACCGGCCTCGTGAACCTGTTCTCCGATCACGCGCTAATCGGCGCGAGCGGCGTCGCCTTCATGATGGTGCTGCTCGCATCGATGGCCAACGTGCGGTCGGGAGACATTCCTTTGACCTTTATCGCGGTAGCGGTGATCTATATGGGCGGCGAGATCGCGCAGTCGTTCCAGACCGATCACGTCTCGCACCTGTCGCACCTTGTCGGTGGCGCGGTCGGTGCGGTGTTCGGATTCCTCATGACCGGTGACAAGAAACGCAAGCGGACCACAGGCTAGAAGTTTATAGTCTGACTCTGGGCTAAACCCGTCGCTCTTTAGTCCGAATTCTTTTGCCTCAGAAGTTCACTATGTTTCGCTAGCGCGGGTTGGATGACGCGGCTTTCGAGACATTCAATGAGTTCGTCTCTCGAGGGGTAATGAACCACGGGGAGTAGATGAGGATGCCTTCGCTGCATAGCCTTGAGTGTTGCAAACGGTTTCCCCTCACCCTGGATTATCGGAACACAGGGGACCTGATAGTCGGACACGATCGCCTCCAGCTCCTGTGGGACTGATTCTGGGTCCGTGATATCTGCGACCACGAAGAGGCTCAGACCGGCCAGAACCTTGATCGTTTCGGTCAGGTCGCGATCGTCCAGGGGTTCAAAGTCGAAAATAACAGGGGTGTAGCGCAAGTCACGTAGCTTCTCTCTTAGTCTGGAACCGCGTTTGATCTGCTGTTGATCCACTTTCTTAGGCGTTCCAGCATTAGTATTCGCGACGACATTCCACAATCCCAGCCTGTATCTATTTGAATTAACGCGGCTTCCAAGCGAACGGCGAGTTGTTCGCATTCTCAAAGGTGCCCGCACTATCGCTCTTCCAAAGTGACGCGCAGACGCCCGAGAAAGGTTCCGACGACGTAAGGCTACAAATCCGAAGCCCAGTTGGCATCTGATCTGCTTTTCCTGTGCGCGTATGCGAATCTGGCTGAGACAGGTTATTGAGAATGAAGGGATTGAGAGCATGGAGGCTCAGAGATGTGTCAACTCTTCGTCCGTCGACAACTCTACCTCGAACCCCCGGCGCATCGGTCGAACACCTCTGCGACAACCTCAACTCATTGATTCTAAACAAAGCAGTGGCGCAGTGGCAGAAGTCCGACATCCTCAGAGTCTTGTTCTTGACGCGGGGTCCTCGCGATGAAGCCTTTGAAGATCGCCATCTATAACAATGGCATCGCGTTTGACGGCAATACGCCCTCACAGCGTCCTTTGGGTGGGAGCGAAAGCGGCATCGTCTATATGGCGCGCGAGTTGGCGGCGCTCGGCCATTCGGTTTCGGTCTATTGCAATTGCGATGAGCCGGGCCCCCAGGAAACGTTCGCCGGCGTTCGCTATGTTCACTACCACCAGTTCTTCACGCACTATCAGTCGACACCTTGGGACGCGGTGATTGCCTTCCGCTCCTTCGATCCCCTGCTGCTCGGCCGCATCGCGCCGCGCATGATCTATTGGACCGGCGACGCCAGCAATCAACCGGCCCTGGAGAATCTCGGGCACCCCGCGCTGCAGCAGAATGTGGATCTGGTTTTTTGTGTCAGCGACTGGCATCGCGACTCATTCATTCGTGAATTCGGGTTACTTCCCGAAAAAGTAGTCGCGACGCGGAATGGCTTTCCTCCCGATTCGGTCGTGACCACCGGCCCGCGCGATATCGCCACCTCGGCTTATACAAGTACGCCATTCCGCGGACTCGACATCCTGCTTGAAATCTATCCCACAATACGCCACCGCGTTCCCTCTGCTGCGCTCGATGTTTTCAGCAGCATGAAGGTCTATGGATGGACGGCCGATCAGGATCAGCAGGCGTACGGGGCAATTTACAATGCCGCGAATCAACCCGGAGTAACGCTGAAGGGGAGCGTTAATCAGCGCCAGCTGCTGAGGACTCTCGGCAAAACGGGATTGCTCCTCTATCCCAACACGTTTGACGAGACTTCCTGCATCGCCGCCATCGAAGCTCAGGCTTCCGGTTGCGTTGTCGTCACCAGCGCCAGGGCGGCTTTGAAGGAAACCGTCGTGCATCAGGAAACGGGAATTCTCGTTGAAGGTGATCCCCGGTCCGCCGAATACAAACGGTATTTCATAGAAGCCGCGGCGGGCCTTATGACGAACCTGGAGTTGTTCGCCGGATTTTCCACCCGAGCGCGCGAGCGCGCATTCCGCCGCTACTCGTGGAGCGCGATCGCCTCGGAATGGATAAGCATTCTTCACGACATGCCCGCGCGGTTGGTGTCGGGCAGATTCACCGGTCCGCTCAGTTTGATCGATCGGGCGTGGGGCTATCTTCGCGCCGGAAACATCAATGCCGCTCAGCGCATCCTCAAGGACGTGGATGCGACGCCTTTCTTCAGAAAAGAGACCGAAGGGCTGAAAGAGCGCTTGAAGTCAGCGTCTCAGGAATTAATCGCCAGATGAGCGCGGAGCCATCAAAACTCACGGAGGAGTATAGCTATGGAACTGATTGTCAATGACACCCGGATGAATCTTCCCTCCGAGTTAGTCACATGGGGTGACGTACTCGATTGGGTGGAAACGCAACATCTCAAGGCGGGCCAATGCATCACCCGGGTCGCATTCGAGGGACAGGAAGAGATTCACTACCGCAAGCCCATGGTGTGCGGCAAGGACCTGCAAGGTATCGGCGCGATTGAAATTGAAAGCGGCGAGTTCGATACCGTGGTTCGCGAATCTTTTGCCGAGCTCGAAGCCGAGGTTCGCTGCGCGCTCGAAACCACACACGAAATCATTCAGCTTTTCGAGAACCGTGACGAAGAGAACGCCTACCACAGCCTTGCACAGCTGCTCGATTCGATCCGCATCTTCTATTCCCTGTTTTCCGAGGATCTGGGTTGGGCTGACTCGAACGAGTCCGAGCGAATTCAGCAGACAGCCACGCTTGAGAATGCAATCAAACAGCTGATTGCGGCCCAGGAGAATCGTTTCTGGGTGTCGGTCTGCGATGTTCTCGAATACGAATTGACTCCTGTTCTCGAAGCCTGGCTCAAAACCGCGGAGAAGACACGTGCTCTTGTCCACTGAGGCAGCCCGAACGTCCGTCGGTCTCGTTGTCGACGCTGGCCCTCGCAACGGGTACGGTCACGCCGTGCGCTGTCTGAGACTCGCGCGTGCACTGCCGGGCTTCGTGGAGATCTTTCCGATGTCCGACGATTGCAGAGCCTTCTTTGACCGCAATGGCTTTAAAGGACATCTGCGTAATACCCAGAACGACGCCTTTCCCAATCTCGTGATAACAGACCTTCGCGAGTCCCATGGCATCACTGCCACGATTCGATCTCAAGGGGCCGTGCACATCAGCATTCACGATCTTGGCCTGGCCCAGTGCCGGTCGTCGGTCGCTATCGACGGCAGCGTCGTCCAGTTGTTTCCCTTTCCAGAGGACAAGAAACGAGCTCTGTTCCTTGGCCCGTCCTACATGATTACTCGTCCGTCCGTCGCACGTTCCAAAACGAGAGACACCGTGCTGGTGACGCTCGGTGGCGGAGACAGTGCGCAGGCGGCGAAGGACATTGCGGAGGAACTGAAGCCCCTCGGCTTTCGCATCGTCGCAACCGGCGGCTTCGGTTCGGGCGCGATGACCTCCGATGCGGAACTCGAAGACGCCATGTCGCGATGCCTGTTCGCCTTGTCGGCATCCGGCACCGCGCTCTACGATCTTTTGGCTTCGGGCATTCCGACGATCGCCGTCGCCATCGATCGCTTGCAGCTTCGCACGGCAGATGCGTTTCACGAACTGGGTGCCGTCCTGTCGGCAGGTCTTCTCGAGCGTATGTCTCACGTCGATCTCATGGCCCGATGTCACGAACTCATCGGGAACTATCCCCTCACGTCACGCATGGCAGCCCTCGGAAAAAAGGCCGTGGACGGCAAGGGCCTTTTACGAGTTGTTGGAATTGTCGAACACCTAAGGAGAGAAGTATGGTCAATGAAACAAACGAAAACCTTTACGACCTGCTGAAGGCCGATTCAAGTCGCGTCTATGTCATCGCGGAAGCGGGCCTCAATCACGGCGGCTCCAAAGAGCGCGCTCTAGCCTTGCTGCGCGCCGCCAAATGGGCCGGCGCAGACGCCGTAAAGTTTCAAACGTTCCGCGCAGAACGCCTGGCCTCCACTCGCCCAGCCGTTCTCAGCCATACAAAGGACCAGCCGAACCTCCAGGCGTTGTTCAAGAAACTCGAGCTACCCTACGACGCTTTCCGCGCTCTCTTCAAGGAAGCGAAGCGCTTCAATATTGACTTTCTCTCCACACCGTTCGACGAGGACAGCGCGGACTTCCTTGACGAGCTTGGAGTGACTGCCTTCAAGATCGCGTCGGGCGACATCACGCACCGGCCGTTGATCGAGCACGTCGCCCGCAAGGGCAAACCCGTGCTGATGTCTACGGGAATGAGCACCGGCGAAGAGATCGAAAAGGCAATCGACTGGATGCACACGCAGTCGAACGATAAGGCCATCCTGCTTCACTGCGTTTCCTCTTATCCCGCACAGGCTGAAGAATTGAACCTCAAGTCCGTCGAGTACCTGCGCGACCGCTTCGGTGTTCCCGTGGGATTCTCCGATCACAGTGTCGGAACCCTCGGCTCCACCGTTGCGGTTTCTCTTGGCGCACAGATTATCGAGCGTCACTTCATGGTCGAAACCCGCAGCGATCTGCCCGACCTCGCTGTCTCGATGGATGCGAAACAGTTACGCACTCACATCGAAGAATTGAGAATCGTCGGCAAGATCCTGGGAACCCGAGGCAAGTTCGCGTCGGAAGCGGAAAGCCTGAATCGCACGGCATCGCGCCGCTCGCTCTATGCAAACCGCCCCATCGCTCTCGGCGAGACCATCGACGCCGGAATGCTCTACGCCCTTCGTCCGGCCATCGGCATCTCGCCTTCGCAAATGGGCGATGTCGTCGGCAAACACGCAGTCACGGCGATCGAGGCCAATGCGCCCGTGCAATGGGACTTGCTGGGATGAAGAAAGTATCTGTCCTCATTACGGCCGCGTCACGCCGAGTTCCTCTCGTTCGGGCTTTCCGCGCCGCCGTGGAGAAACTCGGCAAAGGACGCGTGATCACGACCGACATCAATCCGCTGTCTCCGGCGCTCTACTTCGGCCACAAGCACCACATCGTGCCATTGACGACGGACCGCTATTACATTCCGATTATCGAAAGCATCTGCGACGTTGAGGATGTAAACCTGATCATCCCGACGATTGACGACGAACTTCCGATTTTCGGTCGCGCCCGGAAGCAATTCGCAGATCTCGACATTCGCGTCGCAATCTCCAGCGAAAAGACCGGCCTGATTTGCAACGATAAGTACGCCACCTGGAAATTCTGCCGTGACAACGAAATCGCCGCGCCTGAAACGCGGCTCGGTTCGGATGTCGAAGCGCACGAGCTGCGATATCCCGTGATTGTGAAGCCTCGCTTCGGCCGCGGCAGCGTTAACGTATTTACAGTCCGCAATGCCGAACAGCTCAAGCTATTCCTCAACTATGTGAGCGATCCGGTAGTCCAGGATTTCGTCGATGGCACCGAGTTCACCGTGGACCTTCTCGCGGATTTCGACGGCCGTGTCATTTCAGCCGTTCCTCGAGAGCGGCTCGTGATTCGCGCCGGCGTTAGCGACAAAGGCGTTACCCGAAAGAACCAGGCCGTCATGGACTTTGCGATCGACGTTGCGGAACGTTTGCAAATCGTCGGAGCAGCCAACATTCAATGCAAATGGGACGGCAACCAGGCGACCCTTATCGAAGTCAATCCGCGGTTCTCCGGCGGGATTCCTCTCACCATGGCGGCGGGCGCAGACTTTGCGTCATGGCTGGTTCAGATGACTGCCGGAATCGAAGTCCGTCCCCAGCTTGGAAGATTCCAGGATGGCCTGGCCATGATGAGCTTTGAAGAGAGCATTTTTGCGATGGAGTCCGATCTGAGATTGCGGCAGACCGACAAGCCGAAAATGCTTTCACGAACCAGACACGCATCCAGCTACGTGAACTGAGAGGCACAATGATTTTGACGCGCACACACACGGACTACAGTCAGCGCCCGCTTGCGGCTTTCGATCCCAGGGATCAGGCCCTGGCGAGCATTGTTCATGAACTGAGCAATCCGCTCACGACGATTCTCGGGCTGTCGGCTCTGGTTTTGGAGGACAGCCGTTCTCCGGACAATCGGGTCGCCAAGATCCACGCTGAAGCCGAACGCAGTGTTCGCATCATCCGCAATATGCTGGACCTCTGCCGAGCGGGTTCGGATGGCATCTCGGGAGAAGCATTCGATGGGCCCGTTCCCGTGGATCTCAACGAAGCGATCCGCCACAGCGCTGCGCTGGTCGAGGATCAGTTGGAGCGCCTTGGCATCGGCTTGACGGTTGAACTGCCCTGGCGGTCGCCAAAAGTTCGTTCGCGTCCCGGAGAATTGACCCAGGTCTTTCTGAATCTGATCACGAATTCCATCCAGGCTATCTCTTCCGAAGGACGCCCGGGCTCAATCACTATTCTCGGCACACAGCTCGGCAATCATGTTTGCGTCACGATTGAAGATGATGGGCCCGGCTTCAACGACCAGGATTTTGAACGCCTCTTCCAACCCTTCTTTACTACGAAGGGCCAGGGCACCGGGCTCGGTCTGAATCTTTCCCGGAAGATCGTTAAAGCTACCGGCGGCGACCTGTGGGCATCGCGGAATCCGAAGCGCGGGGCAATCTTTACGGCAGAACTGCCGGTTGCTGAAGGCTCCTCAAAAGCGATCAACGATGTCACCAATCACAAACGCAAACTGAAGGCGGATCTTTCGGTCCTCATTGTGGATGACGAAGAGCACATCGTGGATCTTGTTCGAACCGTTTTCGAACGCAAGGGGTTCAAAATCGAAGTCGCGACTCAAAGCGAATTGGGGCTGGCGATGCTGCAGAACTCCGACTACGACCTTCTGGTATGCGACTACCACATGCCCGGCCCCGACGGTCGCGAGTTTTTGAAGTGGATTCGCGACTCCGGAAAGAACACCCGGGTGCTCGCGCTTTCGGGGGATGTTTTGCAGGACGAGACCCGCCAGTTCATTGAAAAGCATCATGCCCTGTTTCTCCCGAAGCCTTTCACGATTGACGACCTGGTTACCGCCGTTGAACGCCTTCTTGTCGTATGAGCCGGCGAACTGTTGCCATCATTCAAGCTCGAATGGGATCTACGCGGCTTCCTGGCAAAGTCATGATGAAGCTGGGTAACCGGTCCCTTCTCGGTTACCTGGCGAAACGCCTGGAGTCTGCGTCGTCGGTCGACGAAATCGTTGTGGCAACCACAACGCACTTTCGCGACGACATCATCGTCCATGAGGCGGAAACCCTGGGGCTGAAGTACTACCGCGGGAGTGAATGCGACGTGCTGCGGCGATACCTGGACGCAGCGACGGTTTTCAGGGCGGACATCGTCGTTCGGGTTACTGCCGACAACCCCTTTACCGATCCGCTCAGCATCGATCGCGTGGTTGCACGTGTAAAAGAGCAGTACGACTATGCGATCGAGAAGAATCTTCCGATTGGCACAACCGGCGAAGCGCTGACGTTTCAGGCTCTTGACTTCATCGATACCGCGGCGACGACAGACCCCTGGCGCGAACACGTCACTCTGTATGCCAAGGAAAACCCTCACATGCTGCGGTGCTCCTTCGAGGAAGCCCCGCCAGATGTTGCGCGCCCGGACCTCAGTTACACGGTCGATTCTCTTGACGATTACCTGAAAGTAAAGGACTTATGCGCGCCCTCGCCTTACCCCAATTTTTCGCTGAAGGAGCTCATCGCGCTCGCCGATAAGGCCACTGTGGTTTAACCGATGATCATTGTAAAAAAAATCAACCAGCAAGAAATCATGGTGAATTCCGATCTTATCGAGACGATCGAATTTCACCCCCACGCCATCATGTCGCTTACCAGCGGCGTGAAGATCGTTGTCGACGAAACGGCCGAAAGCATCATGGAAAAAATTATCGAATACAAAAAGAGTGTTCGGGATCGCGCCGTGGAATTTCGGGTTGTCTCGAAAACCGGCACTGAGGATTAGTCATGGATCTCGCAACAGTACTCGGAATTGTCATCGCTCTCGGCGGGATCCTGCTCGGTCAGGCCATTGAAGGAGGATCCTTACTGCAGATTCTTCAACCGACAGCCGCCATGATTGTGTTCGGGGGAACACTGGGCGCGACGATGATAGGCTTTCCGATGTCTGTCGTAAAACAGGCCGCAGCCGACTTCATGCATGTGATCAAGGAAGAGAACATTCAGCCGAATGCCGTCATTGACGAGGTGATCAAATTCACCAACAAGGCAAGGCGCGAAGGAATCATCTCTCTTGAAAAGGATGCGTCCACAATCCAGGACGAGTTTTTCCGCAAGGCGATCATGATGGCCGTGGACGGCAGCGAGCCGAAAGAGCTCCGTCAGACCATGGAAGTCGAACTTCAGTACATGGAAGAGCGAGGCGAACAGTCCGCGAAGGTGTATGAGGCCGCCGGCGGTTATGCGCCGACAATCGGAATCATCGGCGCTGTGCTGGGACTGATTCAGGTCATGCAGCATCTCGACAACATCGATGAGGTCGGCAAAGGTATCGCCGTCGCTTTTGTCGCCACAATTTACGGTGTGGCCTCTGCGAACATTCTCTTTTTGCCTGCCGCCGGCAAGCTGAAGATGAAGCATCGCAAGCGGATGATTATCAAGGAAATGATGCTCGAAGGAACGCTGGGTATTCTGGAAGGCCAGAATCCGCGCCTGATCGAAGGCAAACTGACCTCGTTCCTCGATGAGGAACTTCAGAAACTGCGTGGCTCCGCCACAAAGAAACGAGCGGCATAATGGCGCGGAAAAAGAAACATCCTGAACATGTGAACCACGAGCGCTGGCTCGTGTCCTACGCGGACTTCATCACCTTGCTCTTCGCATTTTTTGTGGTTATGTTCGCAGCGTCGAACTCGGATCAGAAGAAGGCCGGACAGGTATCACAGGCCGTTCAGGGCGCGTTTCACGATCTCGCGATCTTCACTCCCACAGGCAAAGTTGTGCCGCTCTTCGACGATGGCGGTGTGCCTTCAAATGCAAAGGCCGTCGTTGGGAACATGCATAGCGGCTTTGACGCGGCCCAGGTCGTGCCCGCTGGCGGTAGAAGCGAATCGGCAAAGGCACAGGCTCAGGCCCTCGAGGAAGTGAAAGGCGAATTGCAGGAAGTTCTTCGCCAGGAAGTCAAAGGCGGCATGGTCCGGATCAGTGAGGATGCTCGCGGATTGACCGTCAGCCTTGCCGAGGCCGGTTTCTTTGACCCAGGCTCCGCGATGATGAAGCCGAAGGCTATTGAGATCCTCGATCAAATTGCGGGAAAGATACGCGTACTTCCCGCCAACGTCCGCGTTGAGGGACACACGGACAACACCCCGATCCATACGGCGCAGTTCCCCTCAAACTGGGAGCTTTCGACAGCGCGGGCGACACACGTCCTGCAGTACCTGCTGGCGAATGCACAGATCCAGCCGATGCGGCTTTCTGCCGTCGGTTACGGGGAGTACAAACCGGTCGCCGACAACGCATCTCTCGAAGGCCGTTCCGCGAATCGGCGCGTGGACCTGGTGATTCTAGGCGCAGCTGCACAGCGACTCGAGCCCTGATAGAATCAGTGGCATGAAATGCGATGTCTGCACCACCGATACGGGCGACGGTATTCACTATCACGCCTTCATCGAAGGCAAACACCACTGGGTGTGCGAAGCCTGTAAGAAAAAGCTGAAGATCGAAACCGAACACATGGATGACTAACCGTCCCAATTCGGGGCCCCGAATTCCCCCCGTAGCGCGGCCCCGAATTGCCTGTCCGAATTGCCTGTTGGGCACCTCTTCCGCGTCTGAAATCACCCGCGTTGTTGAATCAGAAAGCCGCGTATTTTTAGTCCCGCGATCGCTTGAAACGGAAACTTCCCCATGGTGTAGTGGCCACATGCCAGCCACTCCTTGCGAATACTCACGGAATGCCGATCGAATTCGTCATGTCCAAGCTGCGTTAGACGAGCAGGAAACGTCAGATCGTATCGCCCCGACAGCATCATGATCGGGCGGCAGCTTCCGCGCAGCCGCTTGATGTAGGGAAACGGGCTGATCGGTTCCCAAAGAGGCCGTAGGCGATCGAGAGCGATGACACCTTCAAGCGCTTTTCGAACATGTGACGTGGAGAGTCCCTCCCACACGACGTCCGCATAATGCGTGGAGCCGTGAATGAGCACTGCGGTGGAGAACCGCTCGTCGTGAGCTAAGGTGAGGAACGCAATACAAGAACCGATGCTCGTGCCCACCAGTCCGACCTTTTTATAGCCGCGGTCGAAGAGCCAGTCTGCGGCCCGGCGAGCGTCCACGACCGCCTGCCGGGAGGCCGTCAGAGTTCGTCCCACATTCGGTGAGACGAGGTACTCGGAGCGCTCGATTTCTGGAGGCTTGCGGTCGTGATGATAGGGCATGCTGATCCGGAGGGCGCTGATCCCGGCATGCTGCAACATGCGGCACAAGCCGACCTGCCCCTCCCATTTGCAGTTCCACTGCGGAAGGACGACGATCGCGAGGTCTTTGCCTGCCGCCTCGAAGAATCGCCCGCAAACGGTGTTGTTTGCGGGGTAGGGAGTTTCGACGTAACTGGGAAATTTCAAAAGATGGCCGTCGAAAGTGTATTGGTTGGTGGGTTCGTAGGAATAGAAAGCGTCACTGTCTGCGAGAGCGTTCGCCGAATACTGTATTAGTGCAGCCTCCGGATTGTCTGTTGGCGGAAGCCCCACATGCTCCAGTCCCCATTCGAACGGAAGTGTGCGCCGATCGTTATCGCGGGCGTGGTGGGCGCGTTCGCGGCTTTCAATGAAACGACGGAACATAGGTCAAGCTTTGTCCCCTCCTCTTGAGGAGGGGTGGCGCGAAGCGCCGGGGTGGTCAAGCACAACGAATCCCTTTCGCATGCGTGACCACCCCGTCTGCTCCCGTTGGTCGCAGCCACCCCTCCTCAAGAGGAGGGGACAACTCCATCACAGCGCCAGTACCAGCGCTTCCGCGGGGTGCAGCACCTTTCTGCCTGTTGCGTGTTCCACTTGCTGGCGGCACGAAACTCCCGGCGCCACCACGATCGCGTCCGGCTGCTTCTCCACTGCCGGAAACAACCTGCGGCCGCCAATCGCCATGGAGATATCGTAGTGCTCCTTCTCGAAGCCAAACGATCCTGCCATGCCGCAGCAACCCGAATCGATTTCCTCAACCGTGTAGGCCAGCGCCATCGTCTCTTTCAGAAATCGCGATCCGATCAGCGCCTTCTCGTGACAATG
>Ga0134121_10001096_pt1 | contig 26450 bp, 23 predicted proteins | sample KB301_FD_96463 | JGI IMG/M metagenome (GOLD analysis project Ga0134121, IMG submission 96463) | Terrestrial soil microbial communities without Nitrogen fertilizer from Kellogg Biological Station, Michigan, USA - KB3-0-1 | ecosystem: Environmental > Terrestrial > Soil > Unclassified ... | reverse complement strand
TACGGCGCGGGAGCGCAGACGTGACGCCGAGCGGCGGCGTTGCTTACACGGCGCGGGCGATAAACCAGGCTTTGGGAGGAGCTTGGTTTTACGTGGTCTGATGTCGATGATGTGCGCGGTGATCAGTGACCCCTTCTGGGCGGGGTTGCTTAAACAAATCACCGCGCACACCCCAGCTTCGGCCTTTCAAAACAACAACTTACCTTAAAACTTATCCACAGACTACACAGATATTGACTAGGCATCTACAAAGTCGACCTGGACCTTGTGGGGAATAATGCCCCGTTTATGCCCTTCATCCAATAATCGCCGCACTGCCTCTCTACCACGCTCTGTGTAGTCCAGGGTCAGCTCATTCACCCACATCGCCACGAACCTGTCGGCCAGCCCGGGATCCATGTCCCTGGCAAACTGCATCGCGTACTGGAGCGCGTCGTCCCGGTGCGTCAGGGAATAATTAATACTCTCCCGGAGCAGCTTCGAGACTTCCTTGATCCGCCCGTCGCCGAGGTCACGGCGGATCGCATTTCCACCCATCGGCAGCGGCAACCCGTGCTGCTCGTGCCACCACTCGCCCAGGTCGAGCACCTTGTGCAGCCCCTTCGACTGGTAAAAAAGTTGTCCTTCGTGAATCAGGAGGCCGGCGTCACATTTCCCGTCCAGCACGGCGTCGATGATTTTGTCGAAAGGGACAACTTCGTACTGGAAGTCGGAATTGAAAATTCTGAGCGCCAGGAACGCGCTCGTCAGTTTTCCCGGAATCGCTATTTTTAAGTTCGGGATATCGGTGGCCGTGGCCGGCTCACGCGAGACGACGATCGGACCGTAGTTGTCACCGATCGAGGCGCCGTGCGGCAGCAACGCATATTTCTCGTGAATGTATGCGTAAGCGTGAAAGCTGATGGCCGTGACGTCGTACGTGCCGCGCATAGCTTCCTCGTTCAGCGTCTGAATGTCTTTGAGCAGATGTTCGAAATGGAGACCGCCCGTGTCGAGTTTGTGTGTCGCCAGTCCGTAGAACATGAATGCGTCGTCGGAATCTGGTGAATGTGCGAGTGTAATTTTATCTAGCATATTGCTGTGTTAGACCATGCTGACGCTGGGTCGTTCGATGCGGTTGTAAACGGTGTCACGTTCAACTGCTTCGAAGCCGGCGTCTTCAATCAACCCGATGAGCTCGGTCTTTGTCATCCTTACTTCATTGTTTGCTTCTACTGAATAGCTTGTAGTCAACTCACCGCCTTCGGTGATCGTGCCGTCGATGTCGTTCGCGCCGTAGTGCAACGCGACTTGCGCGAGACGTTTGCCGAGCATCACCCAGTACGCTTTGATGTGATCGAAGTTGTCGAGCATTAAGCGCGAGACAGCCATCGTCTTCAATGAATCGACCCCTGATGGACCAGGCAGATGGGCCAGTTGTGTATCAGGTGGATAAAACGCGAGTGGAATGAAGCACTGAAAACCGTGCGACTTATCCTGTTGCTCGCGGAGTTGCACCAGGTGATCGACGCGATCTTCAATCGACTCGATGTGCCCGTAAAGCATCGTGGCATTTGTTTTCAATCCCGCGGCGTGAATTTTTCCCTGGAGCTCCATCCAACGCTCGGCGTTGCATTTGTGAGCGCAGATCATCGATCGGGTCGGCTCGCGAAAGATCTCAGCACCGCCACCGGGACACGAATCGAGTCCTGCTTCAATGAGCTTCTGAATGACCTCTTCGTCTGACATCTTGTAGAAGTGAGCGAAGTGGTCAAACTCTACCATCGTAAATGCTTTCAGATGTAACTGCGGATACTGTTGCTTCAACGATGAAAGCAGATCGGTGAAGTAACTGAACGGAAGTTTTGTATTCAGACCGCCGGTGATGTGCAGCTCGGTTGCGCCTTCAGCGACTGCCTGGGCTGCGACTTTCATACTGTCGTCGATGTTGTGTGTGTAAGCGCCTGGCTGTCGTGGCGTGCGGTAGAAGCCGCAGAATTTGCAGTCGGCGTAGCAGATGTTTGTCGGATTTAAATGGCGATTGACGTTGAAGTAAGTCGTGCGGCCGTGTCTACGTCGTCGCACGGTGTCGGCGAGTTTGCCGAGTGCGGGAAGATCGTCAGTGGCGTAAAGCGCCACGCCGTGTTCGAAGGAGAGTCGTTCGCCGTTCGTGACTAATTTCTCAATCTCGTTCAGTTTTTGGTCGTGTGAAAAAGCCATCTCAAATTACTCACTATCTGTTAAGGAAAACAGCGCTTCCGAATGTCGCCAGTAAGATCACGCTGACGAAGGCGTTGGTTGTAAAGAACGCGGCGTTCAGGCGGCTGAGATCGCCGGCGCGCACCAGGCGGTGTTGATAGACAAGCAATGCGCCCGTGGCGATCACGCCAACGAAGGCGACTGGTCCGAGACCGGTGATTACAAAAAGCCAAACCAGCGCCAGAAATGCAGCGGCGTGAAGTGCGCGAGCGATCCAGAGTGCGCGACTGATTCCGAAGCGTGCCGGGATCGATCTCAATCCCTCGCTGCGGTCGAACTCGAAGTCCTGGCAGGCATATAAAACGTCAAAGCCCGCGGTCCATAACAAGACCACGAGCGACAACAACAGCGGTACAGGACTTCCAATCTCGCCGCGTACGGCGATCCACGCGCCTGTAGGTGCAATCGATAGACACGCGCCGAGTACCAGATGCGAGAATTGAGTCCAACGCTTGGTGAGAGAGTAAAGCAGCACGCAGCCCAGCGCTACGGGCGCGAGAATCAACGTCAGGCGATTCAACATTGCCGCCGCGAGCAGAAACAAAGCCGCTGATATTATCGTGAATGCCCAAACAAATCCGACTGACAAAAGGCCGGCCGGTATCGCCCGCGAGGCGGTGCGCGGATTTCGCGCGTCGAAGTTTCGATCGGCGACCCGGTTAAAGGCCATCGCCGCGGAGCGCGCGCCGACCATCGCTAACACAATCCACAGAATCTGCCACGCGGACGGAAGGCCTCGAGCGGCGAGCACCGCGCCCAGAAACGCGAACGGCAACGCAAAAAGCGTGTGCTCGATCTTGATCATTTCCAATGTAAGGCGGGTGTTTTTGATTACGGTCGACACGGTTAGTCAGATATTGCCACAAAGAGGCACAGAAGTCAGTCCACAAAGAAGCACATGAACCAGAACACAGGAAAGCACAAAAATAGGAACGAGTTTTTAGCGTAGCAAGATCAGTTTATCTCTTATGCCATGTGTCTTTTGTGCCTTTTTGTGGCATGCTGAACGCCGATGGATCTGAACGAACTGGCGAAGCTTTTAGCGGCCTACAAGAGCGGCGAACTCGAAACAAACGAAGCAGTCGACCGCATCAAGAACCTTCACTTCGAAGACATCGGTTTCGCGCGCGTCGACCACGCGCGCGCGTCGCGACAGGGCTTCCCGGAAGTCGTTTTCGGCGGCGGCAAGACTCGCGCCCAGATCGTCGGCATCGTCGAGCGACTTGTTCAGCGTTCACCCAACATCCTCGTCACGCGCACCGATGAAGGAACGTTCGGCGAGATTCGCAACGTGGTCACAGACGCCGAATGGCACGAAGCAGCCCGACTCGTACGAATCCGTCGCGACAAGACGAATCACGGTGTCGGCTCGATCGCAGTCGTGACAGCCGGCACGAGCGACATTCCCGTCGCCGAAGAAGCCGCGCTGACTGCCGAAACGATGGGTAACGCCGTGGATCGCATCTGGGACGCCGGTGTCGCCGGAATTCATCGCGTACTCGCCGAGCGCAGCCTGTTGCAGCGCTCGCGCGTCGTCATCGTCGCCGCGGGAATGGAAGGCGCGTTGCCGTCGGTCGTCGGCGGTCTTGTCGGCGTTCCAGTGGTGGCCGTGCCAACCAGCATCGGGTATGGCGCATCTTTTGGAGGGGTCGCGGCGTTGCTCGGTATGTTGAACTCCTGCGCGTCGAATGTGACTGTGGTGAATATCGACAACGGCTTTGGCGCAGGATTTGTCGCGAGCCTCATCAATCGTCGCTGGACGGTGCCCGTTGAATAGACCAGCAGTTGATTATTCTCGTCGTTTAATCTTCGTTCTGATTGCCGTCTCGCTGGTTTCGAGCGGCTGCATCTCCGCGCGTCGCACTCCCAATCTCGAACACATCTTCGCAACCGCACGCGCCAGGACCGGAAAGCGTCCGGTGATCGTGATTCCCGGAATTCTCGGAACGGAGCTGCTCAATCCAAAGACCCGCGAAACAGTTTGGCCATCAGCGTTTCGCAAGTCACAGGAAGGACTGCCGATCAGTCCCGATCTCGCGGCTAATCGTGACGATCTAATACCGGGAAAAATCATCGAGACGGTAAAGCTCGCGCGTCTGCTGCCCGAGGTTTACGTCTATCGAGATTTGCTGGTGGCGCTTCGTCGCTACGCCGGTTATCGCGATGGCGACTGGAACAATCCCGCTGCTGACGGTTACCAGGACACGTTCTACGTCTTTCCATATGACTGGCGACAGGACAACGTCAGCAACGCACGCGAACTCATCAGACGTATCTCGCAACTGAAGACGAAGCTGCAACGTCCTGATTTGAAGTTCAACATCGTGGCGCATTCGATGGGTGGTTTGATCGCGCGTTACGCAGCGATGTATGGCGACGCTGATTTACCACCCGGTGATGGTCCAATTCAGCCGACGTGGCAGGGTGCCGAGCACATCAGCAAGATCGTGATGATCGGCGTGCCGAACGAAGGCTCAACCGACGCATTCGCGACGCTCGTCGAGGGTTACTCGATCACGGAAGGATTGCGGCGTCGTGTGCCGCTGCTCAATAAATTGACCGCGGAAGATGTCGTGAGTGTGCCGGCGGTTTTTCAACTGATGCCGCACGCGAGCGCGGTGCGTTTTCTCGACGAGAACCTGCAGCCGCTCGCAGTCGATCTCTACGATAAGGAAGTTTGGAAACAGTATGGCTGGAGCGTGATCTATTCGTCTCCGGATTTTAGACGACGTTATGCAAGCGATCTCGACGCGTATCTCGCGGCGACTCTGCAACGCGCGCGGCGTTTTCATGAAGCACTGGATGCGATGCGTCCCGAAAACACGCCAGTGATTCTGCTTGCGATTGGTGGTGATTGTGAAGAGACTCTGAGCTCGCCCGTGATTATTCGCGATCAAAAACGAAATCGCTGGCTGACGCTGACCAGACCGCGCGAGTATCGCACGTCCACCGGTGTAAAGATCTCGAAACAGAAGGCGACCGATGCGATGTACGCGCCCGGCGACGGCCGCGTCACGCGCCAGTCATTGCTGGGAGAAAATATTTTCAAATCGCTTTCACGCTACGCCGTCTTCGGCTGCGATCTCCACGGCCTACTTCCACGCAACCCAAGTCTCCAGGACAATGCCCTCACCGCCATCGTTAACGAAGTGATCAATTAGCCACGGATTACACGGATTTTTTACGGATTGATGATCGCGTTTAGCTTTTCCGCGTAATCTGGATCGATGTTGGTGAGGATCGTGTACTGCTCGAGTGCGGCGTCGCGGTTGCCCATCGCCATCAACGTCCGCCCGAGATTGTAGTAAGCCTTCCCAAAATCCGGCTTCAACCGAATCGACTGCCGAAACGATTCCATCGCTTCATTCAACTTATTCAACTCGAAATACGCCTCACCCATGTTGTTCGGCGCATTCGCGTCACCCGGCTTCAACGCCGCAAGCTGCCGAAAGACCTCGACCGCTTCGCCGTACTTCTTCGACTTCAAATAACGTGATCCGAGTCGCTCGTACGCAACCGTGTAATCCGGTCGCAATCGAATAGCCTGCTTGTAAGCCTGGATCTCCTCATCGGGCTTGCCCCAATCGCGGTAAACAAGACCGAGCGCGTATTGAGCATCGGCGGCGTTGTACGGATCGAGTTTGATCGACTGTCGATACGCTTCAGACGCGTCCTTATATTGCTTCAGATAAAAACTCGCGAGACCGATGTTGAAATACGACTCAGCCGACGGTCGCAAACTCACAGCCTTCTTCGAAGCCTCGAGCGCTTCAGCATGCCGGCCGAGTTTCTCATTGCAGAAACCACTCTGCGCCCACGCTTCAGCGTAGTTGCTGTCTGACTCGACCGCCTTCTCGAAATACGGCAGCGCCTTCTCGCAATCGTCTTTTGAAAGAAAACTCAAACCATCGCGGAAAAACTGGACCGCCTTCGCACGCTTGTTACGGCCCGTGTTAGCGACGAGATCCGCGAGCGACAATATCGTTTGGGTTTGCGCGACTTGCAGTTGTGAAATGCGTTCGGAGGGAATCGCGAAGTTGACGCTCTGCCCACCGGTGATCTGCAACGTGGCGATGCCGATCACCTGACCCTGCATGTTCACGACCGGACTGCCGCTAGATCCCGAAGAGATCGGCGCAGTGATCTGAATGATGCGCCCAAACGTCGGAATGTCGCGCACTGCCGACACGATTCCATTCGTGACGCTGCCTTCGAGCCCGAGCGGATTGCCGATCACCACGACGCTCTCGCCTTCCTGTGGCGAAGTTTTATCGAGTGGCAAAGGTCGGATTGGAGCCGCCGGCGCGTCAATCTTCAAGAGTGCTATGTCGCCCTCAGCATCGACCGCAAGCACGCCTTTAACAGGAAAGACCGCTCCGCTCGATGAGTGAACTTCCGCGCGAAAGGCGCCTTCGAGGACGTGTCGATTCGTGACGATGCGATCGGCTTCGACGAAGAAGCCGCTGCCGCGAGACAGTTTTTCACCCTTCGAGTCGAACGTCTCAATCGCAACCGCAGACGGCTTGATGCGACGAACGAGTTCGGGAAGAAGATCCTGCGATGCCTCGATGGGGTGGGGAATTAGCAGGAAAAGTAGAATCCAGACGAACTTCATGTCGGAGAAAAACTTATACAGTATTTACAGGACTTGTCAGAATAAATCTGCTCAATCATGTGAACCCTGTGTCAGCGCAGCGACAACGTCGCCGATTCTAACATCTTCGCTCTTTTTTGCGCTCCGATCGAACAGCTCAACCATGCCGTCGGCGATTTTTTTTCCGATCGTGACGCGATAAGGGATGCCGATCAGATCCGCATCTTTGAATTTCACACCCGCTCGTTCGTCGCGGTCGTCGAGCAAAACGTCGAGACCAGCCCTTTGCAGTTCCTCGTACAGCTTCTCGCCGGCGTTCCGCAGATCGTCCTGCTTCATGTTCGTGATCGTCACGACCACGTCAAACGGCGCCAAAGACTTCGGCCAGATGATGCCGTCGTCGTCGTGGTGTTGCTCGACTGCGGCAGTGATAATTCGTTCCACGCCGATACCGTAGCTGCCCATCACGATCGGCACCTCTTTGCCGTCCTGTGTCAGCACGGTTGCGCCCATCGAAGCGGAATATTTCGTACCGAGCTTGAAGATGTGACCGATCTCCATGCCTTTGAAGACGTCGAGCGTGCCGGTCTCGCAGCGTGGACAGCCCTCGCCCGCTTCGACTGTGCGCAGCTCGAACCACTCGTCAACCGGAATATCGCGCGCGATATCGACGCCCCGCAGGTGGTGATCGTCTTTGTTTGCGCCAGTGGTCATGTTCCGGCGATTCTGCAACGCTGAATCAGCCACGATTCGCAAATCACGCGATCTATTCTTCGCGCCCACGCCACCGAGACTGCCCGCGCTCGCGCCCAGCAGTTCGCGAATTTCTTCAGGATGTGCGGGACGCACCGCCGTCGCACGAATACTGTCAGAAAGCTTCGTCTCGTGAAGCTGGTGATCGCCGCGCAACAACACCAACACTGGACGCGACTCACCATCGATCGTCGCGAAGAAAACGAGCGACTTGATCTGCCTGTTTGCGTCGGCGCCACCGGGGAATGTAGTCAGATCCTCGATCGTGCGAACTCCAGGCGTCGGAAACTCTTCCGGCGCTGCTGGTCCAGCTTCGTCTGCAATGTCTGCAAGTCGCGATGTGGCTTTCTCGAGGTTTGCGGCGTAATCGCAGTTAGTACAACTGACAATCACATCCTCACCCGCGGGTGATGGCGCCATAAACTCATTCGACTCCGAGCCGCCCATCGAGCCCGACGACGCTTCAACAATCAGAAACTGTAAGCCGCAACGCGTGAAGATCGTCTTGTACGCTTCACGTTGATCGATAAACGACTTGTCGAGCCCGGCGCGATCGACATCAAACGTGTAGGCGTCTTTCATGATGAAGGTACGGATTCGCATCAGTCCTGACTTGGGCCGTGCTTCATCACGAAACTTGGTTTGAATCTGGTACCACACCTGCGGCAGTTGTTTGTACGAACGAAGCTCGCTGCGCGCGATCGTCGTGAACACTTCTTCATGCGTCATGCCCAGACACATGTCAGTGCCTTTACGATCCTTGAGACGAAACATCTCGTCGCCGATCGCGTACCAACGGCCCGACTCCTGCCAGATCTCAGCCGGATGAAGCGCAGGCAAGAAAAACTCCTGGCCGCCGATCGCGTTCATCTCTTCACGCAGGATCTGCATGACTTTGATTGCGACTCGCTGGCCCAACGGCAGGAATGAATAGATTCCAGCCGCCAATTGCCGGATCAGCCCGGCGCGCAGAAGAAGTTTGTGCGAAATGACCTCGGCATCGGCCGGGTCTTCGCGAAGAGTGGGGATAAAGTATCGTGACCAGCGCATAGTCTTGGCATTCTCGCTTAGTGAACGCGAGTTAGGCAAATGAGCCACGGATTTGGAAGCGATGCATCGCCTGAGTTACCATCACGCTTCTTCTTAACATCACTTCACGAAGGTTCTTGATATATGCGTATTGCACTCGCAAGCGATCATGCTGGTTACGCCGAGAAAGAGCGTTTGAAGCCGCTGCTGACAGACCTCGGCGTTGAGTTTGACGATCTCGGCACGGTGTCGGAAGAGTCGGTTGACTATCCGGACTACGCGCGCAAGGTTGCGGAGCAGGTGGCGCAGGGAACAGTCGAGCAGGGATTGTTAGTCTGCGGCTCCGGGACGGGAATGGCGATCACGGCCAACAAAGTTCCGGGCGTGCGTGCTGCTGTCGCGTGGTCGGAAGAGATCGCGCGGCTCGCCCGTCAACACAACGACGCAAACGTGCTCGCGATCGGCGCGCGCACCACGCCCGAGGGAGAGATTCCGAAGATCTTGCGCGCTTGGTTTGCGACGGCGTTTGAAGGCGGGCGTCATGCGGCACGCGTCGAGAAGATTTCTGAAGTGGAAAGACAAAGGTAAAAATGGACAGAAACTCATCACTTGCTGAAGTCGATCCGGTGATCGCAGGCGCCATCGACAATGAAGTCGCGCGTCAGGCAAATGGGCTCGAGCTGATCGCCTCGGAAAATTTTGTCAGTGAGGCGGTGCTCGAAGCTGCCGGATCTGTATTCACAAACAAATACGCTGAGGGTTATCCGGGTAAGCGTTATTACGGCGGGTGTGAGTGGACCGACGTCGTCGAGCAAACCGCGATTGATCGCGCGAAGGAGTTGTTTGGCGCGGATCATGCGAACGTGCAACCACACAGCGGGGCGCAGGCGAATATGTCTGTGTATCTTGCTGCGATCCAGTATGGCGATCAGATCCTCGGAATGAACCTGTCGCACGGTGGTCATTTGACGCACGGCCATCCGTTGAATTTCTCCGGACTGAGTTACAAAGTCGCTGATTACGGCGTCGCGAAAGAGACGGAGCAGATCGATTACGACAATCTGCAACGGATCGCTGAAGAGCATCGACCGAAGCTGCTCGTCTGTGGCGCCTCTGCGTATCCACGTGTTATCGACTTCGAGCGCATCGGACAGATCGCGCGCAGCGTCGGTGCGCGGATGTTCGCCGATATCGCGCACATCGCTGGTCCAATCGCTGCCGGACTTCATCCCTCGCCGATTCCGCACGCTGATTACGTAACCACGACAACGCATAAGACGTTGCGTGGTCCACGCGGCGGTTTGATCCTTTGTCGCGAAGAGCACGCGAAAGAGATCGATCGCAGACTGTTTCCGGGTGTGCAGGGCGGACCGCTCGTACACATCATCGCGGCGAAAGCCGTAGCATTTGGTGAAGCCTTGCGTGACGACTTCAAAGAGTATCAGCAGCAGGTTCTGACGAATGCGAAAGCTTTGGCGAGTGAATTACAGGAGCAGGGACTGCGTCTCGTTTCCGGTGGTACTGATAATCACCTGATGCTGGTCGACGTTTGGATGGACGGCAAAGGCATCACCGGCAAAGACGCCGAAAAGGCACTTGAAGCAGCGACAATCACCGTCAATAAAAACACGATCCCGTTCGATCAAAACAAACCTTTCGTCGCCTCCGGCCTACGAATCGGCACACCGGCAGTAACGACACGTGGCATGAAAGAAGCGGAGATGCGCGAGATTGGACGTCTGATCGCCGAAGTAATCCACGCGCCCGAGTCTGAAGAAGTAAGAAACAAAGTGAAGCGTGGTGTCGCTGAACTGACGGCGAGATTTCCGCTGTATCCCAAACGATTGAAGGGCTCCGTCTCATTGTGAGCAGACGCATTAGGCTTACGAATCGAACCAGCGTCTAAGTCAAGCGACTAAGCGGCGGAGTTTTGCCATTACCTCGTCAGGGCTTGGTATTCTCCGGTTATTAAGCCTTGCGCTCTCAAACCAAAGCGTCTCGACTTCTTTTAGTTCTCGAAGACACTCGGATAGTGTTTCGCCTTGCGCTAAGCAGCCTTTCAATGCCGGAACTTCCGCCACGTAGCCTCCCTCTTCGGCTGGATAGATAATGATTGGGTATAGAAAGTCCTCTGTCATTCTGGCTTTCCTTTCGATTGCTCGAGCAGCTTGATCACTTGCCTCACGTAAGCCGATTTTACACGCTTTGCGTGAACAGGAATAGCAAACGTCGCATCTGGCCTGCTGAAAATGTGATGACTCCCAGTCACCCGTTCAAGTTGGAAGCCGTGCTGAATTAGCAACGTGCGAACGTCGTGGAACGTTGCTTCTTTTGGATTATTCTTGAGGCGATAGAGTAGTTTACGTTTTCGCATAGCTAAGTGAGGTAGCCTGGCCCCGCATTCTAAGTAAAAGTTAGATAGAAATAAAGGACGTACGCGTCAATCCTACTGAATTTGCGAGCCGTGTTATCCTCTTTCTCCCACAGTTTCCGAACGGGTTTTTTGCAAACAAATGCTTGAAGTTTTTGGTCCGGATGGACTGATCGCGGCGGCGCATCCCGAGTATGAGTATCGACCTGGCCAGATGGAGATGGCGCGGGCGGTGATGCGCGCGTTCGAGGAGAAGAGACATCTCATCGTTGAGGCGGGCACGGGCACCGGGAAGACGCTCGCGTATCTCGTTCCTGCGGTGGCGGCGGCGCTCGGTGGGAACGGGCGCGTCATCGTTTCGACCGGCACCAAGAACCTGCAGGAACAGTTGATGGAGAAAGACATCCCATTTCTCCAGAACGTCCTACCGAAGCCTTTCGCTGCGACCTACATGAAGGGTCGCAATAATTATCTTTGCCTCAACCGCCTCGCGCGTGCGCAGTCGACGCCCGTGCTCGAAGGACTCGACGAGGTCGATTACTTCGAAGAGGTTTCCCAATGGTCACGCGAAACTGAAATCGGTGACCGCGCTGAGCTGTCGAACCTGCCTGAGTCGCTCTCGTTCTGGCGTCACATCGACGCGCGCTCCGAATCGTGTCTCGGTCAGAAGTGCCCCGACTACGATGCGTGCTTCATCACGCGTATGCGCAATCGTGCGCAGGAAGCCGACATCGTCGTCGTCAATCATCATCTTTTCTTCGCTGACTTGAGCTTGCGCAACGGCAACTACGGCTCGGTCTTGCCTGATTACACGGCGGTAATTCTCGACGAAGCACATCTCGTCGAAGAAGTGGCGTCTGAATATTTCGGTGCGCAGGTGTCGAACTACCAGATCGACGATCTAGTACGCGATCTCGGTATGCTCACGATCGAAGAAGCGGAAGTCGATCAGGAACTGACACACAGCGTCGCGCGCATGTCGCGTTTTGCCGACAACTTCTTCATGGGTTTCCGCGACGGACGTGGTGAAGACGGTCGCTACCCGATCATTCCGGGCACGTTTGCGCGGCGGAAGTCGAGCGGAGAAATGGAAGCGACGCCGCTTGGCGAGTTGTACATGGCTCTCGAAGGCGCAATTGCGCGAGCCGACACAACTCTCGATGCGCTCAAAGAAAAAACTCCAGATGTCGAGAACCTGATTCGTCGCCTGCGCGAGATACGTTTCGAGCTCGAGTTCATCGTCACCGGAACAGACAAGAAGTTTGTTTACTGGCTCGAGCGACGCAATCGAGGTGTGTTCCTGCGCGCTTCGCCGATCGACGTCGCCGGACTGTTGCAGGACAAGTTGTTTGAGGAAGTGCCGACTGTCGTGCTGACATCAGCGACGCTCTCCAGTGGCGGCAACTTCGCCTTCATTCGCGACCGGCTCGGGCTCGACACCGCCGACGATCTGATCGCGTCGTCGAGTTTTGACTACGAGAGCCAGGCGATACTTTACCTGCCGTCGAAGATGCCCGATCCGAGAGATCGCAACTGGGGCCTGGCCGCGGCTGACGAAGTCATACGCATACTGAACGCGACCGAGGGACGTGCGTTTGTGTTGTCAACGAGTTTGGCGGGAATGCAGTCGCTATTCGAAAACGTATGGACGGAGATTGATTATCCGTGCCTGGTCCAGGGCAGCGCTTCGAAGGGGCAGCTATTGAAAAACTTTCGCGAGACGCCGAATGCGGTACTGTTTGCGACGTCGAGTTTCTGGCAAGGCGTCGACGTGTGTGGCGAGCAGTTGTCGTGCGTGATCATCGATAAGCTGCCGTTTGCAGTGCCGACCGATCCGATCGTCGCGGCGCGACAGAGATCGATCGAAGACAGCGGCGGGTCGAGTTTTTATGAGTACAGCGTGCCGCAGGCGATCATCACGCTCAAGCAGGGACTCGGGCGGTTGATACGAAGCACGACGGATCGCGGAGTTTTAGCCATACTCGATCCGCGCTTGCGGACGAAAGGTTATGGTCGAACGTTTCTCCAGAGCCTGCCGCCCTGTCGCGTGACTTCGCGAATCGATGACCTTGCGAGTATCTTATCGTCAGATTAATTATGCCCGGACAATTTGAAGTAATGATTGAGCGAAACTTCTCCAGCGCGCATCAATTGCGCGGCTATCGGGGGAAGTGTGAGAACCTGCACGGACACAACTACAAGATCGAGATCTATGCACGCGGACGCGAGCTGGATAATGTCGGTCTGCTGGTTGATTTTGTCGAGCTGAAAGCGGCGGCGGATGAGGTGGTGACTTACCTGGATCACCGGAATATCAACGAGTTGCCGCCGTTTGATGAGTTGCAGCCGTCAGCGGAGAATCTGGCGAAGTACGTGCTCGAGCGCGTGGCGCAACGCGTGGGAGACGAGCGCGTGCAGATCTACAAAGTGCGGTGCTTTGAGACACCGACGAGCGTTGCTACTTACCAGATCGATTGAAACGCGGAACGCGGATCATCTTAACGATTCAGGCAGATCAGCAACCACATAAGCCATCACTGCCATCGTTGCGACGCAGAGTGCGAGCTCGCGTGGGTTGACCTTGTCGAGCGTGTCGGCCTGTGTGTGGTGAATGTCGAAGTAGTGTGCTCCATCCGTATCGAGACTCGCACCGATGACACCTTCGCGCATCATTGGTCCAATGTCTGCTCCGCCTCCATCCGCGGCAATCTGATCCGCGCCAATACCCGATAATAATTTAGCGATCTCCATCATGTTCGATCGCACTTGCAACGGAGCTGTCGCTGCGAGGCCGAAGCCTTCCGGTCGATAAGCTCCCGAGTCTGACTCGATTGCGAGAATGTGTTTCGCGACGTCTGCGCGATATGCGTCGCGATAGGCGTTGCCGCCACGCAGCCCGTTTTCTTCATTCGTGTAAAGTACGACGCGAATGGTCCTACGAGGCTTTAATCCCAGCTCTTTGAGCAATCGCACCGCTTCCCATGCAATGATGCAGCCGCTGCCGTCGTCATGCGCTCCCTGGCCCACGTCCCAGGAATCGTAGTGCCCGCTGATCAACACTATTTCGTCGGGCTTCTCCGATCCCTTGAGCTCCGCGACAACATTCGCCGACTCCGCATCGGGCAAAAACTTCGCCTCCATCTTGAGTCGCAAACGAGGATGGTCGCCGCGATCGTTCATGCGCTGCAAAAACTCCGCGACTTCGATCGTCACAGCCGCTGTCGGAATCTTTGGTTGACTCAGATCGTAATTCATCGCTCCCGTGTGCGGTGTTTGCAGGCTTACGGGCGTGATTGAACGCACGAGCGCCGCGACCGCACCGTAGCGAGCCGCGCGTGACGCACCTCGCACTCGATACTCGACAGTCGCGCCGTAGTTCACGTACGGTGCGTTATAGACAACTATTTTCCCGCGCACCTGCTCGCCAAGACGATCCAGCTCTTCAAAACTGCGCACGACGACGGCTTCCGCGGTGATTCCTTCAACCGGAGTGCCGACACTGTTTCCCAACCCAAGCATCTGTAGTTTTCTCGGAACGGGAGCGAGCATCTCGAGACTCTCTTCACCGCGCACCCAGTGTGGCACCATCACTTTTTCCGCGCGCACGTTGTCGAGACCGTCGCGTTTCATCTCGCTGATGGCCCATTCGATAGCGCGCTCGAGGTTTTGCGAGCCGCTCAGACGATTACCGATATGGTCTGTCAGATGTGCAAGCCGTGAATAAGCGTGATCGGTGGTGAGTGCTGCGCCGATGATACGTGCGGCGGCAGCGCGATACCGGTCGATCTTTACGGTCGGTGGCGGCATCGGGGTTGGTGTCGGGGTTGGAGAGCCGGGTGGTTGTTGAGCTTGAACGTTGAGCATAAGTGTGAAGAGAAGAACCAGTAGTTGTAAGAAGCGCACGCAGAATCCTCCCACGGTATCCTTTTCTTAGACCGGCTGTAGACAAGATTTCAGGATTTACAAGATTAGCAGGATTAGTCGCCGACGGCACTCGGTTGTGGTGTCAAAGTGGGCACTGCCTTATCACTCGGCGTGCTCTTCACCATGAACGGTTTCTCACAGAACCAGAAGAACACCCACGCAAAAAAGATTGTTGACGGCAGAACAACTACGAAAACGTTCGCCAGTTGCCACCAACCAGGATTCACCCAGAGCCACGACTGCATGATCACGAGTTCATGCGTCAAATAGATCGAGTAAGAGAAGACACCGAGCGTCGAGAAGACCGAAACGAGCGAAGGCAACTTCGCCTGCCGCAGCCAGCTCTGTTCGGCGAGCACCATCCGGTTCACCACTATGAAGAACCCGAGACCCCACAGCGGATGAATCAAAAACCAGCTCGTGTCATGCAATAACGTGTCTTTCGGAATCCACGGCAGGTACGTCGATAGTGCCGAGGCCGCGACGATCAAAACAGTCGCGAGCCGCAGATCGCGTGACCAGCCCCGCAGAGTCGTCAGTCCGAAAAATACTTCCACGCCGAGCGCCCCGAGCGCCCACGTGAACCAATGCGAGGCGGCGGCTTCAGGGACGGGAATGCCGAAACCGGTCTTTAACCATACGACATGACTAAATCCCATCCACGCCAACCGCGCCAACAGACAAGCAGCGAGCGTCACGCCCCAGCCCCAACGCACGCGAATGAAGAGCAGCAGGAAATACGCGAGATAGAGTTGCTCTTCGATCGCGAGTGTCCAGAACACGCCGTTGATTGAGTAGCACGTGTATGGATCGAGATTGTGCAGCATCAGCAGGTGCATGCCGAGGTCGTAGACGAAGAAGCGCGTTACGGTAAGACCGACGGTCGCGGCGGTTAGCAGCATGAACAGAAGCAACGTGATGATGTACGGCGGATACAGCCGGCGAATTCTTCGTTTCCAGAAAGCGCCGAAGCGAATCTCAGGCTCGACTCCCGCGGCTTTGGCTCTGGCCCATTGCAGGTGAATACAAAAGCCCGAGATCACGAAGAACAGAAAGACGCCGATGTAGCCGAACGAGCTCGCGAATTGGACCAGGCGAACCGGATATTGGAAGAAGTTGTTTGGAAGGACGTGTTTGCCTTGCTCGACGGCGTGATAAAGAACGACGCCCAACGCCGCAGCGCCTCTAAGCGCGTCGATGCCACGAAGGCGCGCCAAATGGGGGGAATGCATAGGGAAATTAATTAGCCACGAAAAGGCACAAAAGACACAAAACATCTTACTGAAAACGAGCTCGACTCGTCTTGCTCTATTTGTGCTTTTTGCGCCTTTTGGGGGCCAGTACTACGCCGATACCAATGAAGGCACGTCGATATTGTACTTCCTTATTTTGCTGTAAAGTCGCGGCCGGTAGATGCCTAAGAGATTGGCCGCTGCCTGCTTGTTCCCCCCGGTTCGTTGCAGAGTTCTCTCAATCACGAGACGCTCGATGTCTTCGAGCGTCATGTTCGGTGGCACATCCCACGTAACATTCGACGACGTTCCTTCTGGAAGCGTGCCGTTATCGAAAGGCAGATCGATCGGTTCGATCTGTTTGTCTTTTGCGAGCAGCACCGCGCGCTCGATCACGTTTTGCAGCTCGCGCACATTCCCGGGCCAACTGTGAGCGAAGAGTCTTTGATAAGCAGCCTGCGAAACGCCCGTGATCGGTCGTTCATACTTTTGCGCATACATGTGCAGGAAGTGCTCGGTCAAGAGCTGGATATCTTCATTGCGCTCGCGCAAAGGCGGCACATGAATCGTGATCGTCGAGATGCGATAAAACAGATCGTCGCGTAGCAAGCCGTCGCGAATCGCATCAGCCGGCGGACGGTTAGTAGAACAGACGAGCCGGAAATCGACAGCGTAAGTCTTTTCCGATCCGATCTTGCGATAACTTCTCTCCTGCAACACGCGCAAAAGTTTCGGTTGCAACTCGATCGGCATCTCCGCGATTTCGTCGAGCATCAACGAGCCGCCCGCAGCGTGTTGGACCAGCCCTTCTTTGTCTGCGTGTGCGCCCGTGAAAGCGCCTTTCGTGTGACCAAACAACTCGGATTCGATCAACTCCTTTGGCAACGCCGCGCAGTTCACTTTGATGAACGGTTTCTTGGACCGCAGCGACTGATAGTGAATCGCATTCGCAATCAACTCTTTACCCGTGCCTGACTCGCCCACGATCAGCACGTTCGCGTCTGACTTCGCTACCGACTCGATCGTCTCGTAGATCTGCTGCATCGGTTTCGACGCGCCGATGATGTTGAAATACTCGGCGCGGGTGGAGAGCTGGCGCCGCATGTTCGCTGTTTCCGCAACCAGCTCGCGACGTTCGAGCGCTTTCTCGACGAGCGGCTGTAGCTGTTCGAAATCAAATGGCTTCTCAACAAAGTAGAAAGCCCCGGCTTTCGTCGCTTCGACGGCTTTCTGCACGGAGCCGTAACCCGTAACTACGATCACTTCAGTTGTTGGTTTTGCGTCTTTCATGTGACGCAATACTTCCATACCATCCACGTCGGGCAGTTGCAGGTCGCAGATTGCGAGGTGATGCCCGCCCTGATCAAAAAGCTCGATTGCGGCCGCTCCCGTGGCGGCGGTGTCGACAGAGTAACCTTCCTCGACGAAATTCTGCCGCAGAGAGTCGGACATTGTTGGTTCGTCATCTACTACCAGAATCCGCACTTCTTTGTTCTCCACCTTTTTCTCCTCTCTCGAAATCGCTGCGCCTTGGGGCATGATGATTACTCCCGTATATAAAGTTAAGAATTACCCATTCAGCGGAAGCTGAACAACGAACTTCCTGTCAATAAACTTTGCCGAGCCGCCGTGCGCCTCAATGATCTTTGCCGCGAGCGCCAGCTTGACTTCGTCGCTGCCCGCGAAAGTACGAAACGGATCGTGATCCAACTCGCGCAAGCCCGACCACTCGATCACGGCCTGTGCGCCATCAGACGATTTTGTCGTTACAAAAATCTCACCGGCTTCGTCCAGGTTCTGCTTGTGCTTCATCGCGCCTGCACACAACCACTTGAAAGCATCCGTCAGCTTGATTAGATCAAGATCGCCCTGAACCGAATCTGAACTCGAATCGAGAACTATCCGCGACCCGCCCTCAGTTGCAGTGGCGCAGACCCCGCGCAGGACTTTGTCCAGTTCGACTCCCGGCTGCTTTTTCAACTCAACGGGCTGCCCATACTTCACAATCGTCGACAAATCGTCGGCGGCGCGGTCGAGTCCATTAATCAACTTGCCTATCGTCTCCTGCTCGTCGCCGGGGCGCTCGTTCTTCTCGATCCGGCGTCGCAGGAACGTGGCATAGAGTTTGAGACCATTCAGCTGATTCTTGAGGTCATGAACTATTTGCATTGAAGCTCGCCCGAGGTCTTGGAGTCGTTCAGTCTCTTCGGGCCTCGACATTGCAGTCTTCATCTGGGCAAATCTTTCCTCAGTTCTAAAATAGGGGGCCGCAGGGGAGGGGACTCAGACTAGGCCGAGTGTATTAATTAAACGCTAGCCTAAGATCCTTTTGTGTTGCGTTTCGATGCGGGATGTTATCAAAAAACGGGCGCGTATTCTAGTCATACAGTAAAATCAACAACTTGCGAGGGGTGGGAGAGGTAAAATTTGAGCGCGAAGTCAGATGTGAAGATAATGGAGAAGACCGAGCCACTCACCGTCTTGCTGGTTGAAGACACGGAAGATAACCGGTTTATGATGCGACGATTGCTCGAGATGTCGGGTTACACGGTGATCGAAGCGATGAATGGCGAGGAGGCGGTGAAGCTCGCCAGATCGGAATCCCCGCGACTCATTTTGATGGATCTCAGTCTGCCGGTGATCGACGGGCTTGCCGCGACGCGTCTGATTCGCAAGCTGCCGGACTGTGAGTCGACGCCGATCATTGCAGTTTCGGCCCACGACACGTGTGACTTTCAGTCGGAAGCGATGGAGGCGGGCTGCAATTCCTACGTTACAAAACCCATTGATTTCAACGAGCTGGAAGAATTGATCGTTAAGTTGCTAGGGCGATAGTTGACTGTTCTTTTGTACTTTTTGCGCCTCTTTGTGGCACAATTCTCTGCATCATGGCGGTTCCAGATCGACGGATCGAAACGAGCGAAACTAACCGAACCCTCATCATCGGCGTGGCAGTGGTTGCAGCGATTTTGATCGCGGGCCTGTTCTACGGTCTGATGCGTTTAGGCGGTGGTGGCGGCGGTCCAACCGGATTACAAGGCGCGATACGCGAAGGCTCACCACAGTGGGAAGAGAACAAGAAAAACATCGTGCTCGATGATCCCGAAGCGACCGAAGCCAAGCGCGCGCTCGGCGACATCACGATGACTCTTTCAACTACCGTGCGTAATCTGACCGGGAAGACTTTGACTGGACTTGAGGTACGCGGCGCTGTTGTCGACTACGACGGAAAGCCTGTGAAACAGAGAGCCGTCGTCGTGATCCCCGGACGACAATCCGAACTCCCGCCAAACAAGACTCTCCAGGTAAACATAGCCCTCGACGGCATGAGCGACACCGACGCCCGCGCTAACATCAAGATGGAAGTCACGGGGTTCAAGTTCAAAGAATAGTTTTTGCGCGAACCAGCCGGACGTTCCAAGAAGAAAAGCTAAGTCAAAACCAGACTGAAGGTTCTGGTAGATAGGTTTATACTGACCTGAAGGATTGACATCACCGCTCACGGCTAGATCGTGCGCGCATCTCTCACGATCGGCATCGCGCTCCGGGGAGGGGGCAAAGATGGCGAAAAGTATTACTCAACGGCTCGAACTCTTAACCAACCTCGCGATCATTGTCGCTGCTGTTTTGCTCAGCGTCGTTTTGATTAAAAACTATTTATTACCTGACCGTTCTAAAGACGGACCACGCGACTTCCGAGTCCCTGCCGGCATGAAAGTCTCTTTGCCTGGCGTGGATTGGTCTAATAACAATCAGACGCTTCTACTCGTGCTTCAGAAGGGATGTCACTTCTGCACGGAGAGCGCAGCCTTCTACCAGCGACTCGTGCGAGAGACAGCAGGGCGTGGAAGCATTCACTTGATCGCCGTATTGCCGCAGACACCGGACGAAGGCAAGAAATACCTTGACGAGCTTGGCGTCGCAATCGAAGAGGTGAAACAAGCACAGCTTGATTCGGTTGGCGTCCATGGCACACCGACGTTAATACTGGTTGATAATCAAGGCGTGGTCATGACTTCGTGGGTTGGAAAACTGAGCGCTGATGGTGAAGCGGAGGTTTTGCGCCGGCTGCCCGAGAAGACACTCGTTAGTAACTGAGCTTAGCTTACGATTTTGAGAAGATACTGTTAGGGCAAGGCGTATCTTTTATGTTTGGGGGTTGCCTGAAGGTCAAAGACAAAAAGGGAAGGGAGGATGAAATGATAAGGCTCATGCGCAGACTCTTAATCCTGATTGCGCTGGTTGGATGTATAGGGTTGGCCTCTGCTCCTAGCGCGAGAGTAGCGAGCATACCCTGCTGTTCTTGGTGCGATGCTATGTGTGACAAGTGTTTAATTGACCCGCAATGGTGTGGCGTTTGCGCCAATTGCCAGGTTAACTGCAACACCCTTTGCCGAGAATAACGCGGACCACACAACTTGAACTAAATATTGGGGGCTTAGTGAGTGCATCAAGCGTTTGCCTGGCTCCCTTTGTTAGTGGGCCACGCGGACCTTTTAATCCAGGAATAACTCTTCCAGCGACTGCTTCACCGGTTGCACCGACACAATCTTCCCGCCGGCTTTTCGCAGTGCTGCCAGGACGACTTCAATTTCATCCTCGGATGAGATCTCGATGCGGAGGCCGCGGGGAGTGGGCAAGATGTCGGCGCCGGGGAGGTGTTGGCGCAGGGTTTCGGCGTCTGTGCCGGTTGCGAGGACTTCCATTCGGTTTGGGCCTTCGGTGGTCCGGCGGAGTTCGTCGAGATAGCCGACTTGGGCCAGGCGACCGCGTTTGAGAATAGCAACCTGGTCGCAGAGGACTTCGATGTCGGAGAGGATGTGAGAGCACATGAAGACAGTCTTGCCTTCGTCGCGCAGTGAGGCAATCAAGTCTCTGACCTCACGGCGCCCAACCGGATCGAGTCCACTCATCGGCTCATCGAGAAAAACGATCTCCGGATCGTTGACCAGCGACTGGGCCAATCCGACTCGCTGCAGCATTCCTTTTGAGAACTTTCGCAGTTGCGAGTCCCAACGCTTCTCGTCGAGTTTGACTCGCGACAGCAGATCTGCCGCGCGCTTCTTTCGCTCGCCGGCACGAAGACCGAAGATCTCGCCGCAGTACTCGAGAAACTCACGCGCGGTGAGGTAGTCGTAGAAGTACGGATTTTCAGGCAGATAGCCGATGCGTTGATGCATCGAGACGTCCTGGATATCATGGCCGAGAATTCTCGCGCTGCCGGTCGTCGGAAAGATCAACCGCATCAGGAGCTTGAGCGTCGTCGTCTTGCCGGCGCCGTTCGCGCCGAGGAAACCGAAGATCTGCCCGTGATCGATCGACAGCGAGAGGCCATCGAGCGCGCGGACTTTTCGTTTGCGGAAGAAACCGACTTCGTAGTCTTTCGTTAAGTTTGTGATTTCGATAACTTGCATGGTCTATTTCGCAGGAATCTCCGACTTCGGATCGAGCTCAACATCACACTCTCGCAAAACGTAAGGCGCTCCGCTCGGATCGAGTGGCGCGCCAGACGCATCAACAGCGACATGAAGCGCGCGGAACACCGGCTCAATCTCCTTCCACGAACTCGGACACTTGCCGGTGCGTGCCTGATACGCCGCAAAGAACTTTCGCAGACTCTCGCGCTGGTCCAACGAATCGAGCTGCAGCAAACGCCTGCGCGCCATGTCTCTGACTTTCTCGTCAGCAGACTGTTCGTACATGCGCGTGTAGATCTCGCGCGCGGTCGCGCGACTGCCACCGTCAGCAGCCATCTTCGCTTTCATCGCTTCCATCCACGGCGGCGCGCCCTCGATCTGCGCGCCGCGGCCGTATATCTCACTCGCCGCCTTGTAATCATGCTGTTGCCAGTAGATGTATCCGAGATGGTGATACAGTCGCCACGCGTTTGGGTTCGCATCGATGCCCTTCTGAGTGATGCGGATCGCGTCGTCGACATTGATCGCGGGCAATACGATCGCAGCGTATTCGTAAGGATCGAGAAACTCTGGATCGAGTGTCGTGGCTGTGTCTAACAACGGCGCGAGCAGCTTCAGATTGAGCAAACCAAGATTATCGAGCGGCACGTCGTTGTCGTTGATGATCTTCCTGCCGACGTATTGCAGCGATCGCATCCAGTACCAGTCGGCAGCGAGGCCGTTGAAGCCGAGACTGATCCGGCGCGCAGTCTTGCCGTTTACATAAAGACTCTCATCGATCGCATTTGGATCATCCGGCGGACGTAGCGTGTCGAGACGACGGACCAGGAGCGCGGCACACGCCATGCCGATCACGACGACAAGTCCGAGCGCGATGGTTCTGGTTCGATCGTTCATTTGAAGTTTCGACGGCTGAAGACGAGTGTCGCTGCGGCCAGAATTACGGCGATGTAGACGAATGCGTACAGCGCAGTTGCAAAAACAAATCCGGGCGATGGTGCGCGACCGTGCGCGGCCGGAGTGATGAAACTGTAGTTGGCGAGGTTCGGCAGCAGGTAATAAAGGCCGGTAAACAACCAGCGCGCGCCGGAGCCGCCCAACGAGCTTGCGAGACTCTTCAAGTCGGCGCTGAAGTGACCGATGATGAAGACCATGAACGTCAACAGCGCGGAGAGTGCAGGTGACGAGAATGACGAGAAGAGCAGTGCGGTCGCGGTCAGCAGCATCAGCTCCATGTAGATCAACAACACTGCGGGCCAGATCTTCGGAATCAACGGATCCCAGCCGTGGCTTACGTACAACAACGCCAGCGAAACACCGACGCCCATCACCAGCACGTTTACCAGCAGCGTGAGACAAAGACCGAGATACTTACCGACCAGGAACTCACCGCGACCGACTGGCTTCGAAAAGACGGCGTAGATTGTTCTGCGTTCGATCTCTTTGTAGACGAGTCCGACGCCGACGAAGATCGCGATGAAGACGCCGAAAAGGAGCATCGCGCTGAGGCCGAGGTCTACGATCACCTTTCGTTCCTGACCGCCTGACAGTTCGCCGATGAAGACTGAAGCGCCGGTTAGCAGCAGAACGAAGAGGACGAGGTTGTAGAGCACGCGATCGCGCACGGCTTCACGAAAGGCGTTACGTGCAATGGCGGCGATGCGCCAGAGCTTTCCGTGCCGAGACTCAGTGCGCGTAGTTGAGTGTGATATTGCTGCGGTGCTTTCCACGATATTTAGTACTCGAAGGAAGATTTCTCACGCAGCGACGCAACGACAGCGGTAAAGAACCATACTTGGAGCCCGGCAGGCTTTGCGCCGTTGCGCCGCTGCGTGAGAAAAATCATGACCATTTAGAGCTTCTGCCACTGCGTCACGACAAAACACGAGGTCAGCTTCGTCTGGAATTTATTAATCCACGGCTCGAGCTTCATCAGCAGTGGCGCAAACAACTTTTTGCTTTTGGGAGGAATGCGGAATATCAATGAATTCAAAACCAGTAAGAATGCGATGTTGCCGAGATAGTTAACCTTCCTGAGTTCAAAACTCCCACGAAAATCTCTCTGCAACGCGCCGACGTCGATCGCCGCTTCATTGTCGGAAAAGAAACGATCGAAACGATACCAAACCTTTCGCACCACATCCGGAAGCGAGCCACTGTGCGGCTCCATGAAACAAAAGTATCCTCCCGGTTTCAGCACGCGATGTATCTCGCGCACGGCCGCCTTCACATTCGGATGGATGTGATGTAGCCCACCCACCACCGCGACACAGTCGAAACTGTTGTCCGGCAGTCCGGAATCGAGCAACGATCTTTTCACCACGTTCACCCCAGACCAACGCGATTGAAAAGTGTCGATGACCTCGTTTGAGATATCCAGACCCGTCACATTCGCGCTGCGTGCGAGCAGGTAATTCGTCGTTTGCCCGCTGCCACACATCGCATCCAAAACCTGCATGTCGTCTAGATTGAGACCAGCAAACATCGGCTCGTAAATGAACCGGCGACGGTATTCGACGCTCCACTCGTCGCTGTAATGCGCTTCGTAGTCGGCGGCGATCGTGTCGTAGTGTTGTTGCTGCTGCCGTTCAGAAGCGCCAAGCTGGGCCTCCCACGTTGCCGCGATGGGAGCTTCTTCAATCATTGCGTCTTCTCCGGTTGAACGGGAAAGCGAGCATCCCGATGATTATTAAACCGCTCAAACTGCTCATTGTCGATATTTTTGTTTTGCGCGGCTCGCGGAAGTCGAGGTCTACTGAGGTTGCGTCTTGCGGCAGCGAGATCAACAGTGCGCCGTCTTTGTCCGGGCGTGTCGGCAAAATGCCTGCTTCACTCGTTGCGGTCCAGTGTGGGTAATAAAAGGTTCTGACGCGTGCTTCCGTGGCTGGGCCAGCCGCAACTGAGAACTTCCGGTGCTCGGGGTTCCAGGAGCTCACCGTTACGGTGCGACCGTTTGCTTCGACTTCGGTCGACATCTTTCGCGCATCAGTGCGGGCCCAGATTGGGAACCAGTAGTTTACGCACGAGCTGCCGCGCACGTCTGTGACCATGCTTTCGAATTTCTGTGGTGGGAAATATTGTGCTTCACGCACGACGTGAGAGAGGGTGAATGCGACGGCGATCGCCATCGCGCCGAGTATCAGCATCCGTTTTGCCCTGACGCCGTTTGAGATCATCGGCAAACCTGCGGCGGCGAGTATCGAGCCGCCCATCGAGATCAAAACCATCCACCGCCATGGGAACTGTGTTTCTTGTAGAGGTTTCAGCAACATCCAGATTGGGCGGCTGAGAGGAAGCGCCATGAATAAAGCAAACAGTGTTAGGACAACGACCGGGCGCACAACACTTCGGTTTTTCAGAAGCAACAGCGCAGGTGCGAACAACATCAGCGTCATCAGCGCCATGATGTTCATCCACCAGACGTTGAGATTCTCGGGCGAGAATGTTGAAAGTAAAAAGTTGGCGCGGTAGTCGACTGATGAATCACGCTGCAAATTGTTAACGCCGATCCAACCGATTTCTGAAACCATCGTGACCCAGTAGATCGCGCTCACGCTCAACCCAAGCACACCCGCAAAAGCGAGTTTCGCAAGTTTGCGAAGCTCACGAACTTTAACGAGCGAATACACAACGAGCGCCATCGATCCAATCACGGCGAGCGGCAAGTGCGTAAACAACAGGAGCCCATATGTTGCCGCAAGCCCGGCCACATCTCTGCGCCGCCCACGCTCACACACGCGGTCGACAAACCCAAACACAAACGGCAACACAGCGCTGCCGGCCCACTCGGCCAGCAACGTCGCCTGGTAAAGCTGATTGAGGTGATAAGGCGCGAGCGCGTAGAAGATCGCAGCCCATCCGGCGCTCGACGGTGCCAGGATCGACTTAGCCCAGAAATACATTCCGAGCCCGCCCGCGATCGAGATCATAACGAACACGACCAAAGTCGCGCCGTACCAGTTGCAGATCACAAACCGCGTCAACGCGAGCACGTAATAAAGTGCGGGAGGATAAAACCGGAAGCTCGGATCGCCATAGCCGCCGTTCGACTCGGCGAGCCAGCCGGGATACGGATCACCGGCGACGATCGCGTCGTAAAAGGGAAGTGCAAAACGAAAGTGATTCGTGAGATCGAGATTGGAAGGAATGCCCCAGAGGATCGCGGGCAAGATGGCGAGGAATGAGGCGACAACAACGAAGGCAATCGACGGCTGCCAGTTGCCGAGTGTCGATTTCCAGCTCCCAATTGCTGATTGTTGGTTTTCAGTTATCGACCGCATTTCTGGTAAAGCTGGAAATCGCCAATTGCCAATCGGCGGGCGATCCGATTGGCAACCGGTTTATTGAGGGGGAAAGAGAGAGTTGGGAAGTTAACTAAGATCGAATACTAGTTTCCGAGTGGTGGCAAAGCATTGATGTCAGCTCTCGTGTTTGGTATCGCGCCGAGATCAGTGTCACCACGCATTACGCCGACTTCAGTAGTGCCAAAAGTTCGTGTGCCCGTTTGAGAAACGCCACTCGTCGTTACTGGAAATGCGTAAACACCGAATACAGCATTGGCGTTAACACCGGCCTGTTCGACAATCGCGAAGTTATAACCGCTCTTGCTGCCGCTGCTCAATACTGTATCGGTCAAGGTTTGACCTTGTAGTGTCCCGAGGTTTGCAGCGAAAGCTCCAGCGCCCATCGTTGCCTGATACACCACCTGGGCGCTATGGATCGTGCGGAGTGATGACTGGGCTGACCCTTCGTTAGCGGCGCGGCGTGACGCCATGAGGTTCGGGATGGCGATGGCGGCGATGATGCCAATGATCGCAACTACGATGAGAAGTTCGATCAGTGAAAAACCATCTTGTCGTTTATTCTTCATAGACTCTGCTCCTTCAAGAAAC
>Ga0134121_10001095_pt1 | contig 26495 bp, 18 predicted proteins | sample KB301_FD_96463 | JGI IMG/M metagenome (GOLD analysis project Ga0134121, IMG submission 96463) | Terrestrial soil microbial communities without Nitrogen fertilizer from Kellogg Biological Station, Michigan, USA - KB3-0-1 | ecosystem: Environmental > Terrestrial > Soil > Unclassified ... | reverse complement strand
GCACGTCCTCTATCACCAGGATTTCGAGTCCGGCGCGGCCGGCTGGGGCCTGATCTCCCCGAACACCGCGGCCACCGGGCTGTGGGAGCTGGGCGACCCGCAGGCGACCATCGCCCAGCCCGAGAACGACGCCACGCCCGACCCGGGGGTCAACGCCTGGGTCACCGGCCTTTTGGCGGGATCGGGCGACGGCTCGTTCGACGTCGACAGCGGCGTGACCACGCTCGCCTCGCCGGTTTTCGATCTGACCGGGCAGCCGTCACCGGTCCTGCAGATGAGCCTGTTCTACAGCAACGACCTGGGCGCCAATCCCGGCGAGGATCCGCTCGTCGTCGACGTGTCGGGGAACGGCGGAGCGAGCTGGACCACGGTTCTCAACACGCTCGCCGACGTCCCGGCCTGGACGGCGAAGCAGTTCCCCCTCTCGGGCGTCGTGCCGCTGAACAACCAGTTCCGCGTCCGGGTGACCGCGCAGGATCTCGGCGTGGGCGGGTCGCTGGTCGAGGCGGGCGTCGACGAGGTGAGCCTGTTCCAGCCCGGCACGGGATGCTCGCTGTGCAGCGGTCCGGTGGGCGGCGTGGGGACGATCCTGGTCACCCGATCCGGCAACGACATCGTCATCGACTGGAGCGCCGACCCGGTGAACGCGCCGGCCTACAATGTCTATCTGCGCAGCGGCCCGGGTCTCGCGACGCTCATCCGCGCCGGGACGACCTCGGCGAAGAGCTTCATCCATTCGCAGGCGGCGCTTTTGACGGGAGAGAACTTCTTCTACGACGTCACCGCGGTCGACGCCTGCGGTCGCGAGTCGCCGGTTCCCTGATCGATCAGCGCGCCGCCGGCGCCCGCTTGATCGCCGTCCCCGGTCGCTGGGCGGTCGCCTTGCCGTCGGCGTAGACGACGGCGCCGTTCACCCAGACCGAGCGCACGCCGTCCGAGATGGCGTGCGGCGCCGTCATCGTCGCGTGGTCGATGACGGTGGCCGGATCGAGCAGCACCAGATCGGCCGCCATCCCCTCGCGCACCAGGCCGCGATCGGTGATCCCCACGTGCGCCGCCGCCAGCGCGGTCATCTTGTGGACCGCCTCCTCGAGCGTCATGACCCGCCGCTCGCGGACGTAGCGCCCGAGGACGCGCGTGAACGACCCGTACCCGCGCGGGTGCTCGCCGTCGAGACTGCCGTCGGTGCAGATGTTGGCGTGCGGCCAGGCCATCAGCTTCTCGAGGTCGGGCTCGGTCATGCTGGTGCCGATGATCCCCTCGCCCGCGTCGCCGGTCTCCTTGCGGCGCGCCTCCGACAGGCGCAGCAGCTCGACCAGGGTTTCGGCCGCCCCGGCCTTGCGCTCGGCGGCGATCTCCGCGAGCGTGTGTCCGACCCACTCCGGGTGCGCGTCGAACTGCGTCAGGAGCAGGCCGTCCGGCTGCACGATCTCCCGCACCACCAGGCGCGCCTCCTCCAGGTCGGAAAAATCGCGCTTCGGGAAGAGCACGGTCAGCGTCGAGTGCCAGGCGAGGTACGGATAGATGTCGGAGGTGATGTCGACGCCGCCGGCGCGCGCCGCGTCGAGCCGCGCCAGCAGCTCGGGGGCCTTCCCCCAGAGCGAGGTCATCGCCAGCTTGATGTGGGAGACCTGGACCGGCAGCCGCCCCTTGCGGCCGATGGCGATGATCTCGTCGATGGCGCTCCAGAAGTTCCGGTCCTCGCTGCGGACGTGGCTGATGTAACGGCCGCCGTGCGCCGCCGCGACCTTCGCCAGGGCGAGCACCTCCTTCGGGTCGGAGTAGATGCCGGGGTCGTACTCGAGACCGGTCGACAGCCCCAGCGCGCCGGCGTCCATCTCCTTCCCGAGCAGGTCGCGCATCCGCCCGACCTCGGAGCGCGTGGCGGCGCGCCGGTAGTCGTCCCCCATCACCGCCGCGCGCAGCGTCCCGTGGCCGGCGTAGGCGGCGACGTTGATCGCGGCCGGGGTGCGCTCGAGGCGGGCGAAGAAATCGGCCAGCGGGTAGGGCGCGTCCCCGTCCTGCCCGACCACCGCCGTGGTGATCCCCTGGTTGGTCGCCGCGATCGCGTCGAGATGATCGAACAGCTCGCCGTCGGCGTGGCTGTGCGTGTCGATGAACCCGGGGACGAGCGTGAGCCCCGCGGCGTCCACGACCTCCTCGCCCGGACGCGGCTCGAGCTCGCCGATGGCGGCGATCCGCCCCTGCTCGATGCGTACCGCGGCGACGCGCCCCGGCGCGCCGGTCCCGTCGACGACGGTGGCGTGCACGATGAGGGTCGAGACCGCGGCGACGATCGCGAGGGCCGGCATGGAGGCCGATTGTACGCGAGACGGGCCGGAAGCCCGGCCGGGCCCCCGCCGGGCCCGGGCCGGCCTCCGGCCGGCCGTTCAGGCCGGACGATCGCCCGCGGGGGACCGGAACGGGACGACGTTCGGCGTGGAGGTCCGCGCTTCCCTTCGCGCCAGCTTGTTGCGGGCCCGGTTGAGCGCGGCGCGCTGCATGAGGTCGGCGAGCGTCTCGCCGTCGAGCGGATAGATGGCGATGCCGGCCGAGAGGCCGGCCCGGGCCGGAGGACCGTTCTCTTCGAGGCGCAGGGCGAACCCGTCCACCGCCTGTTGCAGGCGCTCGGCCAGGACCGCCGCCGCCGCGAACCCGCTGCCGGGCAGCAGGGCGGCGTATTCATCCTCGCCCGGCCGGACCAGGACGTCGCGCTCGCGGAGGTGGCTCCTGAGGACCCGGCCGATCTCCATCAGGAAGCGATCGCCGCCCGCCTGACCGAAGCGCTCGTTGACGCCGCGGAAGGCTTCGAGGTCCATCTCGAGCACCGCGAACGGTTGTCCCGACTGCTGGCTGCGGATGGTCTCGCGCTCGAACACCTGCTCCAGGTAGCGCGCGCTCGGCAGATGCGTCACCTCGTCGGTGAGCGCCGCGGCGCCCGAGGCGGAGGCCATCCGGCCGTTCGCCACGGCACCGGCGGCCAGGCGAGCCACAATCTCCATCAGACGGACATGCTCCTCGAGGCAGGGCGCCGCCTTGGGATAGTAGAGCGTGATCACGCCGAGCGCCTCGTCCCCCTGGCAGAGGGGGAAAGCGGCCACCGTCGAGTAGCCGGTCGGATCGATCCCGGTGTCGGCGAGATCGAGATCCGCGCCTGCCGAGAACCGGCTGCTGCGATGCTCGGCGGCCCAGCCGGTGATTCCCTCGCCCGGGCGCAGCCGCCGCCCGCGCAGCGCCGCCGCGTTGGCGCCCGACACGAACCGGGCCGTGAGACCTTCGCCGGCCGGCTGGGTCAGATAGACCGCGCAGGTCCGGAACGGCACGAGCTGCGCGATGCGGCTGACGACGAGATCGAGGACCTCGGTCAGCCGCGGGGTCGAGGCGAGCGTCTGGGCGATCTCGTACAGCGCGAACACCTCGCGCTGTACGGCGTAGGTGTCGCGGACGGCGGACGACGGCCCGGGGACCAGCGGCGTGCGCGGCGCCGACGCCACGACGCTCGCTCCCTCGAGCCGAGCGATCCCCTGGTGCAGGGCGTCGCCGAAGCCACCGACATCGGGAGCGACCGCGCGATTCGCAGCCCCGCCATTCGCAGGCGCGCCATTCGCCTGCGCATCGGCGTCCGCCCGGGCGCCGCTCTCCGCCGCTGCGATCACCGCTTCAAGACGATCCTGCAGCGCCTGCACGACCGACGGATCGAACTGCAAGCCGGACCAGGTCGCTATGACGGCCGCCGCCTCCTTCGGCTCGAGACGCGGGCGGTAGGTCCGCTCGGAGGTCAGCGCCTCGAACGCGTCGGCCACCGCCAGGACGCGCGCCCCCAGAGGGATGGCATCGCCGCGCAGCCCGTCCGGGTAACCGGTCCCGTCCCACTTCTCGTGATGGTGCCGGACGATCGCCAGGATCGACGCCGGCAGTCCGGCGGGTGCGAGGATCTCGGCGCCGGCGCCGGGGTGCGCCTTCATCTTCTCGAACTCCGCCTCCGACAACCGCCCCGGCTTGCACAGGACGTGATCGGGGACGACCACCTGGCCGATGTCGTGGAGCAGCGCCGCCATCCGGAGCGCCTGACGCTCCGGGGCCGGCAGGTCCAGGCCGCGCGCCAGCTCCAGGGCGCAAGCCTGGACCCGGCGCGCGTGACCGCGGGCGGCCGGGTCCCGGCCGTCGATCGCCTCGGTCACCGCCTCGAGCGTCGCCTGCTGCAGCTCCCGGGTCCTCTCGAGATCGCGGACCGCCCGGCTCAGCCTTCTAGCCACCGGCAGGCGACCCAGGGCATAAGAAAGGAAGGCCGCCAGCCCGGCGGAGAGAAGTGCGGTGCCCGTCAGCAGGAGCGTGGAGGTCATCGCCGCCTTTCCGATGAGAGTTCGTCTCGGAACAGAGTTGAGCCGGCCCCGAGGGGAGGTTCGGGGCCGGCTCGCCGCAGGTCTCGCCTGCGTGTCAGCTCGGGAACCGTAAGCTCGTCGCGACCCTCCTTCAAGATTTGGCGTCTCGCGACGCCGGGACCCCCTATCGCAACGCCCGTACCATCCGCGCCGACGCGGCCCTCCCCGCTTACCGGCCACCCCGAACCCGAGCACCGGCAATGCGTTGGGCGGGAGCTGCCGGCGTCCTGACGGGCCGATCCCGCGGTGACGGAATCGTCGGCCCGGATGGGGAGGTCCAGATTCCCTACTCGGGATTCGAGCCGGCGCTATCAGCCGGTCGTGATAGCCTCACAAGACTCTGAAAATACGTGAGTTGTATCGATGTAGCGGGCCTGGCCACGGCCTGCCGGCGCCAAGTCCGGGAAGTGGGCAGCCAACTTCCCCCTCCCCCTTCCGCTTGACCGGCCGGGCCGGTATGCGTACTATCCCGCTGTGCCGCCGGTGTTGGGGTCCCCGCGGCAAACCAACCCGATGGAAATAGCCTGGTTCAAGAAGATCCGCAAGCCCAAGCAGGCCGTGGAGCACCGTCGAGTCCAGGTGCCCGAGGGCCTCTGGGTCAAGTGCAACTCCTGCAAGGAAATCATCTATAAGAAGGAAGTCCTCCGGAACGCCAACGTCTGCCCGAAGTGCGGCTATCACTTCCGCATCTCGGCCCGCGAGCGGCTCTCGTCCCTGTTCGACGAAGGGCGCTACCAGGAGGTCGACACCGACATCTACTCGGTCGACCCCCTCAAGTTCAAGGACACCAAAGCCTACAAGGACCGTCTTCGTGAGTACCGCGAGAAGACCGGTCTGAACGATGCCCTGATCAACGCCCGCGGCACCATGTCCGGGACCGACGTGATGATGTCGGTCATGGAATACGCCTTCATGGGCGGGTCGATGGGCTCGGCGGTCGGCGAGAAGATGACCCGGGCGATCGAGCGCGCCATCGAAGAGAAGATCCCGCTCATCGTCATCTCCTGCTCCGGCGGCGCCCGCATGCAGGAGGGGGCCCTGTCGCTGATGCAGATGGCGAAGATCTCCGGCGCCCTCGGCAAGCTGCACGAGGCGCGCCTCCCGTTCATCTCGGTGCTGACCGACCCGACGACCGGCGGGGTGACCGCGTCGTACGCCATGCTCGGTGACGTCAACATCGCCGAGCCGAAGGCTCTCATCGGCTTCGCCGGCCCGCGCGTCATCGAGCAGACCATCCGCGAGAAGCTCCCCGAAGGGTTCCAGCGCGCCGAGTTCCTGCTCGAGCACGGCATGCTCGACTTCATCGTCGAGCGGCGCCAGATGCGCGACGTCGTCGTCCAGGTCCTCAGGGTCCTGTACAACCGCGACCTCGTCCAGGCCCAGGCGCCGCGCGACGGCGAGACCGGCCGCCAGGATCCCGGCACGACGACGCGGGAGCGCGAAGGCATCGGACGGACCGTCCCTTTCCCGACGTCGATCGCCGCCCGGAAGCACAGCCCCCCGGAGCTTTAGCCACTGATGACGGCCGCCGGCCGGCCACGGCGGCGCCGCACGACCTGCGAGACCCCATGACCTACGAGCAGGCGCTCGCCTGGCTCGATTCTCTGGAATCGCTCGGCATCCGCCCCGGGCTCGATCGGATCACCGCGCTTCTCGCGCGTCTCGGAGATCCGCAGCGCGATCTGCGCTTCGTGCTCGTCGCCGGCACCAACGGCAAGGGTTCGGTGGTGGCGTTCCTGTCGCAGATCCTGCGCGAAGCCGGGCTGCGGCCAGGGGTCTACACGTCGCCCCACCTGGTCCGCTTCGAGGAGCGGATCGCGATCGACGGCGCCCCAATCCCGGCCGCGGCCGTCGCTGAGCTGACCACCGAGGTGCGCGACGCCGTGGAGGGCGTAACGCGCGACGGAGCCCAGACGCCGACGTATTTCGAAGCGACGACGGCGCTCGCGTTCCTGCATTTGCACAGGAGCCGCGTTCCGATCGCCGTGCTCGAAGTCGGCATGGGCGGCCGATTCGACGCCACCAACGTCGGCTCTCCCCTCGCCTGCGCCATCACGCCGGTCTCGCTCGACCACACGCAGGGGTTAGGCCGGACCGTCGCCGAGATCGCCACCCAGAAAGCCGGCATCATCCGCTCCGGCGTCCCGGTCGTCGTAGCCCGCCAGGAGGACGAAGCGATGCAGGTGATCGCCGCCGAGGCGGCCGCCGCCGGCGCGCCACTCGTCGCCGCGGACTCCTGCCGCATCGAGCCGCGCGACGGATTCCCCGATCCGCCGCGCTTCTCCCTGACGACGCCCGACGGCGAGCGCCATGCCGACCTCGCGCTCGCGCTGCGTGGCGATCACCAGGTCGGGAACGCGACCCTCGCGGTGCTCCTCGCCGGCATCCTGCGCCGCGACGGCGGCCTTCCCATCGACGAGCGGGCGATCCGCCATGGCCTTGCCACGGCGCAGTGGCCCGGCCGGCTGGAGCTGCTGCCGGCGGCCGGCAACGACGAACCGGATCTCCTCCTCGACGGAGCGCACAACCCTGACGGATGCGCGATGCTGGCCGCGTATCTGCACCGCCACCAGGCGACCCGCCCGCGCCGCGTTCTTCTTTTCGCCGCAATGCGCGACAAGCCGGCCGACGAGATGCTCCGCATCCTCAAGCCCGTCGTCGACGAGGTCGTCGTCACTGGCCTGCCGGTCGCGCGCGGTCGCCCGCCCGCCGATCTGGAGCGCCAGGCGAAGGACGCAGGATTCGATGCGACGTGCGAGCCCGATCAAGCCGCCGCGCTCGCGCTGGCGCGCCGACGCGCCGGAGCTCGAGGGCTGGTCGTGGCGAGCGGATCGCTCTATCTCGTCGGGGAGATTCAGAAGAACTTGCGCCTGTAGCTCGCTGGCCACCTCGCCGCCATGCGCTAGCGGCACGCCTTCAGCATCTGTTCTCGTGTCTTCGCTTCGTAGCCTCGGACCTCATGCTGCTTGGCCTCGAATGCCGCCGGATCCCAGTGGGCACGCTGATCTTCGAGAGGCAGGTCGTCGGTTTCGGACTGGACGGCGCCGAACAAGACGAAGTCCGGATCCACGCGCCAATCGTCGACAACGGTATGGCCAAGCCTCGCCGGTCGACGACATCCGGCGATGAGCCCGCGGTCATGCACCACAGCAACCTAAGCAACCGATTTCCAGTTCATCTCGAGCCGCTTGCCGCTCGCCGCACAGTCGCGAAGGTATAGATTGATCAGCGTCTGATACGGAATGCCACATTCTTTCGAGAGCGTCTTGAAATAGGCGATCGTCCGATCGTCGAGACGGATGGTCACCTGGCGCTTGAGACGGCTTGCATACGGGTTACGTCGTGCCCTGGAAAAATCGTAGTTCTTCTTCATGTTCGCCACCTTTGGTTGTAAAGGGCGCGCTCTCGACTGTTGGCCTTTCGCGCCGAGATAAGCCGAATCACACCTGTGGATTCACGATGCGCATGGACGACCACGAGAACCCGCAGTTTCGTGCTGAGACCCATGAGCACGAATCGGGGTTCGTCCTCGGAATGCTCGGGGTCGTCGATCAGAAGGGCGTGCTCGTCCGCGAAGACTGATTCCGCCTCGGTAAATGAGACATGGTGCTTCCGCTGGTTCTCTGCCTCCTTGAGCGGGTCCCATTCGAAGCGCAGCCCGACATACATACATTGTAACGACGACGTAACAACCGGTCAAGCTCGCCGGGCCCGAGCCTCTCCGGAACGCGGCCGGATTGCGTTTCGGCCCCCCGGTGGGACTAGCTGCCGGTGGTCGTGGGCAGCGGCGCCCGCGGCGCAGCCTTGCGGAAGCCTTGCCGATCCATCTGTCCCCAGGTCTTGCGGCGCCAGAGGTAATCCCAGAACGCCTTCACCTTGAAGAGAGACAGGAGCTGGCGGAAGCCGAAGTTCTCGAGGACGCCGCCGAGCACCAGCATGGCGAGATGCTGCCAGCCCGGGTAGCGGCGGAACGAGATCTCTTCCAGCAGGACGGCGGCGATCGACAGGAAGATGCCGAAGAAGATCGAGAAGATGAGGAACAGCAGGAAGAAGTCGAGGTTCAGGATGCCGAGGAAGTAGGCCAGCGGCAGCGTGATGTACCCGAGGATCTCGACGAACGGCCCGAACAGCTCGAACAGGACGAAGTACGGCATCGCCACCCAGCCGATGACGCCGAACTTCGGGTTGAACATCATGTTGCGGTGGCGCCAGAGGCTCTGCACCAGACCGCGATGCCAGCGGTTGCGCTGGCGGGCCAGGACGCGGAACTTCGCGGGCACCTCGGTCCAGCAGACCGGGTCGGGCACGAAGACGATGCGGTACCTCCGCTTCTGGCGCCGCAACCGGTCGTGGAGCTTGAGCACCAGCTCCAGATCCTCGGTCTGCGACCAGCGGTCGTAGCCGCCCACCGCGACCACCTCCGACTTGCGGTAGAGCCCGAAGGCGCCGGAGATGATCATCAGCGAGCGCATGGTGCTCCAGCCGATGCGGCCGGACAGGAAGGCGCGCAGGTACTCGACCACCTGGAAGATCGGCAGCATGCGGTTCGGCAGCCCGATCTCTACGACGCGTCCGTCGCGCACCTTGCAGCCGTTGGCGATGCGGACGATGCCGCCCGCCGCCACCATCTCGTCGGGGTGCTCCATGAACGGCTTGACCACGCGCAAAAGCGCGTTCTCCTCGATGATCGAGTCGGCGTCGACGGAGCAGTAGAGCGGGAAGCGCGATACGTTGATCCCCGCGTTCAAGGCGTCCGCCTTGCCGCCGCGCACCTTGTCGACCACGACCAGGTTCGGGATCTCGAGCGCCGCGTAGATGCCGCGCACCTCGGAGGTCGGCAGCGCCTTGCGCACGACGCGGTCGGTGCGCTTCAGCTCGAACGTCTGCACGACCTTGTGCAGCGTGTCGTCCGCCGAGCCGTCGTTGATGACGATGACCTCGAACTGCCCGTAGTTGAGGCTCAGCAGCGAGCGCACGGTCTCGACGATGGTGCGCGACTCGTTGTGCGCCGGCACCAGGATCGAGATCGGCCAAGTCATCTCGGAGCGCAGGATCTGCTCGTAGTCGGAGAAGAAGGTGCGCTTCACGAAGCGCAGCACCTCGACCAGCGACACCAGGAAGAGGACCACGTAGAACGAGTTGAGGATGGCGAAGTACCAGAGCACCGCGTCGTTGAACCCCAGGACGGCGCGGGCCAGAAGCGTGTGCCAGCTCACGACGACCCTCCCTGCGGCTCGGGCTTCAGGATCTTGAGCAGCGTCCGGCGGACGCTGTCCTGCGTGTGCTCGACGGCCTGGTGCGACAGGCGATCGATGCGCTGCGCGCTGATCACCTTGCGGACGAACTGGATCGCCGCCTCGCGCCGGGCCGGGTCCCCGGATCCGAGATCGGAGACGTACTCGTCGATGATGCCGCCCTCCTCGAGCTGCGCCACCGCCTGGTGGCGCGCGTAGGCGTCCGGCTCCTCGAGCGTCTTGATGAGCGCCTCGCGTCCCGGAACCCCAAGCGCGCGCAGCGCGTCGCCGGCATTGGAGCGCACCCACCACTCGCGGTCGCTCATCAGGCCGGCCAGACGCGGCACCGATTGCGGCGCGCCGATCCGTCCGAGCGCCTTGGCCGCCATGGCGCGCACCGCCCAGACCTCGTCCCCCAGGCAGATCGACAGGTCCTCGACGAAGGTGGGGTCGGCGATCAGACCCATGGCGTGCGCCGCCCGCGCCCGGACGTCGGGCAGCGGGTCCTTGAGCGCGCGGCGCAGCAGGGCGGCGGCGCGCGGCGTGCGCACCCGGCCGATCACGTCGAGCGCCGAGACCCGCGCCGGCTTCGGCAGCCCGTCGTACGCTTCGAGCAGCTCGTCGACCGACTCCTCGCCGGCGCCGATCAGGATCTCCGCCAGGCGGATGGCCGACCAGCGGTTCGGATCGGACAGCGCCTTGACGATGGGCCGGACGGAGGTGCGGCCGCGGATGAGACCCAGCGCCCGCGCCGCCCGGATACGCACCTCGCCCATCGGGTCGTCCATGGCCGCGACTAACGCGTCGACCGACTGCTTGCTGCGCATCATTCCGAGCTTCTCGGCCGACCCGGCGCGCTTCCACCAGCGGCGGCTCTTGAGCCCGGTGACCGCGGCCGCGACCAGGCCGAGGGTCTCGCAGGCCGTCGTGATCCGCTCGCGCGACTCGCCCTTCACCAGCCCCGCCACGTCGAGCAGGATCGCTTCGACGATCCGCTCGTCACGCGACGACAGCGGCAGATCCAGGTACTCGCGCAGGGCCCGGGTGTCGCTCGCGCCGGCGTAACGGAACACATCCGGCTCGAGAGTGGCGCGGCGCCGGCGATCCATCGCCTCGCGCGCCTCGCGCCACGCCTTGTTGAGGATGATGAGCAGGGTCAGCGCCGACAGCACCGAGACGATGCCGATGATCACCATCACCAGGAGCTCGCGGTCGCTGTACGTCATCGCCCCCGTCCCCCGCGCCTCACCAGGTGCGCTCGAGGATCTTGCCGATGCGGACCATGAGCTCCTGGGCATTGAACGGCTTGGTGACGTAGTCCTCGGCCCCCAGGTTCAGCCCTTTGACGACGTCCTCCTCGCGCGAGCGCATCGACAGGATCAGCACCGGGATCCGCTTCGTCGCCGGATCGGCCTTGAGCGCCTCGAGCACCTCGTAGCCGTCCTTCATCGGCATCACCAGGTCGAGAATCACGAGGCGCGGCTGGAGGGTGTGGACGGCGCGCAGGGCGTCCTCGCCGTCGATCGCCTCGTGCACCTCGTGACCCTTCTGTCGCAGCAGCGCGCCGACGAAGCGGCGCGTCAGCGGGTCGTCGTCGACCACCAGGACCCGCGCGGGGTTCGTCGTCATGCGCCCATCTCAGAGCCGGACGCGCAGGAGGAGCCCCGTCCGCGCGGTGGGAAAGCCGGGCGCCGTCTCGAGGGCGTCGTTGGTGCGGCTGTACGAGGCCTCGAGGCGGACCCGGTCGCCGATCTCGACGCCGAAGAGACCGCCGCCGCCGTGGACCGTCGCCTGCGGATCGGCAACCGGGGCGCGCAGCGAGTCGTTCGGATCGTACGATTGCCGGCCGATCAGCCCCTCGACCCGCCAGTAGAGGCGGCTGTCACGGGTCCCTTCGGTCAGGCGCAGCGTCAGGATCTCCGAGTCGTAGCGACTCGGGTCGAGGTAGCCATAGTCGCGATCGTCCGCGAAGCGCCGCAGCCGCGCCTCGAACCCGGCCGCGAACACGATCCCCGCGATCGGCTTGTGGAACCCGGCGGCCGCCGCGATCGCCTGCCGCGTGTTGCCGTCGGAGTACCAGGCGAGATCGCCCCAGCCGCTGATCGTCCAGGTCGCCTCGGGGCGGTATTCGATGAGCATGGTGGCCGAGTCGACGCGGATCCCCCAGTCCACCAGCGCCGCCGAATCGAGCAGCGGGCGCCGGCCGGTGCGGCCTTGCACCGTCACCCGCGACCTGACGTCCCACGACAGGACCGCGTCGCCGATGAGGTCGGTGCGGTGTCCGCCGTCCAGCGACTCTTCCTGGGCGACGCCGACGCGTCCCTCGAACTGCAGCGGCCGGACGAGGCGCGTGGTCACGCCGGCGGTCAGGACGTTCGTGTCGGTCGTGACCGACCCTCCCGATTGCGGCGGGGTGATCTGGGTCTGGCAATCGATCGCGTCGCCGCAGTCGGAGCGGGTGCTCACGCCGGTGAGCGCGATGCGGATCTCGGTCTGCGGGTCGGCCATGAAGGTGCCCGCCGCTTCGACGGAGCCGACCCGGTTGCCGCCGTCGTCGGTGCGCACCACCGGCTCGATCTCGAGACGGGGCGCGAGGTCGTCGTGGATCGTCTTCTGCAGCGCGCGCACGCCGGCGTCGCCGGGATGATCGAGGGCCAGGTTGTCGGCCTGCGCCAAAGCGGTGCGATCGAGCCCGAGCGCGTGCGCCTCGCTCGCCATCCCGAGCCGCGCCGGAACGTTGCCGGGATCGGCCTGGAGGACGTCCTTGTAGAACTGCCGGGCCCCGGCGTGGTCCCCCTGCAAGCCCCGTAGCCGCGCGCGGCCGAGGCGGGCGTGGAGCGGGTCGATGCGGCGGTCCTCCATGTCGCGGTAGAGCGCGTCGGCCTCGACGTAGCGGCGGCGGGCGGTCAAGGCCCGGCCGAGACCGAGCAGGGCGCGCGGATCGTCGGGACGGAGGTGCAGGGCGCCCTCGAACAGGTCGCGCGCCCGCGACGCGTCGCCGTTGTCGAGACAGATCTCCCCCTCCTTGATCAGCTCGTCGGGGGTGCGGGCGGTCGGCTCCGGCCCGTCGGTCTGGGCGTTCATCTCGGTCGCGGTCTCCTGTCGCCCGGCCGGCCCGGCGGCGCGGACCTGCCCGGCGGCGACTGACGCGGCCACCCCCGCCAGAGCCACGATCAGGCGGAGGAACGCCCAAGGCGGCGGCCACGCGGGCGTAAACTTAGGTTCCCTCATGGGATACGGCAACCGGTCTCGCATTGGAGGCACAGGTTGTAGCCCAAACCCGCGTTTCTTGACAAGGCGCGGCATCATCTATTAAGGTGAGTGGCTCCCGCGTCACGTCGAGGTGGCCATGCCGGACTCGGTCCTTTACCGGGTCGGACTGTCCTTGGCGGTCGCGGGAAGGCCCGGGGCGCGGCGACGCGCCGTCATCGAACCGGGCCTGGAGCCGCTGCCGTCCGGGTGGGAAGAGGCCGCCCGAGCCGAAATGGAAGCGGCCCGACGACTCGGCATCGCGATCCTGGTGCCGGGTGATCCGCGGTTCCCGCCGCTGCTGCGCGAGGTTCCGGACCCGCCCCTGGTTCTTTACGTCCGCGGATCCCTCGAACCCGAAGATCGGCTGACGGTCGCGGTGGTCGGATCGAGGCGCTCGACTCCCTGGGGCACGTCGACCGCCGAGAGCCTGGGGCGCGACCTGGCGGCCGGGGGGTTCACGGTGGCCAGCGGCCTGGCGCGCGGCATCGACGCCGCCGCCCACCGCGGGGCGCTCGAAGGAGGCGGCCGGACGCTGGCGGTGCTCGGCTCGGGGCTCGATCGGATCTACCCGCCGGAGCACGCGCGGCTGGCGGACGAAATCGCCGGGCGCGGCGCTCTGGTGAGCGAGCTGCCGCTCGGGACGACGCCGCTGCCGCGCCACTTTCCGGAGCGCAACCGGCTGATCGCCTGGATGGCGTGGGCGACGGTGGTGGTGGAGGCGGCGCGCGACAGCGGCTCGCTGATCACGGCCGGCCTGGCGGCCGACGCCGGCCGGCTGGTCTTCGCGGTGCCGGGACCCGCCGGCGAGCCGAACGCGGCGGGCACCAGCGCGCTGCTGCGCGACGGCGCCATCTGCTGCCGCGACGCGCGGGACGTGATCGAGGATCTGGCGCCGCAGGTGAGCGACCTCGCGGCGCGTGTCGCTGCGGGGCGCGTGGCGGCGGGGCGCTCGCCCGATGCGACCGCGGAGATCGCGGCGCGGGAGCCGGGACTGCCGCCGATGTCGGAGGCCGAGCGGTCGGTGCTGGCCCGGTTGTCGCAAACGCGCGGCGTCGGCATCGAGTCGCTGGCCGGGTCGTGCGGTCTGCCGGCGGGCGCGCTGATGTCGGCTCTTCTTGAGCTGGAGCTGCGCGGTCTGGCGCGCCGCCTGCCGGGGGCGAGATTCATCGCCGCGCGGTGCCGCGAAACGCCGGATTGAAGGCGACAAAAGGGCCCCGGGTGGTCGCCGGATTTGACAGCGGACTATATTTGTCGAACGATAGGCACCCTTCACGGGGCCCGCGGAGTCGAAAGGAGAGTCTTCTTGGGCAAGTCGCTGGTCATCGTCGAATCGCCTGCCAAGGCGAAGACAATCAATAAATTCCTCGGACGGAACTTCACCGTCAAGGCCTCCATGGGCCACGTCCGTGATCTGCCGAAGCGTCACCTCGGGGTGGACGAGAAGAACGACTTCAAGCCGACCTACGAGATCCTGCAGGGCCGCAAGAAGGTCATCGAGGACCTCAAGAAGGCGGCGCAAACGGCCGACAAGGTCTTCCTCGCGCCCGACCCTGATCGCGAGGGCGAGGCGATCAGCTGGCATCTCGCCGAGATCCTCAAGAAGACCAACAAGCATCTTTTCCGCGTGATGTTCAACGAGATCACCAAGCGCGCCGTGCAGCACGGCATGGACCACCCGCTGAAGATCGACGCGCACCGCGTCGACGCGCAGCAGGCGCGCCGCATCCTAGACCGCCTGGTCGGCTACAAGATCAGCCCGCTGCTCTGGGAGAAGGTGCGCCGGGGACTGTCGGCCGGCCGCGTCCAGTCGGTGGCGCTGCGGATGGTGGTCGAGCGCGAGCGCGAGATCCAGGCGTTCAAGGCGGAAGAGTACTGGACCCTGGCCGCCATGCTCGAGGGCGCGGCCCCGCCGCCCTTCGAAGCGCGGCTGATCAAGATCAGCGACAAGAAGGCCGACCTGACGAACAAGGACGAGACCGACGCGGTGGTCACGTCGCTCGACAAGGCCGTGTTCGTCGTGCAGTCGGTCGAATCGAAGGAAAAGAAGAAGAACCCGGTCCCGCCCTTCATCACCAGCAAGCTGCAGCAGGACGCGTCGCGCAAGCTCGGCTTCACCGTGCGCAAGACCATGACGCTGGCGCAGCGGCTGTACGAAGGTATGGACCTCGGCGATCTCGGCACGGTCGGTCTCATCACCTACATGAGAACCGACTCGACCCGCATCGCCCCCGAGGCGCTGCAGGAGGTTCGCGATTACATCGGCAAGATGCACGGGGCCGAGTTCCTGCCCGACGAGCCGCGTGTCTACCGCACCGGGAAGATGGCCCAGGAGGCGCACGAGGCGATCCGCCCGACCTCGATGGAGCTGGCCCCGGAGCAGGTCAAGGCGCACCTTCAGAAGGACGAGTTCCAGCTCTACAGCCTGATCTGGAACCGCTTCGTCGCCTCGCAGATGAAATCGGCGGTCTTCGACGTGACCACCGCCGACATCAAGGCGGCGAAGTGCCTCTTCCGCGCCACCGGCTCGACGCTCAAGTTCGCCGGCTGGCTGGCGATCTACCAGGAGGTCATCGACCGCGAGCGCGCCGAGCGCGAGCGCGCCGAGAAGGAGCGCCGCGACCCGGGCGCCGCCGCCGACGAGGACGAGACGGCGCGCCTCCTGCCGCCGCTCGAGGTCGGGATGAAGCTCGCCCTCAAGAAGCTCGACCCGCGGCAGCATTTCACCCAGCCGCCGCCGCGCTTCACCGAGGCGTCGCTCGTCAAAGAGCTGGAAGAGAACGGCATCGGCCGCCCGTCGACCTACGCCACCATCCTGTCGACGCTGCAGAACCGCGAGTACGTCGAGAAGCTGGAAGGCAAGTTCGTGCCGTCCGAGCTGGGCCTGACCGTCACCGACCTCCTGGTCGGGCACTTCGGCACCATCGTCGACGTCAAGTACACCGCCCGGATGGAGGAAGAGCTCGACGAGATCGAGGAAGGCCGCCTGGACTGGGTCGACGCCCTCAAGGGCTTCAACAAGCAGTTCACCAAGGACCTGAAGGCCGCCACCAAGAACATGGAGAACATCAAGACCAAGGAGGAGCCGACCGATCGCGTCTGCGAGAAGTGCGGCAAGCCCATGGTCATCAAGTGGGGGCGCTACGGCCGCTTCCTGGCCTGCACCGGCTATCCCGAGTGCAAGAACACGCAGGAGCTGGCGTCGCTCGTGAAGAACGGGGCCGAGGCCGGCGGGCAGCCCGGCGCCACCGTGAGCGCCGAGCCCGCGGTCATTCCCGAGGATCACGGCAAGTGCGAGAAGTGCGGCTCGGCGATGGTGCTGCGTCGCGGCCGGTTCGGGCCGTTCCTGGCCTGCTCGGCCTATCCCAACTGCCGCAACACCAAGAAGATCGCGCTCGACAAGGAAGGCCGCATCACGGTCACCAAGAAGCCGGACCGCCTGCTCGACCAGCCCTGCCCGCAGTGCGGCAAGCCGCTGGCCGTCAAGGACGGACGGTACGGCGAGTTCACCGCCTGCTCCGCCTATCCCGAGTGCAAGTACATCAAGCTGAAAGAGGTCGGGCTCGAGTGCCCGCGCGAAAAGTGCGGCGGCCAGGTCGTCGAGCGCCGCTCGCGCCGCGGCCGCACCTTCTTCGGCTGCAGCAACTACCCGAAGTGCGACTTCGTGACCTGGTACCGCCCGGTCGCCGAGTCCTGCCCCTCGTGCGGCAAGCCGTACGTCCTCGAGAAGACGACGAAGCGCGAAGGAACCACGCGCTTCTGCGACGGCGAGGGCTGCGGCTACAAGAAAGCCGTCAACTCCTGAATTCAGGTTAGGATCCCCGCCGGCACCGACCGCACCGGAGGATCCATCGCATGACCACGCGCCGCGTGACAACGCGCCGCACGCCGACGCGCTGCATGCCGACGCGCCGCACCCGCGGCCTCGCCTGGCTGCTCGCGCTCGTTACCGCATCGGCGCTGACCGCCGCGGCGTTCCCCGCCGCCACGACGGCCCGTGCGGCGTCCGGCGCGCCCTCGGACGATAAGTCTCTCCCCGATCTGAGCTGGCGGCTGATCGGTCCGCTGCGCTCCGGATGGTCGACCTGCGCCACCGGCGTGCCGGGACGGCCGGCGGTTTTCTACTTCGGCGCGGCGGACGGCGGCGTCTGGAAGACCACCGACGCGGGCCGCACCTGGAACCCGATCTTCGACCAGCAGCCGGCCAGCTCGATCGGCGCGCTCGCGGTGGCGCCCTCGAACCCGGACGTCCTGTACGCCGGCACCGGCCAGATCGAGACGCGCTACGACGTCATGAACGGCAACGGCGTCTATCGCTCGGCCGACGGCGGCGCGACCTGGAAGCCGGCCGGGCTCGCGAACAGCCTGCACATCGGCCGCATCCTGGTCGACCCGCGCGATCCGGAAGTCGTCCTGGTCGCCGCGCTCGGCCACATCTTCGGGCCGGGCGGCGAGCGCGGCGTCTTCCGGACCACGAACGGCGGCCGCACCTGGGACAAGGTGCTGGGCCCCGACCCCGAGACCGGGGCGGTCGACTTCGCCAGCGACGAGATGCACCCCGACGTCGTCTTCGCCGCGATCTGGCAGATCCGCCGCCATCCGTGGCTCGACTATCACACGCCGGCGGTCGGCCCCGGCAGCGGCATCTGGAAGAGCAAGGACGGCGGCAAGACCTGGGCTCCGGCGGCCGAATCGGTCGCCCCGCCCGCGCCCCCGTCCTCGCCAACGTCCGGCTCGCCGAGTCCGGTCACGTCCGCGAGCCCCGGCCTGCCGACCGTCCCGATGGGGCGCATCGGCCTCGCCGTCGCGCCGCGGACCGGCGATGCGCGCGTCTACGCCACCATCGACGCCGGCAAGCAGTCGGGCCTCTACCGCTCCGAGGACGGCGGCGCGCACTGGCGGCGCGTCAACGACGACGCCAGCCTGGCGAACTCGTACTTCAGCCGGATCACCGTCGACCCGCGCGATCCCGACACCGTCTACGTCATGGGCCGCTCCGTGCGCCGCTCGACCGACGGCGGCCACAGCTTCACCGTGACGCGCGGCGCGCCGGGCGGCGACGATTTTCATTTCCTCTGGATCGATCCCAAGGAGGCACAGCGGATGATCCTGGCGAGCGATCAGGGGACGATCGTCAGCCTGAACGGCGGCGCGACCTGGTCGTCCTGGTACAACCAGCCGACCGGCCAGTTCTACCACCTCGCCGCCGACAACCGGGTCCCCTACTGGGTCTACAGCAGCCAGCAGGACAGCGGCACCGCCGCGGTCGCCAGCCGCAGCGACTACGGCCAGCTCACCTTCCGCGACTGGCACCCCGTCGGCGGCGAGGAGCGCGACTTCGCCCTCCCCGACCCGGAGGATCCCGACACCGTCTTCGTCAGCGGCCTCGGCGGCACCCTCACCCGCTACGACGCGCGCACCGGACGGATCGAGAACGCCTCGCCCTGGCCGGTCTCCTCATACGCCAAGCGGCCCGAGACCGTCCGCTACCGTTACGGCTGGATCACGCCGATCGCCATCTCTCCCGTCACCCCGCACGCGCTCTACCAGGGGGCGCAGGTGCTGTTCCGCTCCCTCGACAAAGGACGCCACTGGGAGACGATCAGCCCCGACCTGACCGGCGCCGCCGGCGGCACTGCGGACGGCACGCGCGGCGGCGCGGGCAGCGGCGAACGCGGCGGCGCGCAGGCGGGCGATTGCAAAGGAGACGTGCCGATCGCGCGCGCCCGCGGCTGCGGATACGGCACCATCAGCGCCATCGCGCCCTCGCCCAAGGAGGGCGACCGCGTCTGGATCGGGACCGACGACGGGATCATCCAGGTGACGCGCGACGGCGGCAAGAGCTGGCACAACGTCACGCCGTCGGTCATCGGCGACTGGAGCAAGGTCTCCATCATCGACGCGTCGCCCACCGACCCCGCCACCGCCTATGCGGCCGTCGACCGGCACCGCCTGGACGACTTCGAGCCGCATCTCTATCGCACCCACGACGACGGCCGCACCTGGGCCGACATCAGCGCCGGTCTGCCCGCCGGGTCGTACGTCATCACGGTGCGGCAGGATCAGAGCGAGCCTCGTCTCCTGTTCGCCGGCACCCGCACCGGCGTCCATGTTTCGGTCGACGACGGCGATCATTGGCGGCCGCTGCAGGCGAACCTGCCCCCCACGGGCGTCAACGATCTGCTGATCCACGGCGACGACCTGATCGCCGCGACGCAGGGCCGCGCGCTCTGGATCCTGGACGACATCGGCCCGCTGCGGCAGGTCGCGCACCGCGCGCCAGCCGGCACGCCGGGCGACGCGCCGTTCCTGTTCGTCCCCTCCCCGGGAATCCGCGTGCGCGCCAACATGAACCGCGACACGCCGCTGCCGCCCGAGGAGCCGACGACCCCGAATCCGCCCGCCGGGATCGCCATCGACTACGACCTCGGCGAAGCACCCAAGGGCCCGGTCACGCTCGAAATCCACGACGCCGGCGGCGCGCTTTTGCGGCGCTTCTCGAGCGAGAAGGCCGCGGCGCCGCCGAAGACCGAGGATCGCTACTTCGCTGAGAGCTGGCTGAAGCCCGCGCCGCCGCTGCCCGCGGGTCCGAGGACGCATCGCATCCACTGGGACCTGCGCGAGGAGCGGCCCGAGGCGATCGAGTACGAGTACGGGATCGCCGCCACGCCCGAGACCGACACGCCTCTCATGCCGCAGGGCGCGCTCGTGCCCCCGGGCCGCTATGAAGTCAGGCTGATCGTCGCCGGCCGGACCGTGGTTCAGCCGGTCACGGTTCTCATCGACCCGCGCGTGCGCACGTCGGCCGCCGACCTGGAGGCGCAGCGTCTGCTCAGCCACGAAGCCGGCAGGCAGCTGGCGCGCGCGGCCGCCGCGTGGCGCGAGATCGAAGCGCTCGACGCGCGCCTCAAGGCGACGCTCGCCCGTCCCGAGCCGAAGTCGCGCGCCGATCGCGCCGCCCGCGACAGGGCGCGCCAGCTCGAGACCGACCTGGCGCCCTTCCTGAAAGAGGCGCCCGAGCGCGACGCGGCGGCGAACGGCGCGCACGAAGAGGGGCTGCTGGCGATCGGCCACGTCCTCGCCGCCACCGCGACCGACCTCGAGCTCAGCGACGGCCCGCCGAACGAGCCGCAACGCCAGGTGATCGCGGAATACACCCGCCGCCTCGACGCCGTCCTGAAGCAGTGGCAGGAGCTGCGCTCGCGGACCAGCGACCGATGACATCCGAGACGCCGCCAGGTCCCGGCGCGTCCGCCGGCTCCGCTCTCGGCCCGGGCGCGCGGCTGGGGGCGTACGAGGTCCTGGAGAAGATCGGCCAGGGCGGGATGGGCGTGGTCTGGAAGGCGCGCGACGTGCGGCTCGGCCGCGACGTGGCGCTCAAGGTCCTGCCCGACGAGTTCACCCGCGACGCCGACCGCCTCGCGCGCTTCGAGCGCGAGGCCAAGCTCCTGGCGTCGCTCAACCACTCGAACATCGCGCAGATCTACGGCCTCGAGGTCGGCGGCGCCACCCGCGCCCTGGTCATGGAGCTGGTCGAGGGGCCGACCCTCGCCGAACGCATCGAGCGCGGCGCGCTGCCTCTCGAGCCGGCGCTCGCCATCGCGCGGCAGATCGCCGAGGCGCTCGAGGACGCGCACGAGAAGGGCATCGTCCATCGCGACCTCAAGCCGCAGAACGTCAAGGTGACCGCCGACGGCAAGGTCAAGGTGCTCGACTTCGGTCTGGCCAAGGCGATGGACCCGGCGGGCAGCAACCCGTCGTCGGCTCTCCTGACGCAGTCCCCCACCCTGAGCGGCACCCTGCACGGCGCGATTCTCGGCACGGCGGCCTACATGGCTCCCGAGCAGGCGGCGGGGATGGCGGTCGACCGGCGCGCCGACGTCTGGGCGTTCGGCGTCGTCCTGTACGAGATGCTGACCGGACGCTCGCTCTTCGAAGGCGAGACGGTGACGCACGTGCTCGCGGCGGTGATGAAGGACGAGCCGGACCTCGCCGCGCTGCCGGCCGGGACGCCGCCCTTGGTGCGCGATCTCCTGCGGCGCTGCCTGAAGAAGAAGCCGCGCGAGCGGCTGCAGGCGATCGGCGACGCGCGACTGGCGCTCGAGGAGGCCGCCGACCCGCGGCGGGCCGGCACGCCCGGCGAGACCACGGCGCCGCGGCCGCCAGTCGCACGACGATCGCCGTTCGTCGCGGCCGTCCCCTGGCTCGTCGTCGCGCTCGTCATCCTCGGCACGCTCGCGCTCCTGCGCCAGCGCGCCGGAGCCGCCCCGGCTCCGGCCGCGGCGACCGTGCGCTTCACGCTGCTGCCTGCCGACGCGGGCGAGATCGACGGCTTCCCCGCCATCGCGCCGGACGGCCGGACGCTGGTCTACGGTCTCGCCGCCCCGAGCGGCGTGACGCGACTCTACCTGCACTCCTTCACGACCGGCCAGACACAGCCCCTTCCCGGCACGGAGTACGCGCAGGACGCGTTCTGGTCGCCCGACGGCCGCTGGATCGGCTTCTTCTCGAAGGGCTGGCTGCGGAAGATGGAGATCGCGACCGGGTTGATCCAGAACCTCGCGGCGGCCTCGGATCCGCGCGGCGGCGCCTGGAGCGATGCCGACGAGATCTTCTTCACGCCGAACTCGTCGACCGGCCTCTACAAGGTCGCTGCCGGCGGCGGACCCCCGGTCAAGGTGCTCGGGCTCGACCCCGCGAAGCAGGATGGAAGCCTGCGCTACCCGGTTCCACTTCCCGGAGGGAAGAGCCTGGTCGTCACGTTGCTTGGGAGCGAGAAGGACGGCGGCGTCGTCTGGCTCCCCCTCACCGGCGGCCCGGCACGTCCTCTCCTGCCCGACATCACGCGCGCCGCCTACGACCCGCGCGGCTACCTGCTCTGGATTCGGCAGGGATCGCTCGTCGCGCAACGCTTCGACCCCGTTCGTGGCGAGCTGTCCGGCAACCCCTTCCCGATCGCCGAGCACGTCGGCCTCGACGCCCAGAAGACCGCGCGGCATTATTTCGGCGCCGCAAGCGGCGTCGTCGCGCTGCGGGTCGGCCTGGACTGGCTCTCGCAGCTGAGATGGTACGACCGCGGCGGCCGCGTCCTGGGCGACGTCAGCTCCCCCGGATACTTCGACGAAGTGATGCTCTCCGGAGACGGCGCACGCGCCGCGGTCACGGTGAACAACGCCTCCAACGAGCGCGACACCTGGGTCTACGACGCCACCGCCAAGGATCGCGGCACGCGGGTCACGTTCGACGGATCGAGCGTCGCGGCCTGGGCGCCGGACGGCCGCAGAGTCTGCTACACCGCGGCCCGGACCGGCGGCTGGCAGCTCGCCTGCCGTCCCGCGGACGGCAGCGGAGAAGAAGAGAAGATTGCGCTGCGCGTCAACACCGCCACAGTCGACGGCGCTTCGCCGCGCGCCCCTCTGTTCGCGTTCGAGGAATTCACCGAGCAGGGCGGGCAGGACCTCTGGCTGCTGCCGCTCGACGGCGACCGCACGCCGCGCCCGTTCCTGCAGACGCCCGCCGCCGAGGGGCACGCGACCTTCTCACCCGACGGCCGTCTTCTCGCCTACGCGTCCGACGAGAGCGGCCTGCCGCAGATCTACGTCCAGGAGATCGGCGGCGCGCGCAGCCGCTGGCAGGTGACCACCGATGGCGCCGACGAGCCCGCGTGGCGCGCCGACGGCAAGGAGTTCTACTACGTCGGCCTCGACCGAACCCTGTACGCCGCGCCGGTGAAGAGCCTCGCGCCGTTCGCGGTCGGCGCGCCGGCGAGACTCTTCCCGATCAACATGCCGTTGCTCGCCATCTCGGGCAATCGCAGCGTCTACACGCCCGCCCCGGACGGACAGCGCTTCCTCGTCAACCCCCGCATCGGCGCCGGCAGCGAGCCCGGCTTCCGGATCATCATGAACTGGAGCCCTCCTCCGATCGCGGCCCCCTGAAGCTGCGGCCCATGGCCCCTACTCCTCCCCTCACTGACGGTCCCCCACTTTTTCGCCCAAACTCCCCCAAACACTGACCAAGCCTCGCAGCCTAACTCGGTTGCGCCCGCACCCCCCATTCAGTGCTAACCTCAACGGCACAAGGACCTTCGGCCAGCCACCGCTCCGCACAGTCCCGACAAAGGCTGACCGGGCTTCGCACGATGAACCTGGAAAAGGTAGTTCGGCCTAATTGGCGTTGGATGGACATTTCCTTCGGTGGGGTGTCACGCTCGACGATCGAGAGAGGAACTGTTGGGGTAAACGGCGTCTCCGTCTCAAGCGCCAGGTAGAGCCGAGGTGCTCGCGTCAGCGGCGTCTCGACGGGTGGCAAGTAATAATGAAGACCAACGTCTCGCACGACCAACAGGTAACCCGCGGCGTCAGAGGGCGTGGCGAGCATGGCCTCAACACGCTGGGTGCTGGCCCGTCGCGGTCAGCGGTGGCGTTGGCGACGGGGGCCACGCACCAACGATGGTACGGCGTCAACCGACGTTGGGCAGCGAGGCGCAGTTGGTGCTGGAGCCACGGTGGCCATCCAACCACGCCGCGCAGCAGACGGCGGGCGCGCGGCATCTTCACGGTGCCAGGCTTCGTCAGCGGTGGCGCGCCCGCCGCAGCTGACGGCTGGCGTTAGGTCGCTGAGCGACCCAGTTGGTCAGGGTGATGAACGGTGGAAGTTGATTCTCAAGAACTGGTGGGTAATCTCTCCAGTCTCCCAGACGCCGAACTCCAGACCATCGCTTCGTCTACGACCGAGGACTACCGTCAAGAAGCCATCTCCTTCGCGCGAGATGAGCTTCGAAGGCGTGGTATTCAAATTGAGCCAGCAATCCAGCCCCACGAGCTGTCACGCGATTCACGTCCGCCGCTCACCGCAGCGTCCGCCATCATGGTCGTCAAGCTCGTCGCGATTGCTGCAGCTGCGCTTGGGCTCTTGATGTGGTCCAGGGTTTATCTCAGAACACACCAGGTGCCGACGAATGTGCTATTTCCCGTGCTGGCCCTGGGCTGGTGGGGTATCGTCTACCTTGATCGCAATGTCTATCCTGGCAAGGGCGAACTCAGCGCTTCGCAGAAAGTGCAGAGTGCTGTCCACGTCTTCATTGCGACACTCTTGACGGTTGCTGCAGTGGCGTACTTCTTAAAGGGCTATGGGATCCTCCCTCGATAAAGTAGACACTTCCACCTAACGAGGAGGTGTCAGATGGGCCGACCAGGCCCGAAGAAGACGCAGGAGTACGGGGTCGAGTTCAAGCGGGCGGCGGTGCAGCTGAGTCATCGGCCCGGGATCCAGGTGAAGGCGGTCGCCGATGCGCTCGACATCCACCCGTTCATGCTGTCGCGCTGGCGGAAGGAGTTCCGGGAAGGACGGCTGCGGCCCCGGGGGCCGAAGCCCGAACCACCGGCGCGCAAGGTACCGCGCGAACGTGAGATCCAGCGACTGCAGGACCTGGAGCGCGAGCACCGACTCCTGCAGGAGGAGCACGCGCTCCTAAAAAAGGCCATCCGGTTCTGTTCCGAACAAAGGGCGAGGCGTTCGCATTCATCGACGCGCACCGGGGGTCGATGAGCGTGGCGCGGCTGAGCGCCCTGTATCGCGTGACGCGGGCCGGCTACTACGCCTGGCGGCAACGGTCCGAGAGCGCACGTCGGGGACAGGACCGGGTTCTTCTCGGGGCGATGGAGAAGATCTTCCACGGCAGCGGCGGTACGTATGGCAGCCCGCGTGTGCATCGGGAGCTCACGGCGCGTGGTCATCGGGTCGGTCGTCGGCGCGTCGAGCGGCTCATGCGTGTCGGGGGCTGGAGAGCGCGCATCGTGCGGGTCTATCGGCGGAAAGCCGGGACGCACCACTGGTTCGATCAGCACCCGAATCGAGTGCGTCGGTCCCGCGCGACGGCACCGAACCAGATCTGGGTCGCTCGTATCCACAGCAACAGTGCCTTGTGTTTCGCGCCATCTTCATTCCATGAGCGCTATTACGAATACTTGGCGGACGCTATACCCGAAACAGTAGCTGACTTTCGTCGTGTTCGTGCCATGCTAGAAAGACACGGTGGCGCCACTGCCTCAACATGAGGCCTAACCACGCAGTCCAGCCGACGGCTGGCGTTATGTGTCTCCTTGAACCTCGAACACTTGATCTCTTAACCCACGGAGGGCTGCAAGGTGGATGATGGGGGCATAACGAGGCGACCGATCACATTCCCAACGAGGAATCTGATCGTCGCCATCGCCGGCGTGTTTTGTGTCGTTGCTGGGTTCGGAGCCGGCTGGCGAATGTATAAAGGCGATCTCGGGGCCGCACTGTTCATGGCCTTCTGGGCGACCATTCCTTACGCGCTTATCATCACAGCAATGTCAGTTGTACGATCACGCTTCGAGTATCGGTCTGTTCGGGTTGTGGTGGACGCATTCTCAGTCCTATTCTGGGGACTGATTGCATATCTATACGCGGCTGAATGGCTCTCGCCGCCGGACCTGACCACTGCTCAAGGTATGGAGGCACGCATGGGGTTCATGTTGGCTCCGTGGGCGATAGTATTTCTCGCTGTCGTGTCCTTTCTGGGGGTCGCGGGTTACGGGGTGGTTGTCAAGTGGCGGGAATCGCGATCGCAGACTCCGGAATGATGGGCGATGCACCGACGGATCTGACAATTCGGCGGGTTTCAACGCAACACAGAACTATGCGCCAAGGGTACCGGCTCCGTTCTATTTTACCTTTTTGCATGCACACGGTCCGCGCCAATCCGGCCCGCAGCTTGACCCACAGCGGAGTACTTGCTTGAAGTGCTGTGTCAGCAGAAGTCGTCGAGTCACATAACCACCCCGCTGCAGCCACTGGCGGGCAGCAGGTGCGCGCTGGTTTCAGCGGGGACATGCGCCCGCCGCGGCTGAGCGGGAGCGTTAGGCGGCTACTATAGGGGGGATGCCAGCATGAATAGGCCCACGAAACTCGGAGCTATGTGGGGTGCCATCATTGCAGGAGTAGCGGCAATTCCTGTCCTGTTTCCCTTGTTCTTTTTCATCTCGGCCGACGACCAGACGTTTGCAGGAGCCGTAGACGCACTCCTCCAGTGCATCATGTACGACGCGTGTATTGCGGCCGTAGGCGCGCTGTGCGGCGCGCTGATTGGCGGGGTCATATCCCTTTTTACGAAAGGAACCCGAGGCTAGTTGCGGGCGGTCATCTCCACCCGCAGTAGCTGACGATCCGGCTCCTATGGAGGTCTGATGAAACGAATGTCGATCATCGCTGTGCTCGTGCTGTCGGCCGTCTCGAGCACCATCGCGCAGCAGCAGAGCGCACAGACACGGGATTCGGCGAGCACCGAGGCGGCCGTTCAGCAGCAGGATCAGGAGCGGATTCGCGCGCAAATCGCTGCCGACACCATCGCGCTTCGCCGCATCTATGCCGATGACTTTCTCGGCATCGGACCGACCGGCGTCGTGCGTAACAAGGCAGAGGTCATCTCTGACTTCACAACGCATGCGCTGACGTACCAATCCATCACCACCGCCGAGGTTCGCGTGCGCATGTATGGAAATACTGCGGTGGAAACCGGTCGCTCCACGATGGTCGGACAGGACAAGGGCAAGGACGTCCCGCGCGAAAACCGTTTCACGCGCGTCTGGGTCATGACGGACGG
>Ga0134121_10001093_pt1 | contig 26592 bp, 21 predicted proteins | sample KB301_FD_96463 | JGI IMG/M metagenome (GOLD analysis project Ga0134121, IMG submission 96463) | Terrestrial soil microbial communities without Nitrogen fertilizer from Kellogg Biological Station, Michigan, USA - KB3-0-1 | ecosystem: Environmental > Terrestrial > Soil > Unclassified ... | reverse complement strand
GTTTGTGCAGCAAGGCGCTGAAGAAGCAACTGCGGCTGCTGCCCGATCCGTTCGGTCACAGCTTGAAGCAATTGCAGCGAGCCTCGGAACGAACGTGCCGGTTTATGTGCTATTCACGAAATCCGACCGCATACCGTTTTACGCGGAATTCACCCGGAGTTTGACGGCGGACGAAGCCAGGCAGGTTCTTGGCGTGACGATACCGCTCCGCGCCGGACAAGACGAGGGAGTCGACGACGCAACGGGCCGACTGAATGCCGCGTACAGTAACCTGGTGATGTCGTTGTGCGATAAGAGACCTGAATTCCTCTCTCGCGAACATGACGCGGGAAAGCTTCCAGGCATTTACGAATTTCCGAGAGAACTGTTGAGGATTCGCGTGCCGGTCGTCCGGTTCCTCGTGGATGTCTGCCGGCCCAGTGAATTGCGGGTCGCGCCGTTTCTTCGCGGTTTCTATTTTTCAGGCGTTCGCGCGGTCATCATGAACGAAGAAGCCCGACAGGCAGCGCCGGAACTTGTGGTGCAGCGCCCTACCACTGAGGTCTCCGACGCCACGGGCATGTTCAGGCAAGGTGGTGGCTCGCCGTCTGCACCGGCGCAACCGACCCATGTGGTGGGCTCACGCAAAGTTCCCCAGTGGACGTTTGCAAATCGGTTCTTCAGTGATGTTCTTCTCAAGGATCGGCTGGCAATGGGGTTCAGTTCGGGCAGTATCAAAACCGACAGGTTGCGCCGCCTGGTTTGGGCCGCCGCTTCCGCCGTCTGTCTGCTCCTGGCTTTAGCGTTCCTGATCTCGTATTCGGGCAATCGCCGGCTGCAGGCAGACGCCAGGCAGGCGGTTGAAGGGATCTCGTCCCCGCAAGTAGCGACGACAGGACCTGCGTTTACCGAGGCGCTGAAGCGATTGGACATGCTTAGGGAAGCTCTGCAGAAGCTGTCTCAATATCGAAAGGACGGGCCTCCGTGGCGTCTGCGCTGGGGGCTTTATACCGGAAACGATATTTACGACCCCGCGCGCAGACTCTATTTCACGCGTTTCCAGCAACTGATCTTCGGCTCAACCCAGAACGGCCTGCGGGACTTTCTGAGCCAGGTCCCTGCCGCCGTCGGACCTAACGATGATTACAGCGCGGCGTACGATATCCTCAAGGCATACCTGATCACCACATCGAACAGCGACAAGAGCACGCAGATGTTTCTCTCTCCGGTGTTGTTCAAACAATGGTCCGGCGGGCGCAGCATCGATCCGCAGACAGAAGAACTCATCAAGCGGCAGTTCGATTTCTATAGCGAGGAATTGAAAGCGTCCAACCCATTTTCGTCGGAGACCGATTCGCTCCCCGTTGAGCGGGCGCGCCGTTACCTTTCTCAATTTGAAGGAATAGAAAAAACGTATCAGTTCATGCTTGCCGAAGGCTCTCGCCGTGCGCCTTCGATTTCGTTCAAGAAGCAATTTCCAGACTCGGTTGACGTCGTCACGAATGGTCACGAAGTTCCCGGAGCGTTTACCAAAGAGGGCTGGACATTCATCCAGGATGCACTCAAGAATGCCGATCGGTTTTTTTCGGGCGAGAAATGGGTTCTCGGCCAGGAGGCCGGTAAGGACGTGGACCGAGCGAAACTGGAACAGCAACTGAAAGAACGTTATACGGGGGATTTCATAACCCATTGGCAAGAGTTCGTGCGCGGCGGCGCCGTCGTGCCGTATGCGAATATCAAAGATGCCGGCGCAAAGCTGGGCAAGTTATCCGCCGGGCAATCACCGTTGCTCGCGATGTTCTGCGTGGTGTCGGAGAACACTGCCGTGGACTCGCCGCAAATCAAGGACGCATTTCAGGCCGTTCACGCCGTTGTAGCGCCGCCGTGCGCCACGAAATACATCAATGATGCGAATACCCCCTATATGAATTCGTTAGTGTCGCTTGCGGCCCAGCTGAGCCCACTCGCGAATAGTCCGACTCCAGCGAACGATCCGCTTACCCCTCAAGCTACTACGACAGCCATGCAGGCCACGGTCGCCGCGAGCACTCTGGCGCAGAAATTTACGATCGACGCTCGCGGGCACCTCGATTCGACCGTTAAGAGCTTGCTGCTGGCGGCGATACCACCTGTCGATGGCCTGCTTCGCAATGCCGGAGCGGGAGCGCTGGAAGCAGGAGGAAAGGCATTGTGCGCCCAGTTGGGCGAATTGTCCGCGAAGTATCCCTTCAACGCCTCCTCGAGCCCGAGCCGTCAAGCCACGATTCAGGACCTGAATGCGCTGTTCCAGCCGCAGACCGGCGCAATATGGGCCTTTTACGATGCCAACCTCGCGACTTTATTGGTGCGTAAAGGAACTCAGTTCAATCCAATTCCGACCCCGAACATTCATTTGAATACCGCTTTTGTCAGTTTCTTGAATCGAGCGGCGGCGATTACAGCGGCCCTATACCCGGAAAACTCGGCCCAACCCCGCATCGTCTATTCGCTCAAGCCCCGCCGCTCTCCAGCCATGGAATTTGTGGCCTTGACCATTGACGGGCAGACTCTCAGTGGCACGAGCGCAACGCCAAAGCAGTTTACGTGGTCGCCGAATCCGGCGTCGGAAATCACACTGTCCGCGAATCAGGTGGGGCTTCCGAGCTATCAAGGAGTTTGGGCGCCATTTCTATTCTTCGGCGATGCAGACCGCTGGACCACGACGCCAGAAGGAAGATACATCCTGCAATGGGAGCGGTTTACCAAACGCTCGGGCGCTGTTACGCTTCCGGGTGGCGTTTCCCTGGTGCCCGATTTCGAATTAGACATGGGTGGCGCGCCGCCATTGTTTCAAAAAGATTTTCTCAAAGGGTTGAACTGCGTGTCGAAGGTCGTTCAGTGATGAAGACTGCGTCGTACGAGGCGTCACCCATTCCAGAGCGGTATCACCACAAGCCATTTGATTTTCATTGCGTCAAGGACGTGCAGTAATAGACAAGAAACCTATGCTAATGCCGGCGAACGAGAGGTGGGCGTGCTACGAGACGGGCCGGTAGTACCGCTGCAGGTAGGTTGCCGCCCCTCCACGGAAGATAGACTGTTGCCCTTTCCAGTAGTCGCAGGGTCCTGCGGAAGCCTCCACAAGGTCACATTGTGATCCTTGCCATCTTGCCTTCCCCGGATACGGATCAGATGCTTTGGCTGAGCACGAGTTGTTCGGTTCTCCTTGAGAATGCGAACAACTCGCCGCTCACCGATTGTCGCGTGTTAGGTTTTTCTGTTCCAAATGGTTCGACAGTGTGGAAAGTGGCGCGGCTAGCCGCAACTTTTCGGGACGGGGCACGACCGACTGTCAGGGCCGCTGATAGATATAGAGGGTGAGAAAGGGTGCATAGCTGAACGTGTCATTGAAAAGAATGCCACCGCTCCCGCTCCCACCCCAAACGACCATTTCGGTGCCCGTCCAGACCGCCGTGTGGCCATAGCGCGCGGCGGGAGTGGCAGTGCTGGAAACTGGGGTCCAAGAGTTGGAACTCGGATTGTAGCGGCCTCCATCGTCGAAGACGTTGCCATTGCCGCTCCCACCCCAGATGATCATCTCTCCGCCGGTCCAAACTGTGCTGTTGAGGACGCGAGCGGTCGGAGCACCCACCGTGGTGACAGCAGTCCAAGAGTTCGAGGAGGCATTGTAGCGACCTCCATCATTGATAACGTTACTGTTGCCGTTCCCGCCCCAGACGATCATTTCGGTGCCTGTCCAAACGGCGGTGTGGCGATAGCGGGCAGTGGGTGCGCCGCTTGACGTGACAGCCGTCCAGGAGTTCGACGAAGGATTGTAAAGACCGCCGTCGCTAAATGCGATGAAGCTGGCGTTAATCCCGCCCCAGACGACCATTTGGTTGCCCGTCCAGATGGCCGTGTGGTAGGAGCGAGCGGCGGGAGCGCCAGTCGTAGCGACCGCAGTCCAGGAGTTGGTGGAGGGATTGTAGCGGCCACCGTCATTGAGAAGGTTGCCATTGTCCCCGCCCCAGACGACCATTTCGGTACCCGTCCAAACCGCCGTGTGGTTGATGCGCGCCGCGGGTACGTTGGTTGTGGTGACCGCAGTCCAGGAGTTCGAGGCAGGATTGTAGCGGCCTCCATCGTTGAGATAGCCTCCGGCGTATCCGCCCCAGACGACCATTTGGTTGCCCGTCCAGGTGGCCGTGTGGTAGGAGCGAGCGGCGGGAGCGCCAGTTCTGGTGATCGCAGTCCAAGAGTTGGAGGCGGGATTGTAACGGCTTCCATCATCGTAGAGATAGCCTATGCCGTTTCCGTTTCAGACGATCATCTCGCTGCCGGTCCACACCGCCGTGTGGGACAAACGCCCGGATGGTGCGGCAGATGTCCGCACGGCGGTCCAGGAGTTGGAGACAGGGTTGTAGCGACCTCCATCCTTAAAAACAGCACCAGGGCTGCCACCGTCAATCCCACCCCAGACGATCATTTGCGTGCCTGTCCACACCGCCGTGTGGCCATAGCGGCCTGCGGGTGCACCGGTTGTCGCTATCCCGGTCCAGGAGTTGGAAACCGGATTGTAGCGGCTCCCGCTGTTCAATGAGGATTGCCCGGTCCAACCGCCCCAGACGACCATTTCCGTGCCTGTCCAAATAGCCGTGTAGGCGGCGCTTCCGGTGGGAGCGCCGGCAGTTGTGACGGCGGTCCAAGAATTTGAGGCGGGATTGTACCGGCCTCCGTTGCTGAGATAATCGCCGCCCCAGACGATCATTTCCGTGCCTGTCCACACCGCTGTGGGAGAAATGCGCGCGGAGGGTGCGCCGGTGGTTGTCACGGCGGCCCAGGAGTTCGAGGCGGGATTGTAGCGGCCGCCGTCGTTGAATGACATGGTGCCGTTGCTGCCGCCCCAGACGATCATCTCGCTGCCGGTCCACACCGCCGTGTGGTAGAAACGAGGGGCGGGAGCACCGGTTGTTGCGATTGCAGTCCAAGTGTCGGAGGCTGGACTATAGCGGCCTCCGTCGCCAAGGGCGGTGACTGTGGTGTTGACGCCGCCGCCCCAAACAAGCATCTCGGTGCCCGTCCACACCGCTGTGTGGGAGAAACGCACACTAGGGGCGCCGGTCGCCGATATCGGACTCCATGTATTTGAGGCCGGACTGTAACGGCCTCCGTCGTTGAGGTAGGTTCCACCGTTAAATCCTCCCCATATCAACATCTCGGTACCCGTCCACACTGCCGTATGAAGGGCGCGCCCCGATGGCGCACCTGTTGTAATTACCGTAGTCCAAGAGTTGGAAGCGGGATTGTAACGGCCTCCGCGACTGTAATAGTCGCCGCCCCAGACGATCATCTCGCTGCCGGTCCACACCGCGGAGTGATAGAAGCGGGCGGAGGGCACGTTATCCCGCCCAACCACGTCTCCCCAGTCGTCGTTGTGGTGCCAATACGCACGTACCCTGCGTTCCGCAGCTCCGCGTTGTCCGTCAACGAGAAAACCAGCCCTCCGCTAGGTACTCCGGTTTGTCCGATAGCGGCCAGATTCGCGGCGGCCGCCCCGGCAACGAGTTGGGAGCCTGTGATGGACGCTTGAGTGATCAGGCTGCCATTAATCGGTCCGGTGACCGAACTTGCCGTGATTGCATAGGGCGTGGCCGTGATCGCCTGCCTCGGCGTTAGTGCCGTGTATGCACTCGCACTTCCTGCTGGCCTTACGCCAATCTCAATCCACCGAGCGGCCCCCGGAAACACATTCACACCGAAATCCAGTGTCACCGTAAACAGTCCAGAGATGGCCGCCGTTGATGGCTTGAAGATTGGTCCGGCCACCACATTACCGTTCGTGAGCGCGTCGCAGATTGTGAATTGCAGGTCGTAGTTGCCATTGGCGGCCGCGCCATTATCCGTGAGCCGGCCCTGATAAGTGAACCCAGTTCCCTGCGCCCAAGTCAGTGGAACGGCAGCAAAGACCAAACCTGTAATGAATGAAACCGCTATGCATACTGCTGAGAGTTTCATGCTCGTCCCCCGGTTCTTATGACTTGTCGCGAATATATATCACAAGGTTTCAGAGTTGGTATGTCCGACAGTTCCGACAGTTCAAACTGCCCCAGCGTAGGCATTTTCAGGCTGTTCGGCCCCCGCCAGCGAGGATCATTCAAGGATGAAACTTTTGGGGAAGCGTGGCATGAAGGGGATGGCGAGCCCCGACAGTCATGCCCCTCAGATGCATTGGAGTGCTATACCCCAGGGCTAGTTTGGGTCCGAGCAGGCCATCATTCATTGATGAGGTTCACGCGGATCGCAACCACGTGAGCACTCTCCAAGGTCAGAGTCCGAACAACCGCCACCTCGGGTCGGGGCCCTCGCCACCGGAGGTGAGTATATGAGAACCGACAGGAAGAAGAGCGGAAAGAAGAACAGCGTTTTGCCCACATCGTTACCGGCGATTCAGCCGAAGGTTGCGAGTATTGACGTGGGAGGCTCGCAGCACTGGGTTTGCGGTCCGCCGAGAAGGACAAGCCCAACTTCAGGGTGTTCACATGCGCGAGCCGCCCTGCCTCGGCTTCCATCTGGCTGCGCATTACGACGTAGCTTGGCTGCTGCAGGTTCCCTCGGGCAGTCAAGGCCGCGAGCCCGTGCGCTGATGAAGCATCTGAAGACAGGCCCGAACTTGGTAGCAGACGAACAGTGCCATCGCGTAGACAACAGCCTAAATGTCTATACGCAAACGTCTGCAGCGGATAGATTGCCGGGCCTGGAACAGTTGTCAGCTTTTGCGAATTGAATTATTAAGTGTGGTAGAAGTGCGGTAGACCCCTTTCGGGGTCTTCGTAAGTTGTTGATGAGTCAGAGAGCGGGACACGGGATTCGAACCCGCGACTTCGACCTTGGCAAGGTCGCACTCTACCACTGAGTTAGTCCCGCAGTGAAAGAGTTCACATTATAGAAGCGAAACCCGCGTAGCTTCAAGGCTTCCCTTCACCAATGGCTGGCAAAGCATTCCAAGACACTTCATTTCCCTTATATTGCCAGCGTGATTTGGTTTAGAGTGCGGGCATGAAAAAGACTCTTTTCCGGCCACAGGGCATCGTTGCGCTTTTTCTGCTGATGACATCCCTGGGGATCGCCGCTCCTGCATTCGCTCAAGTGGATTTGACCGGCGTCTGGGCTCCGATCAGACCTTACGACGAAGACGAACCGGAACGCGGGCCCGGGCCTTCGCTTGTGGAATTTGTCGGGCTTCCCGTCAACGAACAGGGCCGGGCGTGGGGCCTCGCGTATAAGCCGAGCCGCCTTTCGATTCCGGAACATCAATGCCAGGTCCACGTCGTGGAGTACATCCATCGCGGGCCGCTTCAAACCAGGATGTGGGAAGAAAGAGATCCCGTCACGCATCAACTCATTGCGATCCGTGAAGCCATCAGCACCTACGAGCAGGATCGTACGATCTGGATGGATGGCCGTCCGCATCCGTCGGTGAATGCACCGCACACGTGGATGGGTTTTTCAACCGGCGTGTGGGAAGGGAACATGCTTACCGTGACGACCACTCACATCAAACAGGGATGGCATCGACGGGCAAACATTCCGGCGAGTGATGAAGTCACTTTGATCGAGCATTACATCAAGCGGGGAGACCTCTTAACGCATATCAGCGTGGCCGACGATCCCATCTTCCTGTCAGAACCTCTCGTGAAGAGCGAAGAGTTCACTCCGATTGCCGATCCCAGTTCGTTTAACCCGTTCTGGCCCTGCGAATACATCGAGGAAGGCGAGCGGCGGAGCGACGAAGTGCCGAGCTATTTCCCGGGCGAGAATGAATGGAAGGCGGAATATGCCGCAACGCACGATCTTCCCCAGGATGCGACACTCGGCGGTGCGGAAACCATGTATCCCGAGTACCGGGCCAGACTCAAGCAGTTGCCGGTTGCCGTGTTTTCAAGCAAGCCCTAGAGAATTCGGGCGGGTGTCCCCCCGCTTGAGGAGAGGCGGCGAACCAAGCGCAGACGGGGTGGGGAGGCCGGCTGAAACTTTTAGCAAACCCGGACCACCCCGGCTCACTTCGTTCGCCACCCCTCCTCAAGAGGATGGGACGCCCGCCCGAATGCGTTGCCGTAATTCCTAACCGCTCCATCTAGTGAAACGCATCGCGAAGCAAGCGGAAAACCGGCTTCTGTCCGGGTAGAACGGAAACAGCAAGGATATCGAACCGGTAGGACGTGCGGCTTAATCGGTACTGCGCAAGGTAAGAACGGGCGGCTCGCGTCACGCGTTGTTGCTTGCGAAAACCGACGGCCGCTTCCGGCGGCGCATTGGAATGCAGGGCTTTGACTTCGACAAAGACGAGGACGTCGCCGTCCCAGGCGATCAGGTCCACTTCCCCGGCTCGCGTTCGATAGCCTGACCCGATCACCCGAAAACCAATGGAACGCAGGTAGCCGGCTCCGTCGATTTCGGAGCGCCGGCCGAAGGGAAGGACGCGTCTCCACCAATCGAGAAGCGCCATGGAGTTATGCCGTCGCGGCGAAAATAGCTTCGGAAAGGATCTGCGCTGCGCAGTCGGCCTGCTCCACGTCAATAAGGAGCGGCGGCGAAAGGCGAATAGTCGATGCGCCGGCGCCAAGCACGAGCAAGCCCCGCTTGAAACATTCCGAAACGAGGAGGTTGCGTAGCTCGGTGGCGTGGGCTTTGCTGTCACGGTCCGTGACGATATCGACGCCGAGCATCAACCCCACGCCTCGAACATCTCCAATTACGGGATGCAGATCCATGAGTTGCTGCAGGCGCAGCTTTAGATGAATCCCGACGTTCACAGCATTGAGCATGTACTCCGACTCCAGCAGCCGGACAGTCTCCAATGCCGCTGCGAGGCACACAGGATTCCCCCCAAAAGTAGAAGCGTGAGCGCCCGGGCCCCACGTCATGAATTCCGACCGCGCCATCATCACGCCAAGGGGCATGCCCGAAGCAATTCCCTTGGCCAGCGCGATGATGTCCGGATGAGAGCCGTGAAAATGTTCAAACGCAAACATCTTGCCGGTACGGCCCATGCCGCACTGCACTTCGTCGGCAACCATGAGGATTCCGTGTTTGCGCGCAATGCGTTCGAGCCCGGCAAGAAAATCCTGCGGCGGAACAACATAGCCGCCTTCGCCCTGGATCGCCTCCACCACAATCGCGGCAACCTCTTCAGGATGCACGGTCGTCTTGAAAACAATATTTTCGAGATACTCCAGAACTGCGTCGCCGACGGTCTCGGGAGTGGCGCCCAAAGGGCATCGGTACGGGTTGGGATAGGGAATATGGGTGACGCCGGGCACCAGCGGGCCAAAGCCCTTGCGCTGGATCGGTCTCGACGACGTCAGTGAAAGCGCACCCATCGTGCGGCCGTGAAACGCGTTTTGAAAGGCAATGAACTGATGCCGGTGAGTGGCATACCGTGCCAGCTTCATGGACGCTTCGATAGCCTCCGTCCCGGAATTGCCAAAGAAACACTTCCACTCGCCGCCCTCCGGCATCAAGGACTCGAGCTTTTGCGCGAGTTTCGGCATGTGCTCGTAATAGAAGTCCGTCCCGGACATGTGGATCAGGTGTTCGGCCTGATCCTGAATGGCCCGAACCACGTCGGGATGGCAGTGACCGGTGGAGCAGACAGCGATGCCGGCGCTGAAGTCGAGAAAGAAATTGCCGTCAACGTCCTCGACGATCGCGCCATGCGCGCGGGATGCAACGAGAGGATAAGAACGCGTGTAGGAAGGGGACACGTACCGATCATCGCTGGCAATGATCGCTTTCGCGCGCGGCCCCGGCAGTGATGTCACAATCTGCGGAAGCCTTACTTGCGCCGCCACTTTGTACCCTCACGGGTATCTTCGATCAGGATGCCGCGATCGAGCAACTCCTTGCGGAGCCGATCCGACTCCGCGAAATTACGCTCCCGGCGCGCCTGGTTGCGCTGGGCGACCAGAGTTTCGATTTCCACATCGGCCGCCACCAGCTGCTCTAGTGCCGGAACAATGGCCAGACGCTTATCGACCTCATCGAACCACTGGAGAATTTCCGCGCGATTGTCCTCGCGCATGGATTCGCGGTCCAGCGCATTGTGGCCGTCGGTAATCAGAATGAATATCGCACCGAGGGCGCGAGCCGTGTTGAGATCGTCGTCCAGGCCTTCCTCAAATTCGGTACGCGCCGCAGCAACCTGATCCTTGAGCTCCGGACTGCATCCGGCAGGAACATGGGATGTCTTCAAGCGGAAGAGGAATCGTTTGATGCGTTCGAGTGAGTTCTGCGCCTGTTCCATGCCGGCCATGGTGAAGTTGAGCTGCTTGCGGTACTGGACGGAGAGCAACAGATAGCGGATTGCCTGCGCGTCGTAGCCCTTTTCCAGGAGATCGCGAAGCGTGAAGAAATTACCTTTGGATTTGGACATCTTCTCGTTTTCAACGAGCAGATGTTCGGCGTGAATCCAGAAGCGGGCGAACGGCTTTGACGTAACGGCTTCGCTCTGCGCGATCTCATTCTCGTGGTGCGGAAATATGTTGTCCACACCGCCGCAATGGATATCGAGCGTGTCTCCCAGGTGTTTCATCGCCATGGCGGAACATTCGATGTGCCAACCGGGCCGGCCTTCACCGAACGGCGCGGGCCAACGTTTCTCGGTGTCTTCCTTGGGGCCTTTCCAGAGAACAAAATCGTTGGGCTGTTCCTTTTCGTATTCGTCCGCATCGATGCGGGCTCCGACCTTCAGTTCGCGGCGGTCCAGGTGAGACAGCCGGCCATAGCCAGGAAAGCTGGATATGCGATAGTAGACCGAGTTTCCTTCCTTGTAGGCATGCCCGCTCGCGATCAATCGTTCAACGAGCTGGACCATCTCCGGAATATAGTCGGTGGCGGGCGTGATCACGTCCGGTCTCTCGATGCGAAGCTTCGCGCTGTCGGCAAAGAATGCCTCCGTGTAGGGCGCCGTGTACTGGCCGATATCGACCCCGCTCTCCGTGGCTTTCTGGATGATCTTGTCATCGATATCCGTGATGTTCATGACGTGGAGAAGCTTCCATTTGCTCTTCAGGTGACGGCGCAGGACGTCCTCGAAAACGAACGTTCGGAAGTTGCCGATATGCGCGTAGTTGTGAACCGTGGGGCCGCAAGTGTACATACGCACAGTGGTGCCGTCAGCAGGTGAGAAAGCGTCGGCCGCTCCCGTGAGCGTATTCGTCAACTTGAGCATCGCGCATGATAACATGTAAAACCGATGAAACGGGTCCCCGCCATGCTCGCAATTCTGCTGGTTGTCGCGGTACTTCTCGCCGCCGCAAAACCTGTGCAATATCAGGTCCGGGTGAACGTCGATCTCGTTAATATCAACTTTTCCGCTACCGACAAAAACGGGCGGATGGTGCCCGGACTTACCGCAGACGATTTCATAATTGAAGAGGATGGCAGAAAGCAGCAGGTGTCTCAGTTCTCGAGGGAACGCGAACTGCCGCTGACACTCGCGCTCCTCGTGGACATCAGTCCAAGCGTCGCGCCCGTCTTCCAGGAAGAAAAGCGAACAGCGGGGGCCTTTCTGAAGTCCGTTCTCGGGAAGCGGGATCTGGCGCTGGTGATTGCGTTTGATCGATACGTCACCCTGACACAGGACTTCTCGGAAGATCTGCCCAGCCTGACGCGCGCCGTTGCCGGACTGGAACTCTCGAAGGGCGGCACGTCGCTCTTCGACGCCGTGTACCTGGCGGCAAACGAGAAGCTGGCGCGAGAGGCCGGGAGAAAAGCCATCGTGATCCTGTCGGATGGCGACGATTCCACGAGCAAATACGACATGGGGAAGGCGATGATCGCGGCGCAGAAAAGCGATGCCGTAATCTATTCCATTTCCAACAGCGGCAATTCCAGAACGCTGCGCGTCATGTCCGACGACACCGGAGGCGCATTCTTCAAGATCAACCGAAGCGGCGACTACGAAAAGATCTTCGACCAGATCGCCCTCGAGCTGCGCACGCAATACAGCATCGCCTATCACTCGAGCAATCCCGCCAGGGATGGCAAATACCGCCAGATCAAGATCGTTCCGAAAAACGCCAATCTGCTCGTCCGCGCAAGAAAAGGATACTATGCCCCGACCGAGGCATCCGGCCGTTAGAACACTCGCATTTGTTCTGTTGTCTCTCTGTGCCGCTGTCCTCGCAGCCCAGATTCGTAGCCGCGTGGAACTCGTCGTGGTTCCGGTCACAGTCAAAGGTCCGGACGGAGGGTTGGCCACAGGCCTGACGAAAGACGCGTTCATCGTGAAGGAAGCAGGAAAGACGCAAGCGATTACCAGCTTCTCGATTGATCCGATTCCGCTCTCAGCCGCAATCCTGATCGACACCGGCATCTCTGAAGCGGCTCTCACGCGGGTGAAGAGTTCATTCCCCGCATTGATCGGCGCTTTCGCCGATGAAGATGAGATCGCGGTGTATCGCTTCGAGAAATCCGTCGAGAGACTCACGGATTTCACCGCGGACCACGCGAGAGTCTCAACAGTTCTGGAGAACCTTAACCGGGCAACACCTTCGTCGTCCACCATGGCCAGCGGGCCGTTTTCCACGCCGGGCCCGGTGATTAATGGCGTTCCCGTCATTCCAGGAGTGCAATCTGCAGGCAGAACCACCGCCGCGCCGACAAAAGTTCTGCACGACGCGGTATTTCAGGCGGCGGAAGATCTCAGCGCGCGCGACATCGACAGACGCAGAATTGTGATTCTTGTTTCCGACGGACAAAATCACAACAGCCTTCATTCCTACGACACCGCGCTCGAACGTTTACTCACGCGCGAGGTCCAGGTGTTTTCCGTTGGAGTCGATACAACCGTTTTTCAACGGCTTCGCTCCCCTTTGGCGTCGTACGCAAAAGATTCGGGAGGCGACGCATGGTTCCCGGACTCCCGGGAAGGAGTTGAATCGTGCTATTCGCTTAGCACCGACAATGCCCGAAACCAGTATGTCCTTGGATACCTCTCCTCGAATAAGCGTCCGACCGGGAGACCGGTATTCCGGGAAATCAAGGTACAGGTCTCTCTGAAGAATGCCGACGTGCGGCATAAACGTGGCTACTACCAGGCACCCTAAAGCCCTTACGATTCAAAAATTTAGGTTGACACTCCTTAGTTTCGCCACAATACTAGTGCCCATTGGTATGATTGACCTCAATATGTAGGAGGCGTCAACCACAAAAAAGGAGGAAAAGGTAATGAAGAAAGCTCCAAAGAAAAAAGCAGCCCCCGCCAAGAAAAAGAAGAAGTAAGTAGTTTTACAACAATTTAAGCGCGAAGACCGAGATAAAGGGCCACTTGAAAAAGCGGCCCTTTTTTTGTTCCAAACCAGCTACAATCCCGCTTCGACTCAATACCCACAAGGGTTTCTCAACATGGACGTTTACATTTCAGCCAACGCATTCTGGGCCCTTCTTACCTCGGCGATCGAGGTGTATAAGAAAGAGTGTTTTGGAATTCTTCTGGGCTATCGCGACAGCAGCAACATCTACATCATCGAGCATGCGCTGTCCTATCAAACGGCGCGCCGCACCCACGGAAGCGTCGATAAGAACCACCGCGCCTCGAAGCGCATTCAAAGTTTTCTGGAAAGCATTCCGCATCTTTCGCTCATTGGAGACTTTCATTCGCACACAGGATGGGGCAGCTTGAAGGGAGTCGGTCAACCGAGTGACGCCGATATTATCGACATGAAACCCGAAGTGCTGTCGGTGATCATCGTCGTGAACGATAAGCGGCGCAATGGCCCGTGGCAATACAACCGGGACGGAACACTCTCGGGAACCGTGGACAAGTATCACTTCCAAATCGGCGCGTACTATCTGAATCACAACTCGAAGACGAAGCGTGCGAACATCTTCTGCCCCTATGCAATCGGTTTCAATGCCAAGGAGATTCCCCAGAAAGTGTTTATGCGAACCTCCATATCGAGCCCACGTTGGTTAAGATCGAAGGCCTGACGAAGTCTTTCGGCGGCCATTTTGTTTTCCAAAACCTCACGCTGGAATTCCCGCGCGGCGAACTCAGCGTGGTGATGGGACCGTCGGGATGCGGAAAATCCACCCTTCTGCGATGCATCAACTTCCTCGAAATGTTCGACAGTGGGCGCATCACCATCGGCGGCCTGTCGGTCGAGTGGAATGAAACGGACGGGGTAGCGCTGTCCTCTGAAAAGAAAACCGCGCTACTGCAGATGCGGCTGAAAACAGGAATGGTGTTTCAGAGCTTCAACCTTTTCCCTCACCTCACGGTTCTGGATAACGTCACCCTTGCCCCAATCCTCGTCAGGAAGACCAAACCCAGGGAAGCCGCGGATCTGGGTCGGGCGATTCTCGAACGTGTCGGTCTCGGCGATAAGACGGATCGCTATCCGTCCACACTCTCCGGCGGCCAACAGCAGCGCGTCGCCATAGCGCGAAGCCTCGCAATGCAACCGGAGGTGATGCTGTACGATGAGCCGACCTCTGCGCTCGACCCGCGACTCGTCGATGAAGTGTTCAATGTCATGCGGGAACTCGCGAAAGAGAAGATGACCCAGATCGTGGTTACGCATCACGAACAGCTCGCGCGCGACGCGGGCGGAAACGTCCTGATGTTTAAGGATGGCGGGGCGAGTTGGACCAGGATTTAGCCACGGACGGACTTCTTAGTGGTCTTTGTAAACTGCAGTGAGGCATTCGGGCGGGTGTCCCCTCCTGAGTCAGGAGGGGTGGCTGCGACCAAAGAAATATCGCGAAGCACCATTAGCGGAGCAGACGGGGTGGTTCCCGATCCGTAACGTTTCGAAATGCATTCTTGAAAGTGGTCGGCTTGGGAACCACCCCGTCTGCGGCCTTAAGGAAGCTACCGCACCTTTCTCTTGATGCCGCAGCCACCCCTCCTCAAGAGGAGGGGACACCCGCCCGAATACGTCACCGTACGTACGAAAACCAGTACTAGACTCTCGTCCGCAGTTTCTTCTTTTCGCCGTGGCGCTCGATCGCAAGCTCGATGAGCCGGTCGATCAAACGCGAGTACGGCAATCCTGAAGCCTCCCAGAGCTTGGGATACATGCTGATGGAAGTGAATCCTGGGAGGGTGTTGATCTCGTTGACAAGAAACCTCCCCGTCGGCCTTTCCAGAAACAAGTCCACTCGTGCCATGCCCGAGCATTCCAGCGTGCGGAAAGACCGTATGGCGAGGTCCTGAGCCTGCAGGATCTGATTCGCCTCGAGCGGCGCAGGTATCAACAGACGGGAATCGTCGTCCACGTACTTCGCCTGGTAGTCGTAGAACTCGCGCGCGGGAATAATCTCGCCGGGAACTGAAGCCTGAAGATCGTCATTTCCGAGAACGCTGATCTCGATTTCGCGTGCATCGATTCCCTTTTCGATAACGATCTTGCGGTCGAATTCTGCAGCAAAGGCAATGGCAGCGGGAAGCTCTCCAATGTTGCGGACTTTCGAAATTCCCACAGACGAACCAAGATTCGCCGGCTTGACAAAAACCGGGTACGGCAAAGAGTCGCCGGCTTCACGGATGAACTCGTGCGCATCTTTCGCGCGTATCACCCAGAAATCCCCAACCGGCAGTCCGGCCTCGCGAAGAAGACGTTTCATGACATCCTTGTCCATTCCAACCGCCGATCCCAGAACGCCGGCACCGACATAGGGCACGCCGGCAAGCTCGAGCAAACCCTGAATCGTTCCATCCTCGCCATACGTGCCATGCACAATAGGGAAAAGCACATCGACGGGCCCATCGCCACGCGGTTCGGGAGAGATAGCCATGGGCTCACCATCGGTCAGTGCCTGCTGAATCGCTTCTCCGGGCGAGAGCAGGGCCGCAGCATTTTTCGAGGAAAGCCAGCGGCCTTCCGGGGTTATCGCTATGGGCACAACTTCATATTTCGCGGGATCAAGAGCCCGAATCACGGACTCCGCGGAGCGCAGCGACACTTCGTGTTCTCCGGAGCGCCCGCCGAAAATAACGCCAACACGAGTCTTCTTCTGTTGTTTGCTCACCGCTTCTTCATCACCTCGGCCACAGCGGAGATCGCTGTTTCGATCCCCGCGCGCTCTATATGGAGATGGGTCACCATGCGAACCCGCGAGGCATCCACGGGAAGCGCGATCACTCCGCGCTTCTTCAATGCTTCAAGGAACTCCGCAGAACCCATCCCGCTTTCCAACTCGAAAATCACGATATTGGTTTGAACCTTTGCGGGATCGAGGCGAATTTCAGGAATCGCAGCCAGTCCCTGCGCAAGCAGGTAAGCGTTCTCATGATCGATCCACAACCGGCCCGGCCCTTCGTCCAGCGCGATAAGAGCTGCAGCGGCCAGTACCCCTGCCTGGCGCATGCCGCCTCCGAGCATCTTGCGAATCGGGCGGCACCGCTCAATGAACTCGCGGGATCCGACGATCAGCGATCCAACCGGCGCCCCGAGTCCCTTACTGACACAAAACTGAATGGAATCGAACTTCCGGGTAATCTCGGCAACTTCTGCCTTCAAGTAGACCGCAGCATTAAAAATGCGCGCGCCGTCAAGATGTACAGGAATTCCCTGTGCATGTGCGTTGTCGCAGATTTCCTCGACCAGTGCAGTGGGATAGACGGTGCCACCCGCCATGTTGTGCGTGTTCTCCAGCGCGATAAGCGCAGTCTGTGGCCGATAATAGACCTTGGGACGAATTGCCGGCGCGATGCCGGCCCACGAGAGAATGCCGTCATTTCCTGCAACCACTCGAGGCAAGACTCCGGCGACGGCGCACATCGAGGCCATTTCGTAGTTGTAGACGTGACCCGTTTCTTCGCAGATCACTTCCTGTCCTGGGCGGGTGTGCGCAACAATCGAGGTGAGGTTTCCCATCGTGCCGGACGGCACAAAGAGACTGGCTTCGCGCTGGAAAATCTCCGCGGCACGTTGTTGAAGGCGATTGATTGTCGGATCTTCGAGGAAGACGTCGTCGCCGACTTCGGCGTCGGCCATCGCCCGTCGCATCGCAACGGACGGTCGAGTTAGGGTGTCGCTGCGTAAGTCGATGGGATGGATTACGGTGTCGGCCATATCAGTTCCTCGATCACAGAATTTGCGGCCAGCCTGCCTTTGGCTGTCAGCCGAAGGATTGTGCCATCAAAGTGGATCCATCCGGCATCCTGGAGTTGTTCTACCCGTAGACGCCATTCTGGGGAGTAGACGATTCCCAGGGCCTTCGCAACAGCGCAGACATTCACACCGCATGCCTGCCTCAAGCCCAGCATGAAGGCTTCTTCGTGTCGGAGCGGCGGGGTCAGCAGCTCCTCGCCAAGGGTCGGCAGCCGTCCATCGTCGATAAGATGTGCATACTCTGCAAGCGATGTCGTATTCCAGAAGCGGCGGACGCCGTCATAAGAATGTGCGCCAACGCCGCATCCCCGGTATGGGACGCCGGTCCAATAGCCCACATTGTGCCTGCATTCCCGGCCGGGCAGCGCCCAGTTGGAGATCTCATAATGCAGATATCCCGCCGTCCCAAGGCGGGACTCCGCCTCGGCATAAAAATCGGCGAAGTCGTTCTCTTCTGGAATCCCCGGAGGCAGCTTGGCCCACGCACTGCGCTCCTCATGATCCAGCATGTAGATTGAAATATGTTCGGGCCGTAGTTCCAGAGCCTTGTCGAGGTTTCGGGTCCACGTCTCCAATTCCTGACTCGGTAATCCGGCGATAAGATCGAGATTGATATTTGAGAATCCATTCTGCCGAAGCAGGTGGAAATCGGCATAGACGGCAGAAGCTTTATGAAGCCGCCCCGCCCGGTGCAGATCCTCGTCTTCCAGGGATTGGGCGCCCAGACTCACTCGATTGATACCAAGATCTCGATACTGCGCGACCTTATCGGACGACAGGGTTCCCGGGTTAACCTCGATACTGATCTCCGTGGCAGTGTTTGCCGGTGACGCTCGCAGAATGCGCCCAAGCAAGTCCGCGGAAATAAGGGAAGGCGTGCCGCCGCCAAGATAGATGGTCTCGGCCACGTCGCCGAAGCCGGAAAGTTCTAACTCCCGAACAAGCCGCCGGACGTAGGGTTCAAAGGTATGCTCGGGACCGACAGCAACCGTAAAGGCGCAGTAGTAGCAGCGCTGCTCACAGAATGGAATGTGAATGTAGAGTCCCGGATTCATTTTTCGATCTTGGCAGCACCATCAGCACGATGATGCCGCCGATGAAGTCGTAGCCCACGTCCATCAAGGAACTCGTCCTTGACGGCACAAACAACTGATGGAGTTCATCGCTGAAGGCAAAAACGAGGACAAAAGCAGCGGCAAACAGTTTTGGCTTAACTCCAACCCAGGGATAAATGCTGAAGGTTCGCCAGGCGAGGAATCCAAGAACGGAATACTCCGTGACGTGACCTGCCTTTCGGCAGACAGCGTGCCAGAACTCCAGTTGGGCGATCGACAAAAATGGAAACAGGAACTTAAGAACGCCTTGGATGATGCCTGCGGTGTGGGCGCCAGAGAAGGTATCGGTCGAGAAGAAGAAAATCACGGCCATCCAGGCGATCAGCGGAAACCAACCGCGGCTTCTAGTATTCTTTAATAGATACAACGACATCTTGCTCGAACGTGACAAACGTCTGGCGGCGGCCCTTCCCTACGTAAATCCAGTCTTCCTGCTCGACACCCTTCTCGTTCTTCTCCCGATGCCGCCGGTTGGGCTGTCCAAGGGCGAGCATCACCGTATTGCTGTCCATCCCGATCCTGGCTTCCTTCGCAGCCACAGCATCCCGAAACTCCGGCGGCAGCGCTTCGATGCCGGCTTTTGCGGTGCTCTGCTTTGTAAAATCGAGGACGGGATTCAGGAGATCCTTCAACTGCTCGACGGAAAGGCTGGATGGCACTTTTCCCGAAAACTTCAGCGTGATCTTGGAGCCAATTGCCGGGGCTTCCGTCTTCGGCGGTCCCTGCGATGAGACGCCGCCACCCACACCAACCTGAACCCTGGAAAGAATGCCCTTCTTTTTTGTCCCGCCGCCATTGAGTTCGAACTCCATCGATTTATCGCCGAACTCTATCGCGGTGATGCTGACCACTTTCCCCGGGGTGATCGACTGACCATTACTCGCGATTTCCTTCTGCAATTTGTCGCGATCGATGAGGCCGTTCTCAGAAAGGTCCACGCCGTTCTTGCCGAGCGGCAGCGGAATACGAGCGGCTCCTTCAGTGGCGATCATGGATCCCAGAATCGCAAATCGCGCTTCCTGGGTTAACTGGGCGTGGGCAGAGACGGCCGCTCCCATAACCAAAACAGCCACGAGATTGCCCCGAACAAGCACGCTGTCAGTGTAGCATCAGAGGCTTATGCCCGTCAGTTTTCCAAGCTCACGAGATTGGCGAAAAGGCGATAGGCACCCTTGATTCCAGCGGGAAGCTCCCGGAAAAAGACATAGCCAGTGTAGGTGTACGTCCCCTTCCCGTACTTTGCTGTTACCATGCCGCCTTGAAGGGGCTGCTCGCCCGGATCGCCACTCTCAAGCAGGGGCGTGTAGCGCGGATCGAACGTCCGAAGAAAATAGGTTCCACGTTCCTGCACCCACCCGTCGAAGTCCGCCTGTGTGATCTTGTTTGGCACGTTGAATACGGAAGCCGCCGGCTGCAGGATTTTTACGGGAGCCTCTTCCTTCGTAATGCGATCGTTGTTGTTGATGGTGAATGGAAACGGGCCGTACTGAACGTTCCCGACATCTTCGCTGCGGTTGTATTGGACAACCAGATTGCCTCCGTTCGAAACATAGTCCAGCAGGCGCTGATTGTAGGTTCGCAGGTCCTCTCGCGCCGAATACGCGCGCACGCCGAGAACAATCGTACGAAACCTCGAAAGGTCACCGGAGGCAAGGTCCTGCGCAGAGAGCATCGTGATATTGATCCCCATCTGTCTCAACGCATCGGGGACCGTGTCTCCAACGCCTTCAACGTACCCGAGCGAACTGATACCCGTCTTCACGTCGAAGATCTCAGCCTTCGATTCTGCCGGCGAGTAGAGGTAATGCGTCTCAATGTGAGGATACGCGACGACCGTATAGCCGTTCTGGTATTCCTGAGTTCCCACCCTGGCGATAGCGCGCACCGTGAAATCGCCCGCAGTCGCCGGCGCGGTAACGTTGAATTGAACCGACGTCTTTTCCCCCTGGCGTGAAAACTTCACAGGTTGGGTCGGAGGAACGACCGTCCAGCCATTTGGAATGACAAGCCGAACTTCACCGTTTACTGCCGTCGTACTTTGATTCTCGATGTTGACGGTGAATTCCTTCTTTCGACTTCCGCTGATCGGAATAACGGCAACGTCCGGAGTCAGCCGAACAGACAGGGCCGGCACCGCTTTTACCTGCGCGCGTTGCTCGCCGTACATGCGATCGCTGGAGCGAAACTCGGCGGGATGTTCCATGGAAATCTCGACGCCGTCGTAGCTCACGCTGGCATGGGTCATCAACAGAGGGGGATCAAACGGCATGTTCGCCGGCGATCCGGCAGGCCAGACAAAACGATCTCCCTTGCGGGGTTCGCGCAACCAATAGGGCTGAGTGAAGCTGGCGTTCGCAGGAACGCGGACTTCATAAACCTGATCGTATTTCTGTCCCGGTGCAACGACTCCCGGTGGTCCGGCCGGTGCTGCTGGTGCCGCGCCTCTCTGTCCACCGCCGCCACGGCCACCGCGGCCACCACCTCCGCCAGCGCCTGCGGCACCCGCAGGCTGAAGAACTGCCTCCCATCCCGGAGGAAGATCGAACTTCACGGCGGCATTGGAAAAGGTATAGGGACCTCCATTGATGATGCTGACGGTCACGTTGAACTGCTGACCCGGCACGACCGTCTCATCCGCCGCCAGGACATCGAAAACCAGACCGGCCGCGAGCCTCGCGGCTTCGTGAAAATCGGCTTCCTTCTGCTGCAACAAGAACTTCGCCTGCTCGTTTGTAGCGCGAGTCTGGACCTGCTGTAGTTGTTTCAACCCCGCCGTGAGATCCGGCAGGAGTTCAGCAGGCTTCACGAGATTCGCTTTCTGGCGGATTGCAGTAACGCGTTGCTCGAGCTGATTCAAATCCGCACCCAACGCGGGTTCCAATTGTGCAATATCCGGCAGCTTGTAGATTACACCGGCGAAAAGGTCCGCGTCATCGGCTACGGTTACTGCCTTCTGGACCAGCTGAAGGCTCGTCGTGCTCGGTCCTCTATTCTGGATGCTTCCCTGCCCTTGAGAGCGATGGAGACTTCGTCCTTCGGCTGCGATTTCCGAATATGAGCGACCGAGCGCAGCATCGAATTCACCGGTATTCATCGAGATCGTCACGGGCGCCGGGACGGGAGGCGCCGCGTTCTGCTGCGCGTTAGCTTGTGGTCCTCCGCCGGCTCCTCCGGCTCCTCCGGCAGCGCCCCGAGCTCCCAGATAAAGCTTCCGTGCTTGCCAGGGTCTCCCATATTCAGGGAATCGATTAGGATCGGCCGCAGCCTTGAAAGCTTCCTGGGTGATGATGCCGGCGGCTTGATGATGTCCGTGCCCGTCTGCGGTCGTGCCTCGGAATTGTGAGACGATAATCTCAGGACGGAACTGCCGGATAACGCGGACAAAGTCCCCGAGCATTTGCTCGTGGCCCCACTTCTCGAAGGCTTCGTCCGAGCTCTTGGAGAATCCAAATTCGTAGACCGGCGTAAAGAATTGCTGCGCGTGATCGGCGCGGCGAGCGGCAAGCAATTCTTCCGTCCGGATCACACCAAGGGCTTCAAAAAGTTCGGTGCCGAGAAGGTTCTGGCCTCCGTCACCTCGCGTGGCCGACAGATATGCGGTTCGCACGCCCTTCCCTCTCGACAGCCAGGACAACAGCGCGCTGTTTTCGTCATCCGGGTGCGCGCCTGTATGGAGGACGCTGGCAACTACATCCAGCCGGTTCAGAGCCTGCGACAATCCCATTGCCCCGCGATCTTCCGGGACCTCCGCCGGAAAAACAGTCCACGCCGCGAGAAGGACAAACAGCCCAAAGAGGAGAGCCCTGACTTTCATGATGCGGGAATTGTAATCCAAAGCAGTCGGTTCAGCCGACCAGATCATTCCTTTATTGCTGCGCGCCCATTGTTTAGGGCTTCGCGCTAAGGCGCTCCCGCTTCGCGCGGGCTTGCATTACTTGATGGTTTCGCCCTATCGGGCTCACATTCGCTCCGCTCATGCGCAGCCGGTCATTTTCCTGATGGCTGCGCCCTCCCGGGCTTGCATTCGCAGCCGCTCATCCTCCTGATCGAACGCACAAACGCCACGAGGGACAGCACAGTCGCCACGAGAAGGACCGGCGAAATCGCGAACGTAGGCCGGACTGGAGACGAGCGCAACCTGGACGCCTCGGAGTTTACTGTCACGACCGGAAAAAGTCGCGCAAAACGCGACTTTCAGCTCTTTATTTGTCCGGAAATTCGCGACTATTGTCGTCGTCGAGTTCAGCCACGGCAATGCTTTTCTCAACCTTCCAGCGCTGGAGGTCCGCGCTGATAACGAAAAAACGGCGCCCGATCTTGATCCTGCGAATGGGGTTATCCTTAATGATTCTGCGGAAATGGCGCAAGGAAAGTCCCGCTAAATTTGCAGCGTTAACCATATTGAGAAACGGCCTTTCAACAACAGCGGCTTTGTTCAAGTTCATCCAAATCCTCCTCCTTCGCGGGAAGGAAAGGCATGTGGAGTGCCACAGGCCGCGCTAAACTACGCTGCAGTCCCAATCACGGAGGTCTATATGGAAACCATCATTTCCAATCTGGTAAAGCGCTTCGAGGGCGGCACGCTCACACGGCGGGAGTTGATCAGCGCATTGACAATGTTGGCGGCAGCGGGCAGCCCGGCGTCTTCCGCGCCGGTCCAGGCAAGCTCTTTGAAGGCGACGAAAATTGATCACATCAGCGTGCAGGTGAATGACATGCCGAAGTCGCTGGCTTTCTACCAGGGTGTCTTCGGGTTGTCCGTCGTCGGGGAAGACAAGCCGAATGAAATCGTACGACTGGGAATGACGAAGGCACTCGTCTCTCTTCATCATAAGAGTCCGACTGCGATCGTCGATCATTTTGCCATCGGCGTTGAACAATTTGACAAAGATGCGGTGATACAAAAGTTGAAACAGCGCGGGTTGAACACGGAAGAGAATCTCGACGCAGGGTTCCACGTCAAGGATCCTGATGGCATTCGCGTCCAGATCGTTGCCGGCTGATCCTACTCGCACCGCCACAGTGAAAAAGAGCCGCAGATTCATATCAAGGTCGCTTGATGGACGCAGGCAATCCGGCCACCGATGTTTACGATCTGCAGTTCCGCCTCCTCGATGCGCTGGTCAGCGGCAATCAAGTCGGCACGACGATTGTCCGTGATGACGTGACGGTCACCAGTGGCGTCTTGAGCGTGATGCTCGATTTTGGCGCAACAGCGTTTCCCGGCCCGAATCGCTTTTTGGAGATCGGTGTGCGATCAGGCGCAAGCGTGGGAGCTTTCACCGCGCTCAGCCCCGTGCAACCCCTGACCTCTACGCCATATGCCATTCGCAGCTTGGATGCGTCGGCGGCAGATGGCTTATCCCTGGCGTGCGTCAACTGTGTGACGAGCAGCCAGATCAACAACATCAATGGCAGTCAGATCAGTGGCGCGATTCTCACCGCGAGCGTGCCCGACCTTGGCGCGAGCTATATCAAGAACACCGCCGCAGCGCAGGCTGGCAGCAACTTCAGCATCAGCGGTAACGGCACGGCAGGTGGAACAATCTCAGCAAACGCCGTCAATGCGACGACGCAATACAGCATCGGTAGTAGCCGTGTGTTGAGCATTGGAAGCAGTAGCACCTTCCTGGGTGTAGGCGCAGGTCAAGCCAACACGTCCGGAAGCTTCAATACGTTTTTCGGGACTAATGCCGGGCAAGCCAATACGATTGGCTTCCAAAACACATTCTTCGGAACCAACGCAGGTCTCGCCAACACGGCCGACCACAACGCCTTCTTTGGAGATTCGGCTGGCATGTCCAACACGACGGGCTTCCGTAATGCCTTTTTCGGAGGTTCTGCTGGCTCATCTAACACGATGGGCAGCCATAATGCTTTCTTCGGGCCGGAAGTTGGCATGAACAACCTGACGGGCTACAGCAACTCATTCTTTGGAGATTCTGCCGGTGCTTTAAACACGAGTGGCTTCAATAATTCTTTCTTCGGAAACTCCGCGGGCCACAACAATGTGTCCGGCAATGGAAACGCGTTCTTTGGGTATGATGCAGGCTATCAAAACACCGGCGGAGCGAATTCCATCTTTGGAGCATACGCCGGACAGGTAAACACAACCGGCGGCAGCAATACGTTCATCGGCCATCAGGCAGGCACTGACAACACAAGCGGCTCCAACAATTCTTACCTCGGATTTGAGGCTGGTGGCAGCAACACGATGGGCAGCAACAACACCTTCGTGGGTTCTCTTGCAGGAGGATCCAACATTGGCGAAAGCAACAACACTTTCATCGGGTACCAGGCCAACGGCGTCGCGGGTATCACGAACTCCACAGCCATTGGGGCCAACGCATTTGTAGCACAGAGCAATTCACTCGTGCTGGGCAGTGGTGTCAACGTCGGCATCGGCACGGGCTCGCCCAGTTTCAAGCTTGATATCGCTGACCGAATGAGAGTTCGGCAAGGGCCCTCAGGCACGGCGGGAATTTGGCTCTTCCAGAACACCCCCAACGCCAACCAGGCCTTTGTGGGGATGCTGGACGACACCCGCGTCGGATTCTTCGGGGGTTCGGGCGGAGGCTGGAGTTTGTTTGCTGACACAACAACCGGCGTCGTAACCATAAACAGCCTTGGCGCTTCCGGCTCCACGCCGTTATGCCGCAACGCGTCGAATCAGATTGGCCCCTGCTCCTCTTCTTTGCGCTACAAAACGAACATCGCTTCGTTCGACTCCGGCTTGAACCTCGTCAGCCGCTTGCATCCGATCGCGTTCGATTGGAAAGACAGTGGGGCTCGCGACATCGGCTTCGGCGCAGAAGAAGTTGAAAAGGTCGAACCCCTGCTCACGTTTCGCAACGATAAAGGCGAAATCGAGGGTGTCAAATACAATCAACTGTCCGCTGTCTTCGTCAACGCGTTCCAGGAACAGCAAGCGCAAATCCAACAGGAGCAGCAACAGATCAGGCAACAGCAGAATGAGATCGAAGTTCTGAAGGAACTCGTCTGCCTGGACCACGCGAACGCCGAAGTCTGCAAAGCGGAGAAGAAACCTTAGAATGGCCTCTCCGATCTCTCTCTTTTCAATCTAACCAATCTAGCAGGGATAGTGTCTCTCCGAAATGGAGCGACTCCTCCTTCTCGCGCTAAAGCCAGATCATGCAATCGTGCATTTGAAATGCATAATCGCAGCTTGATTGGATGCGGCCAGCGACTGCCGCGCCTTACCTCGCACGGTAATCTTCAAGGTCCTCCTTCAAGCCTCTGTCTATAGCAAGGTCCTCCTTCAAGCCTCTGTCTATAGCCCAAAAATCACGATCTTCGCACTGGCAGGAGCAGCCGGGAAAATCGTAGAGTGCAATCCCACCGCGAACGCGACGCGCTGGCGGCCGTTCGCGAGATAGCTGACAACGCCGCCGCCAGCGCCGCCTGGCAGTTCCGTCTGCCACAGAATGCGGCCTGTCGCGGCGTCGAAAGCGAAGCCGTGGTTGGCGAGGTCGCCGGCGAAAACCAGTCCGCCTTTGGTAGGGGTGACGCCGGAAATTACGGGCGCGGTGGCGTGATAGCGCCACTTCACCATGCCGGTGTCGGCGTCGGTCGCCACGACCCAGCCGCTCCAATTAGGATCGTGCTTGCCGAACAAGTTCGCCGCCTGAGCGCCGGTCCACGACTGGCCAGCGGAGACGGCGGCTGCGTTCTTCGGATCGATCATGGTGACGGTGGTGCACCAATCCACGGTGCCGTCATAGAAGAGATTTGTCTCGGGACTGTAGGCTGGACCGTTCCATTCCGTGCCGCCGCCGGGGCCTGGGCAGAAGCGCGTGCCTTGCGTGCTGAGCGGTGCTGCGACATTCTCCCGCGTGGTGATCGGCGTCGCATACAACCGGTCGCCGACGCCGAGATCGTAGCCATAAAGCTGGCCGTCCTTGGGTGCCACCGCCATCACACGCCGCTTCGCTTTAGTCGTAACAAGGGCCGGCGCCGCGGCGAGGTCCCAATCGTGGTAATCGGCCGGGACGACCGAGAAATGGTTGCGATAAATTCCGGTCTTCGCGTCCAGGATCACCACGGAATTGGTATACAGATTTTCGCCGGGGCGCTGGGCAGTCACGAAGTCAGGGGCAGGGTTGCCACCGGGCACATAGAGAAGCCCGGTTTGCGGATCCAGCGAATAGGAGGTCCAGGTCGCGCCGCCTGTTACCGCGGCATCCGGCATGTTGCCCCATGAGGCTTTTGCCTGCGTCTGCATCTTCTCGTTACCGGCTGACGGCTTTACAGCGGTGGGGACGAGATAGGTTTCCCATACGACATGACCGTCGGCTGCAGCGAGCCCGTACATACGGCCTTTCACGCCGGAACGGTCGCCGCCAGCCTGGCCGATGAACACCAATCCGTTCCACGCGATC
>Ga0134121_10001092_pt1 | contig 26598 bp, 19 predicted proteins | sample KB301_FD_96463 | JGI IMG/M metagenome (GOLD analysis project Ga0134121, IMG submission 96463) | Terrestrial soil microbial communities without Nitrogen fertilizer from Kellogg Biological Station, Michigan, USA - KB3-0-1 | ecosystem: Environmental > Terrestrial > Soil > Unclassified ... | reverse complement strand
TGCGCCACATGCCCTTGCGTTTCCCCTGAGGCCATCGCGTTGTGCACAAGGATCCGTTGTGCTTTCACGGCATGGCCTCTCAGCTACCAGGCTTTACAAGCTCTACAATGAACGTGTCGATGCGAGTCCCGATTCCAAAATCTCCCTTAGAGGACCCCAGTGTGCCATCCCAATAACTGGAAAAGAGGGCCCAGCGGCCGTCATTGGAGATTTGCGCAAACGCCTCCCCAAAATAACCGCCTCCGCCATTGTGATTGTGGGCAAATCGCCAGACAGTATTGGACCCATCGCAGGCCGCCATGATGATCTCCCCATACCATGGCAAGGGACCTGGAGGCGGGGTGATGTTGTACCGCGAAAACAAAATCGGTGCGTTGGGATTTGTTGAAGCATTGAACCAAGAACTATGCTCTGCATCGTACCATCCAATAGTTCCCGATGGCTGCATCAGATAGATATACTTGGCGGCATCCGTCATGTTATTCGGATCTCGAATCATCGCGCCGCGCGAATCCCTCCCATTCGTTGATCCAGATCCATTCACCAATTTTCCATCACCCAACGCGATGTGTCCCGCCCAGACGCCCTTTGCCAAGGACCAGGTATTCGTGTTGAGGTTCAGCACCGCGATCCCCTTTCCCCAGCTCTGCCGCACAAATTGCACGGCGAGCCAAGATCCACCGGCACTGCCGGCGATCGAATGAATGCCGATGGTCTGACCGGAGGCCGCGGTCGGCCAGTTGGAATCGGTCTGAGCGATGCCATTGATCGTCCGTTTTACAATGTCGATGAATTTATTTTGAGTGGGGTTGCCAGGGTCGATGCAGAATAGTTTCGTATATGTGTCCTGGGTACCAGCTCCCGCCACCGAACAGACCCAGTTGTCTCGACCAGCCACCGCGACATGCCAGGTGACGGGATCGTTAGTGGATGGCCCGCCCAGATTTATCGTGGTATCCGTGGATATGTTGTATTTGCCCAGCTGATTGCCATTGAGAAAATAGAGGACGTGAGGATCCACCGCGGACCATTCCCAAAAATGGTTAATGTTCAACGGATGTAACGAGGGTTGAGACGATCCGCCGCCAACGTTGAAGTTGACGGGATCAAACGTGACCCACCAAGACTTACCGTTCGCACTCATCAGTTTCAGTGCGGTCGAATCAGCGTTCCAGGTTCTGAAGAACCCGGCATCGCCAGGAATCAAGGACATCCCTCCTGCCGTATTGGCGTCGGTAACCCGTAGGATGCGGGAGCCAAAAGTCGGATCTGCCAATATGGAGTTCGCTGGCCCTAAGGCAGGCGGAGGAGGGATAGGTTTTGGATCAACTCCCGTGTAGCCGGAATACACAGAGGGGGCAGTAACGGCTGAGGCGGGGAGTGCCAGGCTCAAGAGCAAGAAACATAGGATCAGGCTGAAGGGTATAGCGATGCTGGTGCGTATTTTCATGATGTGCGCCTCCTGCCGCTAAGCCGATACTCTTACAAATCACTGGGGATCATAAAAGGCCCGACGTCTTTTCGGTACCGAGCCTTTCACCTCTAATTTTGCCACGCTGCCACTGCGCGTCATGAGTTCGCAGTGTTTGAGTTTCGTATTTCCGAAGGCGCGTTCTCCGATAGTCGGAGCTTTATCACCAATGCGCCCATACATCGCGTCCTGGTTCAGTTAAAAAGTCATATGGCGTTTCACCATTTCTTCACCTCTCGTCAACTGTTCTGCTGTAGGCACTTGCCTAGAGCAGAAGAACGATGTGTGACTCATAGGTCAAGTCTCATCTCCTACGGTCCCATGGGAAACCATCAATCTTTCCCTTCCTCTTCACCGCTCATGCGCAGCATATTTGGTTCTGACCCTCCGCGTCCTACGACGGCACATACCTTGCTTGGTTACCACATGGTAGACCGAATGAGTGAATGACGGCGTCAGCTGTCATGACGCGGGTGCTGTGCCGACAATTGGATGAGGCATCACTAGGACGACAAATCTGGGAGGCAATCGCCTGGAAGCGTTTCAAAGTCTCTTCACAATTACTCTAATTGTTCTTTATTGAGCGACACGATTGCTGCAGTCGAACCGAGACTTTTCCATCTGCTCGGCTGTTTCCCGTCCCAGTTCGATCGGAAATTCCATCTATGGCACGTGAATAATCTTTACTATTTCTTAACGTACTTTTTCCCATTTTCTGACATTGGATTTACATGTTTTCACTGACGATCCGTCCAACGATGTTAGATTCAACTACCCGGAGGAAGGTTATGTCGCTCATGGCACTGAGTCAGATAATTCTTCGAAGCGCGCTGCTAGGTTCATTACTCCTGGTTTCGACCGCAGGCACGGGAATGGGACAGGTGTCCAGTGTATTCCCCGGTGGTTGGGTGGAACACCAAGGCACGGCTACGCGCGCACGCTTCAGCGCTTCGCAAATTCAATCGTTCGTCCCTCCTACGCGTGGTCCTTTCACATTTCCCTCTCCCTATAATACGAAAGCCATCCGCATTACTGATGCGTCGGATTGTGGAGGCACCGATTGCGTCGCCTACGTCGGCTATTCATATTGGCGCAATACCAATGCGCACGAAGGCGGCAATGACATGTGGATTTTTCTGGGGTTGAACAGTGCAAAGGGGGGAGGGGGTCCGACGCTCTTCAAATTGGACAAGACCACCGATAACATCACGAAGGTCGGCCCTCTTTTCCCAGCCGGTAGCAAATTCGTCAGTAATACCGGCGAAGGATGGTATTTCAGCGCCAGTCGGGAAAATAAACTCTATCTGAACGACGGTCCCAAGATGCTGCGCTACGACGTGGTCTCGCACCTCTTCGACACCGTCTTCGATATCACCGCACACTTCGGGAGTAACCGGTATATCTGGCAAATGCATTCCAGCAATGACGATATGGTTCACAGCGCCACCTTGCGCGTCTCGAATACCGATGAGGATCTGGGGTGCTTGGTCTATAGTGAAAAGACTCAACAGTTTTCATTTTTCGCCAAGCAGGGCACCTTCGATGAATGTCATATCGATAAAAGTGGACGGTTCTTGCTGATTGAAGAGAATATCGACAATCTCTACGACGTGGAGAATGTCTTCATCGACTTGCAGACTGGAGCCCAGAAGACCGTGTACGATCAAGACGGCGCCGTGGCCCATGTCGATATGGGGTACGGGTACGTGGCCGGCTCCGATAATTGGAATCCCTTACCGAATGCCTCCGTCACATGGACCTTCACGCCGACGTGGACGAAGGGACCAGTAGATTTTTACAACGTGAATTGGAATGTGTCGCAAGTCAACCATCTCTCTCATCAAAATGCCAAAGCCTCCATTCCGATGAAGCAGCAGTTCGCCTGTGGCAGTAGCGCTGATCGCGGCGTGGTTCAAAACGAGCTCGTCTGCTTTCGACTCGACACGAGCTATGACCAACTGGTCGTGGCCCCGATCATGACGAACCTGGATGCGCCCGGTGGGGGAACCGATTATGCCAAGACCCCGAAGGGCAACCTGGATATCAGCGGGAAATATTTCATCTGGACAACCAACCTCGGTGGTAACAGGTTGGACGCGTTTCTGGTAATGGTTCCCTCTCAAAGGTTGTTGGCACCAGGAGATCTGACTCCGCCTGTCGCCCCTAACAATTTAAAAGTAACCTAACGCAGGTCCCTTGTCACATTGTCGAGAGTCCATTTCCAAAGACTGCAGATCCTGCACCTCACGCCGCAGTCCGGTCTTTCTAAGCCTCCTTCTTCGACTTCTGCCATTGCCAGGACGACGGTATCACAACCGGTTCGGCGGGTCGCTGCGTCCTATCCCATGTCGGCCTTGCCAGGCCGAACATGAATTTGAGCGACCCCATCGCGAGTGCGCAGTTCAACACAACAAAATACCGCGCCGCAACTGCCGCCTGGCCGATGAACGGAATTTCACGTAGTCGCCCTCCGGAGAGACCTAAGCCATAGACCGCTATCTGGATGACCAACATTCCCCAAGAAACCCAATGATCGAGTAGCCACAAGTTGCCGGCCATCGCTGCCAGCAGAATCCATGGTCCGAGCAACCGGAGCACCTTATGCGACCAGTACGCCAGCGACACGACTCCATGCTGGGGAAGCAATAGACGCCAGGTCACGCTCATCACATGCGCAATTCCAGCTCCGGTTCTGACTCGTCGATAAAATTCATCCGTCACACGCTGAGCCATGAGCTGATAGGCACGTGCCGCAGCATAAAGGATCACGTCACCGCCCCTGTGCAACCGGATGAGCATCGGTTCTAGGAGGTCATCCGCCATCGTTTGAGGGGGCAGTGGCTGATAGTCCTTCCGTCTAATTGCATAGATCGCTCCACTCGCACCGAGTCCCGCTCCAAGCCGAGATTCACTCAGCTTTAAGAACATTTCATATCGCCAATAGAGCCCATCCGCGCTGCCAGAAGTGCCCGGACTTTGAAGCTCCAGCTTACCTCCGATCACAGAGGCGGTGGGATACTGATGGAAGCCTGTCATCAACTGCTTGATCGAATCAGGATAGAACATGGTTGCCGCGTCAGTAAAAACAAGAAATTGCCCAGTGGCTTGCCCTACGAGGTCATTGAGGACGCTCGCCTTCCCCCTCCGGTCTGAGAAGGCCGCAAGCTGGACCTTGGCGGATAGATACCGTCCAACCTCGTCATTCGTCCTGTCGGTTGATCCATCCGAACCGACCAGAATCTGCAGTCGGGCATTCGGATAATCCTGTTCCAACAGATTCTGTATTCGACGCGAAATGACCGCTTCCTCGTTATGAGCGGAAATAATGACCGAGACGGACGGCCACCGTCTCGGCCGGCCTGACGGCATTTTCAAGGGCGCCCGCATTTTCCCGACAAACCACAATACACTCGGATAACCAATGTACGTGTACACGATCAATCCAAGCGCCAACAGCGTCACGAGTGCGGGCACCGTATGGAGTTCGGAGAAGATTGAAAGCATGATTATTGGGAGGCGTGCGGCGGAACGGGCGCGGTGAAGCCACTACGAGACGATCAGGCCGGATCAATCACGACTTCTGTATTTCAAACACACGAATAGCGGCATAGTACTCAAGCATAGGAAAGCGGGCGAGCATCGCGCGATCCCAACGGCGGATCGGCAACAATCTGTTTCGGAGAAACGGTAGATGACCTGATGCCCTCAAAAACGGCAACTCGAAGCTCCTCGATCGTCCGAGGGTAAACTCCTTGCAGAACACCCCGATTTCCGTGAGGGTTAACGGCCGTTCGTACGGCGACACATTCGCGGGAAGATGGAATGGAAGCAATTTCCGCAAAGCCCGCAAGGTTGGTGAACTACGCACTGGCTCGCTAAAGATCGCCCTTCCTCCGACGCGAAGTACTCGATACACTTCCCGGGCCGCCTGATCCAAGTCGAGATGGTGCAGAATCATCATGCCGAACACCACATCTACGGATTCATCGGGGCAGGGCACTTCATAGGCGGAGGCCACGCTGAGGCGTACACCGTTCGTCACCCCGTTGATGTCCATCCGCTGTTGGTTGATGGCGATAAGCTCGGGTGAGATATCAAGGGCATGGACATGCGCGCCTCGTTTGCTGAGCAGGATCGTATTTTCGCCCCAGCCACAGCCATACTCCAGCACTTCTAGATTTCTGACATTACCTAGTAGATGAAATGCATACTCCAGGTGAAACAGTGTATCCGGTGGCGGATTCACATATCTCGCCAGGTTGTCTTCGGTCGCACGTAAGGACGCTCGATCGGCTTGTTGGGCTTCTGCGGCGCTACGCCGTATCTCCGCCAATTCCCAGTCTCGTAAACCGTCCTGATCCCCGGAACGAGGGAGATGCTCAGCCCTCGCAGTGTCTCGCATGGCCGTGGATGAGAAACTTTCCTGCATACGTCGCCTCCTGTTTCTTTCAGTCGCGCATGCCAATTGTTCGCCGCTTGTCGAGGGGTTCCTGTGGAGGCTGCCAGACACAGATGTTCTCCTGGCGAGCCGCAATCCCTATCGCAGCACAGAGAGTCTTGACATCAACACCAGGGATTTCTTGAGAAGCTGCGCCGGATGGGATCAATTTGTAATCTCCACTCGACCAGTTCACGAATGGGACGGTCTGCACCGATTCGGGGAAGAAATTGCCGTTCGGATAGCGCTGCGGATCCCCACCGATGATGACATTATGTGTCACCACCGCACCTGGAAAATGCCGTTCTAACGTTCCGATTCCAACACCGGTGCCGGCTCCTTCCATGCCGTATTCGTTGTGCGGCGTAATGTTGAACCTATAGACAAATCCTTCATGCGGGTCTCCCTCTGCCATAAGAATATGCCCGGTTTGGAAGGCGGTGTTGTGTGCGATCACGACATCCTTCGTGCCCCGCAACAGCTGAAACAACCGCCCTTTCCCTCCCCACCGAGGTCCATTGATATCGTCGAAGAGATTGTTCTGAATCAGTATCCGCTTGGCTTGTCCGCTGGGCGGATGGCGGTCATCGAATCCCATGATGTTGATCCCGTTTGGACTGTGACGAACGATGTTATTCGTGAAGGTGACATCTTCGATCACGGCCCATGGCGATCCTCCCTCCTCGTTCCGCACGGTAAACGTGATGCCATATCCATATCCGGGAAGCGGATGCTGCCAGTTATGTTCGAAAAGATTTCCATCCACTACCACACGGCGCGCGTTCTTCAACTCTAATAAAATCTTTACCTGCCAGTTGCTGCCGTCATGCTCCGGCTCGCCTGGTTTCCAGGACAGCGGTTTGCTAATATGATTCCCTCGGATTTCGATATCGGATGGTACGAGATCGCGAATCTTCGGATCTCCCCCGCCAAAGAGGAGATTTTCTCCGGCTCCCTGCAGGAAGTTATTGACCACTTTGAACGGCCCGCTCCCGCCCCATCCGGCTATCGCCTGTGAATCCTGGCCCACTTCTTTAAAGTCTGAAAAATACGAATCAATGACAGCGAGGGACCGACCATTCATCGCGAGCCCACGGCGCGAGCCTTTCAGCGGATCGCCATGTACGAAACAGCGATCGAGAATGATATGGTGCGGCAACTCTTCAATGGATTGATCCATATTGTTGCCAAGCATGACGAGGTCCCGAAGAAATGTATCCTCCGCCGGTCTGACTTCAATCCCGATGAAGCGGAAGTGATGCGCACCCTTGTGCGCAATAATGACACCGTATCGATCGGACACGAGCTTGGGCATTTTGGCGGCATGTAATGGATTCACGCGTGATCCCGGCGAGGGAAAGTCACGGCCAACAGCGCTGGATCGGACGGTGATCCACCCTGCTCCCTGTTTCTTATTGGGTAGAGTGAACGGACCTCTGTATATGGCGCCAGCCTCCAACACAATCTCATCGCCAAGTTGTGCCTGATCGAGCGTATCCTGAACATCACCACCCGGGGGGACAGACCAAGTACGACCCGTCGAATGGACGAGCGCGACATCCACGAATTCCTTGGGCAATTTCGGGAGAGTATCCACAACCGGCCTCTCGTTCTGCATTGCCGCCAATACCCACGATGAACCGATGGGCAGCCATAGTAACACCCCCGCCACAATGACCGAAGACAGTCTCATGGGACCTCCGCAAGCCGCGATTGAATAACGTCGCACATCTCCGATACTCGTGATTCCCAACTTTCGCTTCTCATCGCCTCCACACGTCGGCGATCGTTCTCAGGCGATCGTTCCTTCAGCGCCAAGGCAATGGCCTCTAAAAATCCTGGCTCATTGACCGCTATGTGCACGAGGCCGTTGTATCGTACGACCTCCGGCAACGGCGTCGATACCACTGGCAGGCCGGCTGCGAGATATTCGCGCAACTTAAGCGGATTGACCCGCAACGTGAGTTCGTTCATGCGAAACGGGATCAAGCCGACATCGAATGCTCGGCAATAGGCAGGAAGCGACGAGTACGGTTGCTGCCCTAAGAGATGCACATTCGAGAGGCCCGCCAGCATGGACAGATCCGTCTGTACTTTCCCCACCAGGGCGAACGACCAGTGCGGACGCGCTCGCGCCAGCGCTCCGATCATGTCCAGGTCCACCCAATCGGCCAGCAGGCCAAAAAAACCAATCACAGGTCTGGGCAAGCGCACGATCTCCTCCGGTATCCTGGTCGCCGGGTCCAGCGCACGGCTGAAATGCGCGACATCGACTCCATGAGGAATGAAGTAGGTCCTTGGATTGACCTGCCGCCGTTCTATGCAGAGTTTTTCAGCCGATGTAAATACCGCATCGGCGCGTCGGATGAGATCCTGCTCCATCCTGACAATGACGTCCTTCGGCACGCCGCTGAACTCTGAGTATTCATCGACACAATGGTAGATCACCATCCGTTCGTTCAGCCGACCCAGCAGCCAATTGACGTTCGGCAAAAAGGACCAGAGCAGTGGCCGATGAAGGTCAAGCCGACGGCACAACTGGCGCAGCCAAGCCGCCAAGATCAGGCGGTTCAGGTGTTCAGCCGCCGCAACGCCTGGAAGAGGCAAGACCGGAGGATCCATGACGAAGATATTCGGTTCCACTTGTTGACAACCTGCGGCAATGCGCCGTAGCTTGACGACCAATCGCCGAAGATCGCTCGCGCCGACCGTTGGACGCCGCATGCCGATCGAGTTCACCCACAGCACGCGATTCTGTTTGGACAGAATTCGCATGATATGTTTTTTGCTCGTGGGATCGCCCTGCCAATCCTGAGAGATACAAATAATTGATCTGCCTTCGATCATCATCCGCTCCTTGCTATGCCCATGTGCGAACATCCCTCACACGACAATGATCTGTCGAGCTCAAGGGAATGCCTGCTTCATATGCGCGGTGCTCGTCGCGGTCTCGTCGGAAACCGTCCGGAGACATGCCAATTCTGTTCGGTCAAATTCTAGGCGTTGGATTTTGAATTGGAAGATCGCGGGTTCGAGCGTCAAATACGCTTCGGATCGAAGACTGTCAACCTGATCACGTCATGCAAACTCGCAAGAGACCATCGGAGCCGCAAACGTTTCCATGGCCGACGCATAGGCGCCGGTGACGGTCGGCAGACAACTCGTGTCATTCCCAGAAGAAGCCTGCCGACGATCAACGCCGCAGCGGCCATTGCTCTCATGATCTCCACGCTGCCACTTCCGGCATTGAACCATACGAATCAGCGCCCGGATCCTCGCCATCGAGAAACACCCGGTGCCACAACTCCAAATTCATGAGCAACCACAATCGATCGGTATGGACACGATGGCCGCTTCGGTGCTCCTCCACCAGCCGCTCGATGGCGACCTGATTAAAGAGGCCTCGGGCAAGGGCACGCGGTCCAAGTATGAGATCCTTCACCGTCGGCCAATAGGGGCCCTGTAGCCACCGGCCCAACGGAACTGGAAACCCCATCTTGGGTCTCTTCAATATCTCCTGCGGAATGAGATGGCGAACTGCGTTCCGCAAGACCGCTTTGGTTTCCCACCCATGCAGGCGGAATTGACCAGGCATCGCTCCGACCATGTCGACCAGTTCATGGTCCAGGTAAGGTACGCGGCTCTCGATTGAGGCCGCCATGCTCATCTGATCTTGTTTCATGAGCAACTCCACTAGATGCGTTTGCAAATCCACATAACTCATGCGTTCGAGGAAACCCTCCCGATGTTCATCCCAGTATCGAAGTCCATGGGCGTGGGGATCGCGGGACGTGAGGGCCCCTCTCTCCTTGATCACCTCTCGTCGCAACGCTGCGGGAAATACGGAAAAATTATCGAAAAATACTCCTCGCGGACCGGGCGGATAGGCCAGAAACGAGCGCTCGGCATAGCGGCGGATTCCCCTCGGAAGAACTCCCAGCATCCGCGCCACCCCACCACGTATGGTTTCCGGGGTCGCGGCCCAATACAGACGACCCAACCGCTCGTTCAGTTCCGTGACACGATAGCGATAGTCGTAGCCGAGAAAGAGTTCGTCGGCTCCTTCACCAGTAAGGACGACTTTGACATGCTGCTGCGCCAGTCTTGACACAAAGTAAAGCGGCACGCTGGAGTTGAAGGCGATCGGTTCATCTTCGTGCCAGACCAGGCGAGGGAGCGCCTGAAAGAATTGCTGTGGCGAGACGAGGACCTCATGATACTCCGCTCCCACCGATCGGGCGGCAAGCTGCGCATAGGGCAATTCATTGGCTTCGGTTTCAGAAAATCCAACTGAGAAGGCATGTACAGGACTCTGCGAAGCCGATGTCATCAATGCGGCAAGCGCCGTGGAGTCCAATCCACCTGAAAGGAACAGCCCTACGGGGACATCACTCATCAGATGGCTGCTCACCGCAGATTCCAGTTTGGCACGGACTTCACAGCCTCGCTCTTCGATGTCGGCGGAGGAGCGATCGTTCCGCACAGGGGGACACCAATACCGCCGCTCGCGAAAGCCTTCGGTGGTGGACCAGGATAGTGTATGGCCGGGAAGCAGCTTGCGCACACGCCGAAAGAACGTTTCTTCGCCTGCGACGAATCGGGAGGCTAAAAACTCGGGCAGAATCTCTTCGTTGAATTCCGGCCGAAACGCTTCTGCAGCCAGGATCCCCTTAATCTCCGAAGCGAATAGCAGCTCATGGTCCGTACAGGCATAATAGAGCGGCTTGATGCCCAGGCGATCGCGCGCCAGCAGCAGCCGGCTTTGCCCACGGTCCCAGAGTGCAAATGCAAACATCCCATGCAACCGTTCGACGCACCGGTCTCCCTCTTCCTCGTATAGGTGCAAAATTGTTTCAGTATCACTACGAGTCTGGTAGCGATGTCCTTTCGCTTCCAGTTTCGGACGCAGCTCTGAGTGATTATAAATTTCTCCGTTGAACACGATCCAGACCGACTCGTCCTCATTGGCCATGGGCTGATGTCCCCCCTTGACGTCCACGATCGCCAAACGGCGATGCGCGAATCCAACCGGCCCATCTGACCAAAGACCGGCCCCATCGGGGCCACGATGACGCTGCACATCGCGCATGCGGATCAGGCGGTTCTCCTCAACCCGATCACGCATAGAGAAATTGACGATGCCTGCAATTCCACACATACTGTGAATCCTCCTGCACGACGATCGTCTGGTCTCCGATCACGATCGTCTCGTCTCGGTCATGATGCAGCATGAATCCGGGATGACGGAGCTTCGATCAGGCACCGGATACAGCAAAGTTACGATTCGAAGCGGGAAAGGGGCGGAAACCGAATAGCGCACCACGGGAACGCCAATCGGTGCACAAAGCCAGCTAGGTTAGACCCTCTGCGGTACGCTGCGGCGAGTGGTCGATGCAGGCCTAAAGGATTGCGTTGGTCTAGCACGGACAGAACCATCCAAGAATGTCCGGCACCACAATTCGAAGGAAATGAGCGTCCACACCTGGAAATCTAGGGGACGTCCTTGCTCGTGATTTCGGACCAATGCTTCAATTGCGTGCCTATCGAAAATTCCGCGCCGTCGACAGGTTTCCGACAGAATGGTGTCTCGTACGAGCGGACCCAGCTGCTTGCGCAGCCACGATCCGATTGGAGGTGCAAATCCTTGCTTAGGGCGATCCAATATAGGATCGGGAAGTAAGCCTCTCAGGGCCTGTACGAAGATATGTTTGGTCCGTCCGTTCTTCAGTTTCATCCCGACAGGAATCCTTGCGGCAAATTCCACGAAGGTGTGATCGAGCAAGGGTACTCGGGCTTCCAGACTATGCGCCATACTCATGCGATCCACCTTGGTCAGGATGTCAAGGGGAAGATAGTGGTCCAGATCCATTGATTGAAGTTCAGACAGCCAGTGTCCAGTTCCATTCTTCTTCAAACGCTCAATCCTCGATTGCTCCGTGGAGCAATTCACCAGATGGGCCATGGCTTCTCTCGTCATCACACGATACCGGTCGCTTCGCTTAAAGAGGGTGACGGCATCGAGATAGCGCTCCGGACCAGGTAAAGAAAAATGATGCAACCAGTTCTTTCCCCTCATGCCGACCGGCATCGCACTGGAAAGGCATCCCAGCGTATCTCTTGCGACGGCGGGTAGAAACCTGGCCCAGCGTTCCCGGCTCTCGACGACATACTCGGTGTATCCGGCAAATAGTTCGTCACCACCGTCCCCAGACAGCACCACCTTGACGTGTTGCGCCGCCATCTTTGAGACCATATACGTGGGGATCGCAGAGGAATCTCCGAACGGCTCGTCAAGATCCCAGGCGAGATCGGTCAGCACTTCCATCACATCCGGCTCCAGGATTAATTCGTGATGATCGGTGCCCAATCGATCTGCCACCATCCGTGCAAAGGGGAGTTCGTTAAAACCTTCGTCGCGGAACCCGATGGAAAATGTTTTGACGCAGCCGGTTCCAACTGCCGACATCGCTGCGACTACAGCGCTCGAATCCGTGCCGCCACTGAGAAACGCTCCCACCGGCACATCACTCACCATATGCAACTTGACAGATTCCAGAAGATGCGCCCGTAACTCCTCGGCCACATCCTCTTCAGACCGGCCGATCTGTGGCTCGAACCTTACGTTCCAATAGCGCTCGATCTTCGGTTCGCTCCCGAGTGAGAGAGAGAGCCGATGTCCCGGTTCCAGTTTCTTTACGCCCTCGACAATGCTGTCCTGCTCCGGGGTTGTCTTGTACGCCAGCAAATGGTCGAGCGCACTCCAGTTGAGTGTCCGGTCTACATCGGGGATCTGCAAGATCGCTTTCAGCTCCGATCCGAAGAGCAGGCGACCCTGGACTATGGCGTAATACAAGGGTTTGATGCCCAATCTGTCCCGTACAAGCAGCAGACGTCTCCGACGGACATCCCAGAGGGCGAACGCAAACATCCCCCGTAAGCGCTCCACGCAATGGTCTCCCAGCTCTTCGTACAAATGGACGATCACTTCCGTGTCCGTCACAGTGGAGAACTCATGGCCACGCTTGATCAGCTCGCTGCGAAGGTCCCGGTAATTATATATTTCTCCGTTCAAGACTACCCAGACGCTGCGATCTTCGTTGCATACCGGTTGGTGCCCCGTGTGCAAATCGATGATGCTTAACCGCCGCATTGCCAGACCGATCTCTTGCGTGAGATAGATCCCTTCATCATCGGGACCCCGCGCGATCATCGCGGCACACATCGCACGCAACTCTTCTTCCATCACCGGAGGTCCAGTCACGCTCATAATTCCGGCTATGCCGCACATAGGTTATGGTTCCTTATAGAGTGAGTGAAGTCGATTCGGATTGGCACACCGGGAATATGGGAAGTCAGAAGATCAACATGACTGGCGTTCTCACCTGTATAACCCAGCGCCTCAGGGATCTGATGGCAAGCATGCGGCACGGACAGATGCGAATACGGTCAGACTCACGTGTCTGCTATTCGTCATGAACTTTCAGTCCAACCCGTATCCCACCTTTTATGAGTAGGCGATAGATACCCCTACTTTGAATCCTAGGAAGCAGCCTAAATTTGAAGCGATGCAAGAATCGGCTGCTCGCACGGTTTGGAAAGACGAATAGCCAGAAGTGGGGCCGCACATGTTCCGTCCAGCTCATCTTCCAACGCTCGACCGCTCCAAGAAAATCAACCTCGTCGTATTTCAGGCTCCACGCATCCTCCAGTAAGCGCCAGCACAGCATATGGGATGGCGCGCTGTTCGAGAAGTGCGGATCATAGCCCGATTTCAACACATAGAGCTTGTTATGAAAGAGCAGAGTAATTTGCACGGAGATTCGTTCGCCCTTCACCGTCAAAAAGTAGAGACGTAACCATCCTTGTCGAGCCGCCAGCAGCATGAGTCTTCGATAAAAGGCCTCTCGGCCGGCGTGACAGAGAATGGCTGTTCCGGCCTTCTGTTTCCAGGCCGCTCCTTCCAGCCTCAATGCATCGTCTATTGCCTGAGACAAATTCTCTTCTCCTTGAACGATTTCATGACTCACCGTACCGAGTCGGCTCAAGCCCTTCAGCCTCCCTTTTAAATTTGATAGGTGCTTGCGCGAAAGACCTTTCTCATATTCGGCCCATGAGCGAACAATGGGTATGTAGGGACTGTTGTTCGATGCCCAGGTACCGACCAGGAACTTGTCGTCGATGGCCAACAGAGGGAGCATCTCCAGTGCCTGAGCGCCAGGAATTAATTGCCGTAGTTCAAACACATCCCACTCCTTTGAATGGGAGGCTAAAAATTTCCAGATCGCACGGCAGGCCTCCTCCGGGCGACGCGTCAGGATGAAATCGAACCGCTCAGTGTAGACATTGGCAATCCCCCGAAGGCGCCGCACCGGGCATCCATACATCCGGCCACGATCCAGCATCAGGGGAGCGAGCGCTATCGTCTTGGTCCCTTCCGTGACAAGGATGATAAACAGGCTTCCTTCCGGTTTAAAACAATCCCACCAGCTGCAGATCCATTCATGACGGATGAAGGGGTGATCAATTCCCGCTTCTTCGACAAGCCGATTCCAAACCGACTCCAATCCGACGAAGGCCTCATAGTCTCGAAGCAGTTCAACCTGCAAGTCCACAGCCGGTATTTCCACGGTGGACGCCATTTTGAATTCCTCCGGATGTTCCGGTTCCAACGGTTGGACCTGAACCATCGACCCTGTTTTCATGGCTCGTTCCTCTGTCCCACTCCGGACTACGCCCGGAGGCCCCGACATGACGCGACCCTGATCAAACACTTCGAGATATACAAAGGCGGATACATGGATCACGCAATCCGGGATTCAGCATGAACGGCCTCTGAAAACGGCAAGACGATATCAAGCTCTCTCACCTGCCGCGCCATATAATCGATGTGTGGCCATGTGATGTCCTGATGGATTGGCAGTTCCAAGACATGCCGGCGAAGATAACGAGCGTCAGGGCCTTCATGTCCCGCCACAGAGGGGTCGCCCTCATTCCATAGTTCCGTCGCCATCACGCCCCGCTGCGCCAAGCTCCGGGATGCCTGCGTCTTATTCGCGACCAGGAGCGGAAAAAACAATGGACAGACCCCCGGCGGCAAATCTGCACGTACGGCGGCGTGATGAGGCAATTGCTCTTGTAGCCTGAGAAAGTTTTCCCGTCGACGACGATGAATGGTCTTGTAATCCAGCCCAGTGAACAAGCGTCTCGACCAGGATGCCATGCCGATGCCGACATGCGACGGATTGAAGCCGGTATCGCCGACAGGCACTCGTTCGACATGCAATCTATTCAGCAGGCGGCCGATACCCTGTTTCACATCCACCAGTCGACGCCCTGTTACAGGATAACGACTGCGGAATCGCTCGATCCCAAGTTCGGCGAGACGTCCGGCGACGAACATCTTCCCGCCCCGTCGCAGCGGCAATCTGGTTATTCCCTTGAACACGTTTTGATTCTGGACCAACACGCCGCCGTCCGGGAGCGGGAGCGTTTTATAGAGGCAAAACACTGCGTAATCGCCGAATGTCCCGACCGGTTGGCCGCCGAGGTCCGTCAGCATGGCCAACGCGCAATCTTCGACCAGCACCAGGCCGGATTCCATGCAGAGGATGCGAAGCTGCTCCATCGGTTGGGGCCAACCGGCATAATGGATGACGAAGAAGACCTGCGCGTTGTGCTCCCGAATGAGATGGCGTAACGTTTTCCGGTTCATTTCAAAATCATGTGCGACCGGGTACCATATGATCTGTGCGCCGGCAGCACGGATGGCCCGTACCTCGTTGCCCATATGGTAATCGGGCACCAACACGACCCGACGGCCACTCCGCACGAGCTCTCTGAACAGGTAATAGATCGCGCTCCGGGCGGTATGGAAAAATGTCGTATCGGCCGCGTTCAAGGGAAAGGGCAGATCCTGCTTGTCATGGGCATATAATTCGTGCAAACCGAGGCCCTGCCATGCGGGAAGATACATTGCCTGTTCCTCCGCTCTACGAACCGAATGCCGGGACAGGACGTCTAAGAGACTAATCATGCTGTACCGTCACATCCATATGCGTGGCGACGCGCCGTAACGGCGCGTAGATGCGGCTTTCTCTAATGCGTGGGATGAGGCTAGCCTTGAGATAGTGCAACAATCGAGACTTGGGACGCTTCGGAAACGCGAACAACCAGAAGTGTCGGCGCCGATCCCTGGCCCAATTTAATTTCCATCGCTCTGTATTGCCGAGGAAATCGATTTCGTCAAACTTGAGACTCCAGGCTTCCTCGAGAATTTTGTGACAGAGCAGATGCCCCGGAGAATAGGCCGCATACTCGGGATCGTATCCCGATTTGAGCATATAGATTCTGTTCCGGAAAAGTAGTGCAATACGGACGGCAATTCGCTTGCCACCCAACGTCAAAAAATAGATCCTGAGCCACCCCTGCTGGCCTGCGGTTTGGAGAATTTGCCGATAAAAAGCCCGGCTATCCGACCGACTTCGGATCGCAGTGCCGCCCTCATCTTTCCAGGCCACGGCTTCTAGGTTCAAGGCCTCCTCGAGATCCGCATCGAGCCGGGCGTTCGAGACAACGACATCCAAACCCAGTGGCGCCGACGTCTCCAAATGATGCTGGGATTTTCGAATGTTGGCACGATGGCCTTTTTTGAGACTGCTGAAGTAGGTCTCCCATGGTTGCCGGACCGGAATATAAGGGGATTCCGTTGAAAGCCATTCCGTCAGGAGCAATCGACGCTCGATTTCCAGTCTCGGCAGATACCCGATCACTTCACTATCTTCCGGCAACTGCCGGAGTTCGAGCACATCCCATTCGGAAGCATGATCAGCCAAATAGGTCCAGATGGCGATGCAGCAATCAGCGGGGCGGACGGAGAGAATAAAATCGAACCGCTCCGTGTATACATTCGTGATTCCCCGCAAGCGCCGAACGGGAATCCCATACATCTTGACTCGATCCCGCATAAGGGGAGCGATCGCGATCGGATGCCCGCCCTCACACACGATGACAATGTTGAACGTTCCACCATGGTCGAAACACTCCCACATCGCGCGGATCCATTCATGCCGTACGAATGGAAACGCTATGCCTGCTTCCTCCACCAGACGATTCCATGTCGACTCAAGCTCGATGAAGGCTCCGTAATCCGTGACCACTTCGACAGACAGAGCGCGAGCCGGCGGTTGCAACACGTCCGGGAGTTCCGCGACTAAGGCAACAGAATTATGCCGCACGATGAATGCCTTCCATACGTCGCATGTGATTCCCTGCCATTATGTCGTTGTACAATGTCGACCATTGGCTACCCACCCGGCTCCATGAATATCGGTCCAGTTGCGCGTAGGCCTGGGACGCCATCGACCGCGCGCGATCAGGATATTCCAGCAAACGCGTGGCAGCGGCAGCCATCGCAGCAGAGTCTCTCTCCGGCACGATCGTACCGGTGACACCGTCTTCAAGCATATTGACGATATCCCCGACACCGGTGCTGACAACGGGCAGACCGGACGCGATCGCTTCAAGAATGGACAGTGGTTGATTGTCGATGAGTGAGGAATTCAGAAAGATATCCGCGCCGTCATGGACCGACGGCATGTCCGCGGGGTCGACGGCCCCTAGGAATCGAATCCCTTCGATCCCTAGCGATCGGCACAATCGTTTCAATTCTGTTTCCTGGCTCCCGGCGCCGACGATTGAAAGCGTGGCCTCGGGGTACCTCGTCTTAAGAAGCGCGTAGGCTCGAATCGTGTGATCCACTCCATAGTACCATTCGAAGTTTCGTATGGAGAGGAACTTAGGACGTAGCGGCTTCCGCACGCGATACTGAAACCGCTCGATATCGATCGTATTATGGATGACGCGGGCTCGGTATCCGTAAGTGGCAAATACGCGCCGTAGGTACTCGGACGGAACCACGATTTCGTCGACGAGCTTCAGCCACGGATGGATGAGCCGACCCCAATGAGCGAGATGATCTTCCGCCTCGCCGCTATGGTAATTAAGCACCACGGGTTTGCCGAACAGTCGACCTGATAGAAGGGCCGGGAGCGGCGCGAGGAGAAACGACCAGTACGAGGCCGAGGAGGCTTGCACGATGTCGGAACGGCGGAGCCGGATCAGACCGGGAAGATACAGGCACTGATTGACGAGAGTTCGAATGTAGGGCACTCGCCTCACCCATCTGAACCGGCGAGAAAATTCCGGATCAATGGGAATGAACTGCACCTCGTACCCTTCCCCTTTGAGTTGTTCGGTCAGCATCGACGCATGCAACGCTTGACCACCGAATGTTCTCGCACTGGGGGCAATGAGTGCGATCTTGGGTCGAGCAAGCATCACGGGCTAGTCCTCGGTATCGACGAGAAACGTCGGGACATCCAATCCAGTAAGACATCCCATTCGCTTTTTCGAATCAAACCCACGGTCCATGCCAACAGAAGATAACCACCCCCATAGATCAGGCTGATTACAGCGAGGCGGATCACCAAGGAAGTCGGCCCCTGGGACGCCATCCACACAGCCGGCAAGGACGCCGCGAGCGCTGCCGCTCCGATGCCCCCGAGGTCGCGCCAGGGAAGAAGACGTCCGACCCCCACATGCCAGCAGGACATCATTTTCGCGAGCCCCATCGCTTTGCCGACCGCTAAGGCCAGTATGGTGACCAGCACGGCGCCGACCAACCCCATGCCGCTCAAGAACCAATACATGCTACCGGCCACGACGGCCACCCGCACAATGTTGATCACGAGGAGAAATCTCATCTGCGCATAGACGCGAAGCAAGCCGTCTATCGGAATCGCCGCGAACAGAATCGCAAACGACCACGCCATAAAGACCGGAACACTGGCCGCATAGGCCTCGGTGAAAAGAAAGACGATCAGATCGTGCGCCACGACGAGTAACAGCGCCACCAGAGGGAAAAACACGAGGGCCAATTTCCTCACTGTATCGTGCCACATGACGATGATCGTGGATTCTCGCCCATCGCGGATGGCCTGCACCATGCCGACCATCATGACATTGACGACCGATGTGCTGACGACTTCCACCAGCGGAACCTGAAGGCATCCGACCGAATAGACCGCGAACGTGGCCGCATCGAATACAGAAGACACGACATATTGGTGCAATGTTTCCTGTCCCGTTAGAAACAGCACATACACCGCGAATGGTAAACTGTAGGCAGCCTGCCGCATCAGCAAGGTCCAGTTGGGTCGCAGCGCATCTCCGAATTCCCTGATGCAATACCAGAGGGTCGTTCCAAGACGGATCGCCGCGAACACGATCGCGCCGTACAGCATACTGGCCAAGGTATGAAACACGAGCACCGGAGTGAGGATCAGCAACGCACGACTGGTATCGGACAGGCCGTAGGATGCGGCGGCTGTGCCGTAGTGATGACGGGCCGTCATCACGACTTCTAGCACATAGGACGCGAGCATCAAGAGGAAAAATACTGCCAGCAGCGGCATGAGGGCAGCCAGTGACGGGTTATTCATCCATCCGGCAACGACATCTGCCCCCACAAAGAGCAACCCTCCGCAGAGTAGGCCTATGAGCCCCAGTACCACAATCGAATTACAGACGTACTTGCCCCCGTCTTCCCCCGCGCCGGGCAGAAAATAAAACAAGTTTTCAGACATCCCCACCTGTGCGAGACTTAAGATGGTCCCGTAGAGTAAGAACACCTGCTTATATGTCCCAAATTCCTCTTGGCCGAATATGCGTACAAGAATAAGAGGCAAGAGGAATAAGACGACATAGCCAATCGTCCGCCCAGCCATAATGGTCACTGCGGGTTTAAACATCGTGGCTATCTCCGTGGCGTTCCGATTGTCGTGGTGGCGGGTTCGAGATATCCTCTCCGATGGCTCGATCATCCTTCGGCGTCGAGGCCGCAGCCCTTCCATTATGATCATGCGCGCAGGGAGACCAGAGGTCATACAGACGGTTCGCATGGCAACTCATGAGGGCCGCTGAAAACTGTCCGGCTCCATCTACACATGACCGCTCCCACAACAATGTACGGGGAATTGTCAGGCCGGGATGCCTCCGGTCGCGGCGGAGACAGGTTCCGTAGCCGAAGCGATATCCCGCCTTGGCAACCGCCGACACCACAGCAGCGTTGAAACGTCCATCCGGATATGCAAAATGTGCGATGGGTCGATTCAGCTTGTCGCGGAGCGTGAACCTCGATTCCACTGTCTGGGAGGTCACCTGGTCGTCGCTTTCTTCCGTGAGGAGCGCATGCGTTTGCGTATGTGATCCGATGGTCATACCGGAATCGGCGATGGTCCGTACCATCTCCCAGTCCAAGGTCTGCATCTCCGGATAGTCACCGGGATCGATTCGACATACGGTTTCCAGTGCCTCGATCACACGCCGCAAGGTCTTCTGGGGAAGGGTGGTGAACAGCCACCGCATCGTGCGGAAGGCATCGTCGAGCCGTCCGCCGCCATTATAGGCGCCGATATGGATATCATTCGCACCGAGAAAACGTTGAAATCTCTCCTCGGAATGGCCGAAGAGGGGAAGAACTTTCTCAAGAAGGAGATACGTTTTGTCATAGATCTGAAGTTCAGGACTGCCTGTGGCCTCGGTGACGATGAACATCCCTGCCGGTATGCCTTTTTGCTTCAACAACGGCAGGGCTAGGTGATAGACCCCGGCATAGCCATCGTCGAAGGTCACTGCCGCCGAAGGCTGCCCGAACGGATCGCCATGCTCCAACCGGGCACCGAGTTCGTCCAAGTTGATGAAGCGGTATCGGCGCCCGATCCAGTCCAACTGACTCTCCAACATATTCAGGCTGATCAAATTCGGATTTTTCGCGAGCCCGGGCCGAGCGTGAATGTCTTCCACGACCCCGTGATAGGCGAGAACAAGCGGCAAGGCCTTGGTCCCCGTCCAGGACGCGACGGCACGATCAGTGCCCGTCCAGCCCAGCGCAGCGGCAACCCCGTTCTTCATAAGAGTTTTCAACATGCGGACGAGGGGAACTGGTGATCGGTGATGAAATCGAACAAGAAGAGTTCTGGGTCGCTAGGCGCTCAATCGCTGAGACGAACTAATGAGGTCTCCGCTAATGGCCGCCATCGGCGACGTATGCGCCGCGTTTCCAGGCAATAGCTCGGTCCAACATGGCTTGGGGAAGCAGCCGGCGGGCGGCTGATTTGGCTCGACCATCGAGTGCCACTGCCGCTCGGCACAGAATGCCTCCGATGGAAGGCGGAAACATCTGTATCCGGACCAACTCGCGCGATTCGCTGGCCCAGAGCGCCTTGTATGTCTCTGTTCCATGCAGCAGGTCGTAGTCTTCAACTCCTTCCGTCACCGCGTGCTTGATTGCCAACCCCATGGTGACCAAACCCACGCTCTGCTGCCGATAGGCGGGATCGAATCCGGACTGATAGAAGTAAAAGCGGCGACGGTAGAGAAATCCATAGAGTGCTCCGATGGGACGGCCGTCCAGCCTGAGGATGAACAGGCGGAGCCAGCCTCGTTCAAGGGCAGTACGGCTGAACGCGTCGTGAAAGGCTTGCATGGTCGGCGAGCGCAATGTCTCGGAACCTCCCCGTTGATCCCAGCGCAAATTGTGAAGGTCGAGCAGATTCCGCAGAGCCTCCGGCCGTTGCTCCTCGTGCTCCACCACGCCGAACGTCAAGGTACCGAGTTTATGAAGGTTCTTCAGGCGCCGGTTGAAATTGTACCGATGCTGCGATCCCAAACCGGAGAGGTACGATTCCCACGTATGTCCCTTTAACGGAATATGAGGAGACACATCGATAATACGGCGCTGCGCGATCCATCCAGCTTGCTCGAGTTCCTGCACCAATCCGGCAGCGAGCGCGTCCTTTGCGTTGAGATGGCTGAAGGTCATCATCGACCGGCGTCCGTTAAAATATTCCGTCAGACTCCGGCTCACTTGTTGCTCATGTCCACGCCGGATGACGATGTCCAAATAATCAGAGCCGACCAGGCCGCTCCCGAGGAATTGCAGCGATCGGGACGGCAGGAAGCCTCCGAACCGGTTGCGCTCGCTGAACAGAGGCGCCAGTCCGAGTAGCCGGCTATGGCGCCGTACGGTCGTGATCGCTAGCGTTCGTTCGGTGGAAAAATGCCGCCACCAAGTCTCGAGCCACTCTCGCGTGAGAAACAGGCAATCGGCATCGCTGTCGTTCAACAGCTCGGCCCATTCTTCCGCCAAATGCGGGAGCTGGCTTGGATCCTTGATGCTGGTCACCAAGAGGTTATCCGTCGACCGATAGGACAGCGCATCCGCCTCCTCAGGAGGTTGCAGGCAACTGTAATCCGCAATATCGATGTCTGTTCGAACCACCTTCGCCGGAATCCCTGCGACAACCGTTCGAGGAGGGACATCCTCCAGCACAACGGCATTCGCCCCGATCACCGATTCGGTACCGATGGAAATGGGCCCGAGCAGCTTCGCGCCTGCTCCGATGACACAGCGGTCTTCGATCACCGGCACGCCCCACCGACGAGACCGCCCGCCGACTGTCACTTGATGGCCGAACGTGACAAACTTTCCGATTTTACAGCGTTCGTGCAGTACCACTCCTATGCCTCCATAGGCGAACTCCGTTCCCTCGCCGATCTCCGTGGACATCGGAATGACCGCGTTGTACAGCACGCAGATGGCCTGGTACATCAACCTGGGAACCACCGGAATACGACGGCGATAACACCAATGACCGACTCGATAGAAGGAAAGCGCGTTCATGACGATATTGTGTGCCGGCCGGCTTCAGGATTGTGGAGACTGCCTCGCGGAGCCGAACGCCCCGATCGAGTGCGACTGAGGAGATCATGATAGAGCTGCTCCGTCGTCGCGACAGCCCGATCGAGGGAATAGCGGGAAAATACCAGCTGCCTTCCGGCGTGACCCAAGTTCGCAGCCAGCTCTCCGTTCTCCAACAAACGGCAGATCGCGCCGGCCAATGCGTCTGCATCGGCTGGTGGCACCAGTAGTCCGTTCACACCGTCTTCGACAATTTCAGGGGTCCCGCCGACGCGTGTCGCCACGACCGGGAGGCCAGCCGCCAATGATTCTAGGAGTGAATTTGAAAGTCCTTCTAATCCGAGCGAGGGATGAACCGAAACCGTCAACGCTGACAACAGCTCCGGCACATCCAGCCGAAAACCAGTGAAGATCACTCGATCTTGCAACCCCAGAGTGATGGCCAGCTGCTTGAGTTCCTCCCGGTAGCCTTGGTCGATTTTGTTATCACCGACAATGACAAATCGGATTCGCGGGATCCGGGCTGCAACCAGGGCAGCGGCCCGCAGAAAGTATTCGTGCCCCTTGATTTTCATCAGCCGTGACACAACACCGACGACGGGAGTTCCCGACGGAATGTTCCATTCCTGGCGTACACGCTCGCCGGTATGGGGAATCCGGAACCGCTCGGTATCGACGCCATTGGGGATCACCGTCAAACAATCCGGACTATAGCCTCGTCGCATCAAATCCTTCTTGATCGCTTCGGCATTCATCACGATGTGATCGGCCAGTCGGAGACAGACCTTTTGGACTTCATGCTGCCAGGGAGTCCAAATATCGCCGATGTCACGCACCGAGCCGATAATCACCGGTACGCCGGCAAAGCGGGCTGCGGGAATTGCAAAGACGTTTGGGTAGAAGCTATATGTATGAAGGATCTGAATGCCCTGCCGGCGCAGGTTCCGTCCGAACTCCATCTGTTTCCTCAGCGTGGCATATCCATACAAGCGGCGGATTTTGTACTCCGCAATCGACCAGGATTGTGCATGACATTCGGCTAACAATTCCCCCACCCGGTGCAAACAGGCGAACTGCAGGTCGAACCGCCGAGGGTCCAACCCCTTGCTGATGTTGACAACCTGCCGCTCCGTCCCTCCGATGGCAAAGAGCGTGACGAACTTCATCAGTCTAATCCGTTCACAACGGGCGTTAGAAAACGGCTCAGCGGGCAACAAATTTGTCGTAGCCGCGGACTCAGCGGATGGCGAAAGCCTGAGAGAGTCCGATGGAATTAATCCTGACATGGAGTCCTCATCGATCGTGAGACGGCATGCGCGGCGAGCGCAAGGGCCGCAAGATAATAGAAATACGGATGATAGCTGACTGGATGGAACAGGGCGGCCAAGGTAAACGCCAACAAACTGATCTGAATTCCTTCCGCGAGCTGACCTAAGGTTTTCATGTCCGGGGACCTCGCGGCTCGTTGCTGCACCTGAATTGTGCTCTTCAGGCACGCTACCAATAACGCGACAAACACCAAGACCCCCGGGACACCCAGATCCAAGGTCAATTCCAAAAATACATTGTGCACCGGCCTCCATCCGCCTCCCCGCGCCTCATTCATGGCCAGCACATTCATGCCCACACCCGCTCCAACGATGGGCGACGAGAAGGCATGCTTCATCGCGATCATCATGTCTGTCCACCGTTCACCCGCGGAGCCGGTCGAATCGGCTTCCGTGTGGATGATCGTGCTCATGCGATCGAAGTACGTCGACGGCAACAGGGGTACACAGAGCAAGACCACGACTAAGAGGCCATACATCCATACTCGCTCGGCGCGGCGACGCAGCTTCCACATATAGACAAGAATGATGGCCCCCAACGTAAGGAACCCACCCCGGGAAAACGTCAGAATGACGGTGAGCCCTTCCAGAGCCAGCATGCCCAACAACGTTGCCCTGACTGCCGCGTGCATGCTGCTCAAGAGGAGTGCCGCGGTCAGCGGGATGATGATGTTGACCATGAGGGCCAAGTCGTTCGGATTTTTCGTCAGGGCCCCTTCGTTCCCAACCACGCGATCTTGATTGGCGGCCTGATCGATGAACACGCCCGACGCATAATTATAAATCGTAAACATCGCGAGCCCGACCGCCATGAGACTCAGGCTCCAGGCCACTTGGCGCAGCCGGAGGAGAGTCACGGCCGTATGGCTCAACAACCAAAAGATCGCGAGTGTCTTAAAGTACTGCCCGGTCAGGAAGGCCACGCTGCCGCCCGGCCAGATCGAGAAGGGCACCGTTACTATGGCCCAGCCAGCCAAGGCGCCGATCAGCCATAATTGCCGGACGCGCATGAACAGCGGCGCGCCATGATTGATTCGATCTATGAGATAGGCACCGATGCCGATCACGGCCGGAATCATCGCCGGCCTCACCGATTCGAGTGCAGGGAAATAGGCTTGCGGGGAAAACAGGAGGACCGCCGTGAAGACGATCGTAGCCCAAAACGGAACCCCGCTATGAGGGGGCGCCCACGTCCCAGAGTCGGCTTGTCCGGCGCGCCAATCGGCTTGAGTCCGTTCAGCCCTCCACCATCCACTGCTGGTCTGTTCCATGAGCGAGTCCCGCATATGGTCCTTACACCGCATCCAATCGTTCGTCAGCCGTGACGTCCGCCTGGGGGACCGGCGGCTTTTCAGGACCTGCCTGCCGGCTCTCCTGTCCGAGAATCACGATCTTGATTGTCATGAGGAGGATGCGAAGGTCCAACCACATCGAGAAATATTTGATGTAGTGCAAGTCGTAGCACATCTTCTCCGTCTCTTCCTCGAGACTATTGGCATATCCGTAACGGACCTGCGCCCAGCCGGTAATGCCGGGCAGCACCATCGAACGGAATCCGTAGAACGGAATGCGATCCATGAAGAGGTTATAGTTGGACGCCGGATGCGGACGAGGCCCGACCAGGTTCATGTGACCCAGGAGCACGTTCACGAGCTGTGGCACTTCATCCAGCCGGAACTTCCGCAGCCATCGTCCGACCCGCGTGATGCGATCGCCATTGTCTTTCACCCATTCGGAAGTCCGCTCCGCGGCCGGATGCATGGTGCGAAACTTCACGAGGGGAAACCGCCTGCCATTCTTCCCGATCCGTTCCTGTACGAATAGCACCGGCCCGGAAGAATCGATTTTGATGAGCAGAGCAATGGCGGCAAGGAGAGGGGCGCACAGCAGAAGTCCGACCGCCGACAAGACCACGCTCATGACCCGCTGGAGCGCGCAATGAATAGCACGGTGGCGCAATTCATTGGCATAGAGAAGATAACTTGGATACAGCCGATCAAGAGCTAGCTTTCCGGTAAGCCGCTCGTACACATGCAGTGCCTCCTCAATGACGATGCCCCGTCGCTTGGCTTCAAGAAGGGCCTCGATCGGGACCCGCCCCCTGCGTTCGACTAACGCCACCACAATGCGATGGGGCTGCGTGTTTGGTTGTAATTGCAGGTCATCCGGCCCAGGGATCACACTTCCGTTTTTCAGGGCTCGGCACGGATTGCCGAGTTCCGCGCCTTCCAGCACCCGATAGCGAGGCCGCTTCTTCAGTTCGGCGATCACCGTACGGGCCACTTCGCTTTTGCCTAGAACCAGCACAGTCTCGACCATATCTCGTGACCTCAGTATGAGCCAGGACGGCTCGCCAATAGCGCAGCGACTGTCACCGTCCACGTGCCGGCGAGACTGAGCCTTGACAACGCATCGGACAGTGTGCCGACGGACAGGAGCGCAATTCCCAAGGCCGCGGCGGCCGACCGTGATCGCGAAAGATGAAATGCAAAGCTCGAGATGAGTGGCACGGTGTCGTAGAGCACGTATGAGAGTGGAATGTGTGGAACTTCGAAAGTTCCGGCCTATGCGGATTGAGACGGAAGGAAGTAGGGCTGATATT
>Ga0134121_10001091_pt1 | contig 26630 bp, 19 predicted proteins | sample KB301_FD_96463 | JGI IMG/M metagenome (GOLD analysis project Ga0134121, IMG submission 96463) | Terrestrial soil microbial communities without Nitrogen fertilizer from Kellogg Biological Station, Michigan, USA - KB3-0-1 | ecosystem: Environmental > Terrestrial > Soil > Unclassified ... | reverse complement strand
TGGGCATGATGCGTTTCGCGCACGAGATCGTCGATCCCAGCGAACTGAAGCTTCCCGATGCCAGCGTCCCGTCGGGCAAGGAAATGGATCTGGCTCGGACGCTCATCGATTCCATGACGGACACGTTTGAACCGACCAAGTACAAGGATGACTACCACGATAAGGTTCTCACCGTCATTCAGGCCAAGATCGCAGGCGTTGCATTAAAGCCGGGAGAACCCGCACCCAAGCCGGGCAAGGTTGTCGACCTGATGGAGATCCTGAAGCAAAGCCTGGTCGAAACTCAGAAGAAGGAACCCGCTGCCGCCGGCCGGACACGCAAGGTCAAATGAGCGGCTGCGGATGAGCGGAGCGAATGTGAGCCCGATAGGGCGAAACCATCAAGTAATGCAAGCCCGCGCGAAGCGTGAGCGCGATAGCGCGAAACCTTAAGCAATAGGGCGCAGCCATAAAGGAAATGACCGATATCGCCGGAAACCTTCGCCGTATTCTGGAGCGCATTCAGGATGCGGCTAAGCGAGCCGGGCGACTCCCGGATTCTGTCCGCCTTCTCGCCGTCACCAAGACCGTTTCTCCCGATCGTATTCGTGAAGCGATTGCCTGTGGCGTGACGCATATTGCCGAGAACCGCCTGCAGGAGGCGTTGCTGAAGCGCGAGGCGCTCGCGTCCGAGACAGTCGCGTGGCATTTCATTGGGCATCTTCAGACCAACAAGGCGAAAAAGGTCGTGGAAAACTTCACCTGCGTTCATTCCGTGGACCGCCTGGACCTCGCGGAAGCGCTGGCCCGTCAGGGGGCGAATCGTCCACCCTTGCCGGTCCTCATTGAAGTGAAACTACAGGAAGAGCAAAACAAGTCCGGGGTTGCGCCGGGAGATCTTCCCGCCTTGGTTTCTTCCGTGAAGGCCTTTCAGAACCTTGAACTCCGGGGACTGATGGCCATACCTCCACCCGTTGATGACCCCGAACAGGCACGGCCTTACTTTCGCAGGCTTCGAATGTTGTCGGAAGACCTGGGACTGCCGGAACTCTCGATGGGTATGACTCATGACTTCGAAGTGGCCGTCGAAGAAGGCGCCACGATGGTGCGGATCGGTACCGGACTGTTCGGCTCACGGTCGTGAGACTTTCCGTGCGGGTTATTCCCAACGCGCGAAAAACGGAGTTCGCAGGGCGCCGGGAAGGCGAGTTTCTCCTCCGTTTGAATGCACCGGCTCTTGAAGGCAAGGCGAATAAGGCGGCCCTGGAGTTCATTGCCGGACATTTCGGTGTGTCGCGTTCGCAAGTGTCGCTGGTCGCGGGAGAAAAGAGTAGACACAAGATTTTTGAGATTGTAGGCTTGAACGCCAGTGATGTTGAAGGACGACTCGCCTAGCGCGCCAGCAGATCCGGCACCCAATTTCACAGTGGAAACCAAAGAATCCGTTGTCCTCGAACCCCAAAGCCATGCCATGACCGCGATGGTTTGCGTCGGTGGACTGCTTGTTCCCGGTCTTGGCCATTTTCTCCTCAAGCGTCCGATTCGAGGCGCCCTTCTACTGGCATCCATCATCCTCATGTTCGTTATCGGTCTGGGCATGAATGGCCAGCTCTATCGTCCACCCGATGCGGACCAGTGGATCTCGTTCAACACCCTGGGATGCTTCGCGGACCTCGGCGTGGGTATTCCCTATCTGGTCGCGGTTCGATTGGGGATGGGCGGCGGCGTTCCGACCTCCCAGACATTCGATTATGGGTGGGCATATCTTATCGTGGCCGGTCTCTTGAACTACCTCGTGGTGCTCGATGCCTTCGACATCGCACAGGGCCGCAAGCCGTGAGACTTTCGCATTTTGAAGCGTTGACGGTTTTCGCGGCTCTGGTCTCCACGGTGTTTGCCATCACGACGAAAAGCACTCCCCGCGCGCAGGTCCAATATGGGGTCCTCGTCTTCTTTGCTTTTCTTGCCGTTGCGATCGTTGTAGGGTGGATTATGTACCCATTGCCGTTCTGAGAAGGAGGCATTCCATGGCTACAAGGGCTGCGAGGTCGCGTGCCGAACTGATTGCCGCAATCGTTCTTTTGTCGGTGTTACCGTTGTCACGGCTGTCAGGGTTGCTGGCCCAGACGCGGAGTCAACGGGGGGCATCCGGCGCGTCGCGGACCGGCACGATTGAAGGGAATCGTGGAACGCCATCGGCGACACCGGGCACCATTTCCGGCGGAGTTGGCTCAGCCGGCGCACCGAATCAGGGATATGTGGTGATGCCCGGATCTTCCCCAGCGGGTACGGCAAGTCCGGCGCTCATTCCATCGGATCCCCTCGATCGAGCTTATTGGGAACTTTACGACAGTGACAAGCAGGTCACGATTTCCGGCAAGATTACGAAAGTGACATGGACGGACCCCAATACCTACATCTTCGTTAATGCCAATGGCGTGGAATGGGCTGTTGAATCGAGCTTCATTCATTTCCGCCAGGCGAATGTGAATCCCGCGGTGCGCGTGGGTCAGACGATTACCGTCTCCGGATACCTGCCAAAAGACGAACCGCCTTCGGTGCTGCCCGCGAAATCGTCGCCGGCGGTGTCGTCCTACCTGAGAGCAAAGCATCTGATTCGGGCCGGGGAGATCACCACCGAATACGGCCAGAAACTCGCAATGGGCAAGCCGCCTTCGGAAAAAGAAATGAACGAGCGGCTGAAGTGCACCGCGCTGGGCTGTTAGGCTGACAGCGGTTCCGAATTCAGTTCCCCTCCCAAGTTCAACGGAGCGGCGGCGCGCCTTGCCGAACAGTCGACGGAACAGGGAATTTCGTTCATCATAACCCTCATGCGACAAATCAAACAGCGTGTCAAAAGAATGCTGCCCTGGGCCACGGCCAACATCTTCGTAGCGGCGTGGGTGCTCTGTGCCGCCGAGCCGAGTATTATCTCGATTCCCAGCAAGAATCTTTTCCCGGAAAGCATCACGTCCACTGCGGACGGAACGATCATCATTGGAAGCTATGGCACGAACAGCATCTGGCGAATTCCACGCGGGGGAAACAACGCGGCTAAGTGGATTGATGTGAGCAGCGCGACGGGGCCACTGCTCGGAGTGCTTGCCGACGAGAAGTCGGGGCGTCTGATCGTATGCAAGGCCGGCGTCAAGACCTTCGACCTCAAGACGGGAGCGCCCAGGGAAGTTCTGACGATTCCCACAGCGAACCCCTTCTGCAACGATCTCGCCGTCCGCAACGACGGCTCCATCTACGTTACGGATACGAACGGAGCAAAGGTCTTCATGTTTCCCAAAGGGAAGACGGAAGCTGTGGAAGTCGCATCCGATCCGCTGCTCGCAGGAGCCGATGGCGTGTCGTTCTTAAGCGATCCGGGCAAGCTGTACGTCAACAGTGTCACCAGCGGGAAACTCCTCCGTCTCGATCTCGGCAAAGACGGCAAGGTGACAAAGATCACCGATCTGAAGCTCTCGCGTCCGCTGCAGGGACCTGACGGAATGCGCCCGATCGACGGCAAGCGTCTCATTATCGCCGAAGGCGGCGGACGGACGGCCATGGCCGTGCCCAATGGGGACGGCGTCGAGATCACCACACTCAAAGACGGCGGAATGGAAGGCGGAACTCCGGGCGTCACGGTGACCAAGGGAATGGGCTGGACCATCGAAGGCAAGCTTCGTCAGCGTGACGCGAACAATCCAGAAGCGGACAAGGGACCTTTCCGGCTGTTTCCGGTTCCTCTGCCGAAATAACGCAGAATTTGGCACTGCATTCCTCTGACATTTTGCTGCTCTGTCTTCGGTCCTGCCGGACGTTTCGGTCGAATTGTCATGGCGCACAATCACTGGCGGTCTGAAACCTGTTGAATTGCAAAGATTCCGCTTCTGGAACCTCGCGTGCCGTTTCCGGACGGTATGGTTAGGAATCTTACGGGAATCGACAATCGCGACGGCATTCCAGGAACGTTTGTGTTTGACGGACGCTATGCCGTGAAGGGGTATGCGTTGAACAAGATGTGCTTCTCGTTCAACGAGGCCGCGAATCGCGAAGCCTATCTGCGTGACGAAGAAGACTATTGCGACCGTTTTCACCTTACCGGCGAGCAGCGTCGCGCCGTGAAGAGCCGCAATGTGCTGGAGTTGCTCAAGGCTGGTGGAAACATTTATTACCTCGCGAAATGGGCAGGCATCTTCGGTTTGACCGTGCAGCAGCTTGGGGCGCAGCAGCGGGGCGTGTCCGTAGAGGAGTTTAATCAAATGCTTGTCCAGGCAGGAAAGGGCTAGCGTGGCAACGATTGTTGGCGCTGTTGCGACTTCTCACATTCCCGCAATCGGCAATGCCATTGCGAAGGGGCGGCAGAATGATCCGTACTGGAAGCCGTTTTTCGATGGCTATGACGCGGTTCGCAAGTGGCTGGATGAGGTCCGCCCCGATGTTGCCGTCGTCGTGTACAACGACCACGGGCTTAGCTTCTTTCTCGACCAGATGCCGGCGTTTGCAGTCGGTGCAGCTGTCGAGTACTCCAACGCGGATGAAGGCTGGGGACTCCCCGTTTCCCGGCCCTATTCCGGCTACCCGGAATTGTCCTGGCACGTGATCGAATCGTTGGTGGCAAACGAATTCGATGTCACCGCGTGCCAGGAAATAGTGGTGGATCACGGCTTCACGGTTCCCATGTCTCTGTTGTGGGGCAGCGCAAGCCCGGTTCCTGTTCGAACGGTGCCCGTCGTCGTAAACACCGTTCAGTATCCTTATCCCACACCGTTACGGTGCTTGAAACTGGGCCGTGCTTTGGGTCGCGCCATCGAGTCGTTCGAGCCGGATCTGCGCGTCGTGATCGTCGGGACCGGGGGCTTGTCCCACCAACTGGAAGGAGAACGGGCGGGATTCATCAACAAGGAATTCGACCTGGAATTCATGGACAGGATCGTTCATGAACCGGAGATTCTGGCGGGCTATTCGACACTGGAACTGGTACGGCTTGTGGGCTCGCAGGGAATCGAGGTTCTCAATTGGCTTGTCATGCGTGGCGCTTTGCCCGGAGCCGTTACAGAAAAACACCGGAACTATCACATTCCCATCTCCAACACCGCGGGAGCCACGATGGTTCTGGAAAATCACGAAGCCCTCGTTTCAATGCATCTGGCAGCCTCGTAACGCGAAACTCTTGCCCGTGATCTGGTCGGTTCGAGTCTCAGCATAGCGAGCGATACTCCCGGTCAATGTTGCCGCGAGTTTCTTCGCTCGCCTGCGGCGTGCGAGGGGATGGGGATCTGCTTTACCGGGAGTTGCGCGCTTAGCGCTTACTCCCGGCTACATTCCCTGCACCGCTCTGCGGTGTCCGCTTGCGAATACGTGATCGTAATTGTGAATCGCCGCACTAAGACTCAAAACGTCCTAGAAGTATTCATGAAATGTTTGGGGCTTGTTGACATATAAGGGTGCGTCGGCGTTAGTATTTGCCGTTTCAATCGACCTGAAAATTTTGATCATGATCGACCATCGGGGGGGCGTGATGAGGAACAGTTTGATAGCGGTACTGCTGTTGGCCGTACTGGCAGGCAATGGTTTTGCACAGGGCGGCAACGCGCAGTTGGGCGGCGTGGTGGACGATCCGTCTAAGGCCCTGGTCCCGGGGGTGACGATCACAGCGAAAAACGTCGCCACGGGCATCACAGTCAAGCAGATCACGAATGAGTCGGGAATCTACAGCTTTCCCGCTCTCCAACCGGGCACCTATGAGGTCTCCGCCGAACTGCCGGGCTTTAGAACGTCCGTACAAAAGACGGATCTGCCATATGCCGGCCAGGTGCGCGTGAACTTCACCCTGGAGATCGGCCAGGCAACTCAGACTACTGTAGACGTGACAGCCACGACAGACTCGATTCTAAGGGAATCCTCGGCGTCGGTCGGCGACGTGCTACAACGCAGCAAGATCGAGAATCTGCCGCTGGTCGGCAACAATGTGCTCGACCTGCTGGCAACCTTGCCGGGCCTCCGGACCAGTCCCGCCGGCGATTCGTTCGACACGGTAAATGGTCTGGGGATCGATACGATCAATGTCACCCGTGACGGTCTCAGCATCAACGATGGCCGATATGCCGCCGCCAGCAGCACAGGGGGCGCCGCAATAGGCGGAAAAGGCAGGTACCTGCTGTCCGATACGACGCTCCTGCCCGACCTGGTGGGAGAAATCCGTCTGATTCTGTCGCCCGTGGATGCTGAACTGGGACGCGGAAACTCGCAAATCCAGATCAGCACCCGGTCGGGAACGAACCGGTACGCCGGTTCGGCGGCCTGGTATGTTCGCAACACCGCGCTGGACGCAAATACCTGGTTGAACAACCACACGCCGTTTACCGATGCGGCGACCGGCAAGACGACGAACAGCACACAGAAGCCCTGGAGAAACAACAACCAGTACACGGTGTCGTACGGCGGCCCGGTCAAAATTCCTGGCGTTTACGATGGAAGGAACAAGACATTCTTCTACACGTTGTGGGAGCAGAACATCAGCAATACCCGTCAGGTCCTGTTTACTTCCGTGTTGACCGACACGGCGCGGCAGGGCATCTTCCGCTATTTCCCGGGCTTCGCCCCCGAAGGGTACAACGTCAACACCACGATTCCGAATCAGCAATTCCCCGTGACCGCGAGCACGGCCTCCTGGGTGGCCGTGGATGTCGGCGGCAATCCCGTGGCGCCTCCAAAGAACCCGGATGGCTCGCCTTACACGTCCAAGCTGACCTGCTTCAGCGTGTTCGGCAATATGCGTTTGGATGCGAAGGGCAGCATGGTTCCGTTTACCGCAGCCGATTGCCCCGGCGGAACGGCGGTATTTCAGCAGTCCACACCGGGGGCCAATGGCGTGTGGGACATCTACCGCCCGGTCGCCGACAAAACGGGATACATCCAAAAACTTCTGGCTCAGATGCCGCACGCCAACTTCTTCGGCGGCCTGGACGGCCTGAATCTGGCGCAATACGGATTTTTGCAGCATCGAGGTGGCAGCACCGGCGGCACCGCACAACAGATCAGCGATCCCAACGCCAATAGCAAGCAGATCAATATCAAGATCGATCACAACTTCAGCGCGAACCACAAGGCGGCCTTCAATTACACCTATCAGCGGGACGACAGCGCCGCCAACGTTTCCTCCTGGCCCGACGGTCCGTCGGGATCGACGGTCCGTCGGCCTCACGTCTTTACGGCCAACGTAACCTCGACATTGACGTCAAGCATCGTCAACGAAGCCCGGTTTGGATTGAACCGCAACTACAACTCGACGATCCCCGCGTATCTCAGCCCGGACGGCAGCATCGGAAAGGCCGGCGAGCCGTACCTGCTGCCCGGAGGAAAGAGCACTCTCAATCCAAACTACAGCTACCTGGTCGTTCCGGGCAGCTCCACTGGACGCGTGGGCTCTCTATCGGGGCCCCTGAACACGCTAACCTCCGTCTCGTGGACCAGGAGCATCCTTTATGATTACGCGGACACGTTGAGCTGGAGCAAAGGCAAACACGCTTTCAAATTTGGCGCCGATCGGCGGTTACCGCGGAATGCTGGAAACGGAGGGGCTACTCCCTATCCGAGCGTAGCCCTGGGTAACAATGGGAGCGCAACGCAAACCGTGGGTCCCTTCAGTACTGCCGCAAACTTTCCGGAATTGACCGGATTGATAAACAGCTCACTCGTCGCCGGTGCCAATCCGCGAACGGACGCAAACAGCCTGTTGTATTTCCTGAACGGATCCGTCAGCGCGGCGAGCCAGTTCTACTTCATCAAGAATTTCTCGAATATTGCCGACAACCGGTGGGACGACTACTCGACCGCCGGGATACGCATGAAGAACCAGATCCATGGAGAGTGGTCGGCCTTCGCGAAAGATGACTACAAGATCACCCGGCATCTGACTTTGAATTTGGGCCTCCGCTGGGAGTTTTATGCTTCACCCTTTATCGAAGGTGGCCTGACGTCGACGATTATCGGCAGCGGATACGGCGCCTTCGGCGCGACGCGGACAGCTCAGTCGACCCTCGATCAATTCAACAAGGATCCGTTTGCCTACTGGCTGCACCCCGGCAATCTGTACTTGACCGGTTACGGAACCAACCCCTTCGCGGCTGGACTTCAGCCCGAGGACTGCAAGGTCGGAGTCCAGCAGAATGCGCTCCTGCCGAAATCGACCTGCGATCCAACTTCGCTTTCCAGCATTCAGTTTGTAGGTCCGAACAGTCCGAATCCGAAGGACAAGGCGATACCGGAACAGTACGGCAATTTCGGTCCGGCGATCGGTTTCGCCTACGAGCTGCCGTGGTTTGGCGCAGGGAAGACAACAATTCGCGGCGGTTATCAGCAAACGTTCCAGCGGTTGCTCGTCAATAACAGCGGCGAGGCCAACGGCACGGATACCTTCATCGGTCAGATCCCCGGCTCTCAACAGACCGCGAGTACGAACGTCAACGATGCGGTGTTCCAGTCCATCATCGCTCCAACTTCCGGGACCGGCCGCGCGCTCAACCTGTCAGATCTTCCGAGCCTTGTTCCCGTTCGGCCCTCCGGCAATCCCGGCGGTGTCATTCCGCTCGGGGCGCGGGCCCAGAACATCGCGGGAATCTACGATACGGATTACAAGGGGCCCTACACGCAGAATCTGACGCTGTCGGTGACGCGCCAGATCAACCGGACCTTTACAGTAGATGTGCGGTACACCGGAACGCTCGGCCGGCGACTGGACAGCGGCGTGAATCTCGACCTGCCCAATGTCTATCACAATCCGGAACTGCTGCAGGCATTGCTGGACGCGCGGGCAGGCACCTGCACGGCGAGTGCCCCTGGGTACAAGTCCTATACCGATGCCGGCATCAATCCCTGCGACATCAACGGCGACCCCGTCCTGTTGGACCAAATGATGGCCGGGCTGAATCTGAACTCCGGCATATCCGGAACGACCGGAACCGGTACATTCGGCAATGTGGGAACTGTCAACGCCGTCGGCATATTCCAGAGCGGAGCGGCGCAACTGCGGCGCAGCAGTACATTTCAAAGCGCGCTGGCAAACGGCGATTTGAATACCGTCGCCAACAGCCTGGTGACCTTATCTCCAACGGGTTTGCAAAACCTACCGATAGACCCCAGCACCGGGGCCGGTTATTTCACCACCACGGGTCACCCGACGCCGTCCCAGCGGGCGTTGCGGAACGGCTGCGATCGCATTGCCAACGGGTTCACGATCGTGCAACAAAGCGCCGCAGGCGGCGCCCAGATTGCAAACAGCGGCTCTGCCATTCCGCTGCGATGCTTCTCTGAAGATTATTTGATCACCAACTCTCAGTTCAGTGGAATCACGTACCGTGCGAACTGGAACAATAGCTACTATCATTCCCTGCAAGCACAGTTGACCATGCGCCCGACCAAGGGCATCAGTCTTCAAAGCACCTGGGTCTGGTCCAAGACCATGGGGCTGAACGTCCCTGGCGGCCAGACCAATTACGTCGACCCGGTCAACCGGCACCTGAACTATTTCGCCCAGGCGAGCAGCCCCCATGCGCTTCGAATGAACGGGACTGTCGAACTGCCGCTCGGCCCCAACAAATTGCTGTTCGGGAACGCCTCCGGCTGGTTTGCGCGAGCCATTGAACGGTGGCAGACCAGCCTTATCCTCAACGCCGCCAGCGCAACGCGGACGTCCGCTGTGCCAGGCACATCCCACTTCTACGGCAATCCCGGGTTCACGATCGCCAGCACGAACTGGGCGCTCCCGAACCCGAATTTTCAATGGAGCGGCAACTCGGGATCGCTTTTCGGCAATGCGTACACCAGTGCGCCCGATCCGCAATGTCAGGACCCCAGGCAGGTCACGCCAGGCGATAAAATGGGGACCAATCTCCAGGCATCCACAGTCTGTACCATCGTGGCTCTGGCCACGCGCAATCCGGATGGGACTCCGGGCGAAGTGCTGCTGAAATATCCCAAGCCGGGAGAAGTGGGAAACCTGGGCTTTGGGAACTTCAAGTACTTCGGAAACTGGAACCTGGACATGAGTGCGAGCAAGAATTTCCGTATTACCGAAGCAAAGAGCGTTCAGATCCGTTTCGATTCCACGAACGTTCTCAACCACCCGACTCCTGCGACTCCGTCGTTCGCGGCCAGCACGTTCGGCCAGAGTACAACCAAAAGCGGAGAGCGCTCCTTCCAGGGCCAATTGCGTTTCATCTTCTAAATCCGTAGGGGCAGAGGCTCCGAATTTCACAACAGGGATTCGGAGTTTCTGCCGAGTGGATTCTTTGAGATCTATTCCTGGCCAGAATCCATTGCAGGAGGCGTGAAATGACGTTGGATCGCGTCGACGAGGGCTTGCACCGTTGCTTTGCCAGGCTGAATTGTGGCGCGTAATCCCACGGATTCGACAGCTTCTCGCGCAATCGGCCCAATCACTGCAATAGGGATGGGAGAAATCAGTGCCGCCAGTTCGTCGCCGAGTGTTTCTGAAACGGAGCGGACCGCAGACGGGCTTGTGAATACCACCGCATCGATCGCCTGACTCGTCAATGTCTGGCGAAGGTCCGACAGACCTGCTTCCGACTTTACAGTTCGATACACGGTGACAACATCCACAGTCGCGCCTCGCCGCCGCAATTCGTCGGGCAGGATCTCTCTCGCGGTTTCCGCTCGCGGAATAAGTATGCGTACGTCCTGGAGATCCGCCGGGAACATTTCAAGCAAGCCTTCAGCCCGGAAAGTGTCGGGGACACGGGATGCCGTGAGATTCCACTCCTGAAGTTTTCGCGCCGTGGATGCGCCCACGGTCGCGACAGGAACCTCGCACATGATGTCCTTGGCCTGCACGCGTTGCATGAAATACTCGACGGCGTTAGTGCTGGTGAAGATCAACCACTGGTACGAACTCAGGCCAGCTATGGCACGATCGACTTCCGCCCAGTTCGATACCGGAAGAATCTCGATTGCAGGGCATTCGAGGACGCGAGCTCCGAGCGCCTCAAGCGCAGCCCGCAAATCGCCGGATTGGGATGCCGCCCGCGTAATCAGGATGGTCTTACCTTGAAGTGCCATTTTGACCAATCTCAGCAAGAATGTCACCAGCGCCGCGCCGGATCAACTCCTGACCGAGTTCGATGCCAAGCTCGCGGGCTTTTGCCGGGTCTCCCGTCATCGTGTCGGTGATGACGACAGTTCCCGCAAGGTTGGCCACCAGGCCTTTCAAGACGAGTTTGCGATTTTCAAGATGAGCATGCCCCGCAATTGGAACCTTGCAGCTTCCTTCGAGCGCGGCAAGAAGTCCGCGTTCCGCAGTAACGGCCAGGCGGGTCGGCTCGTGATCCAGCGAAGCGAGACGTTCACGGGTGGTGGTGTCCTGTTCGCGGCAGGCAATGCCCAGAGCACCCTGTCCAATTGCGGGAAGCATGAACGTCTCATCGAGGATCTGGCTGACTACGGATTCGCGGCCCAGTCTTCGCAATCCTGCCAGCGCCAGGATGATGCCGTCGAACTCGCCGTCGGCCAGTTTGCGCAGGCGTGTGTCGACATTCCCTCGAAGGGTCGCAATCCGGATCGAAGGGAAGGCATGCCGCAATTGCACTTGCCGGCGCAGGCTGCTCGTGCCGATGCGGGCGGCCGGAGGAAGATCGTCCAGCGTGCGTCCGTTTGAAATGAGAGCGTCACGCGGGTCTTCTCTTTCGGGGATTGCGCCGAACAGGATCCCGTGCGGCAACTGAAAGGGAATATCCTTCATGCTGTGCACGGCGGCGTCCACGCGCCCGTCGAGGAGTGCTTCATCTATCTCCTTTGTAAATAGCCCTTTGCCTCCAACTTCAGAAAGTGGAACATTCAGTATCTTGTCGCCTGTGGTCTTGATTTCCAGGAGCTCCACGACGAGACCCGGCCAGACCTTCTCGATCTGAGACTTCACCCAGTTGGCCTGCCACAAGGCAAGGGCGCTGGCGCGTGTACCAATGCGAAAAGGAGTCGTCATTTATTTGATTTCTGCGCCCTGGCGGGCTTGCATTCGCTACCGTTCATGGTCTGATGTTGAAAATCTTTCGAAGAAGTTGAATGAGCTCTTCTCCCTGGGGATCACTGGACATTTCCTTCAACAGCGCGATCGGATGGTGCAGGAGCTTATTCATTAAGGACTGGGTGACCTGATCGAGGGCGTTGAGAGCCGCGGTCTGCTGATCTGCGGGGAGGTTCCGGAGAAGCTTTCTGTGGCGTTCGATTTCGTCTCTCCGGACTTTCTCCCACGTGTCGCGGAGCAGTACGATTGTAGGTGCCACGTCCCGCGCCTGCATTCGTACGCAGAACGATCGCACTTCGAGATCCACAATTTCTTCTGCGCGTCCGGCCTCCTTCATGCGCTCCTTCATGTTGGCATCGATCACCTGCTGAAGGTCGTCGATGTTGTACAGGAAAGCATTGTCGATGCTGTTCACGGCGTCATCGATGTCACGGGGAACTGCGATATCGATGAAGAACACCGGCTTGTTCCGCCGGTTGCGGATAATCTGTTCGGCCATCGGCTTGGTGATGATGAAGTGGGGCGCGCCTGTGGAACTGATCACGATATCCGCCCGATCGATGTGATCGAGGAAATGTTCGAACGGAATCGCGGCGCCTTCAAAGACCTTCGCGACTTCGACCGCTCGCTCGAACGTGCGGTTCGTGACGAGCACGGAGGCGACGCCGTTCCGCTTCAAGTGCTTCGCGGCAAGCTCGCCCATCTTGCTGGCACCGATAATCATCACGGTCTTGCCCGTCAGGTCGCCGAAGATTTTTCGCGCGAGTTCGACAGCCGCATAGCTGATGGAGACGGCCGACTGCGAGATCCCCGTTTCCGAGCGCACGCGCTTGGCGACCGCGAACGCGCGGTCCAGCAAAGGAGTGAGGTTCGAGCCCATCGTTCCCGCATCTGTGGCGAGTCGATAGGCTTCCTTTACCTGGCCGAGGATCTGCGGTTCGCCAATCATCATGGAATCCAGGCTGGCGGTCACCCGGAAAAGATGTCGAATCGCTTCGGCATTGTTGTAACTGTAGAGATGTTGGGAGATCGCGTCGGCCGGGATGTGATGGTATTCGCAGATGAAGTCTCGCACGAGCTGAGCGTCGGGACCTTCGGCGACGATTTCCACGCGATTGCAGGTGGAAAGGATCATCGCTTCGGCCGCTTTGGTCTTTTCCAGCAGCGTTGCCAGGGCAGCCCGTATCTGTTCGGAAGGGAACGCCAGTCGTTCGCGGACTTCCACGGGAGCTGTTTTGTGGCTGACGCCAATCAGTGCAAGTTGCATCTCAGTTCAAGGACGGAAGGTCGAGTGCAGTCCGCCCGTGAAGGAGAACGTCACGACCACGCCGACAAATCCGGCGATGGCGAGATAGGCGGCCTTCTTGCCGCGCCATCCGGCGATGAGCCGGTAATGAATCAGAATCAAATAGATTAGCCATGTCAGGAAGGCGAGGAGGATTTTTGGATCTCCCATCCAGTTTTCCACGCCCCTCAACTGCTGAGCCCAGAGTGCGCCCGAGAGAATTCCCAGCGTCATCAACGGAAACCCAATAGCGAGGGCCCGATAGGCAAGGTCGTCGCAGATTTCCAATGATGGCAGTTGGTTGTGAAAGACGCGTTTCGATTTCAGCTCCCGTTCCTGAATCAAATACAACACCGCCGCAGTGAATGCGATAAAGAACGCCACGTAACCCAAAATAACCACAGGAATATGGATGTAGTTCCAGCGGCTCTGCAGCATTTCGGGAACGGAATCCCGAGAGTTGTAGGCCAGATTGGCGACAAATGTCATCACGAAGATCGCTGGAAACGAGAAGAATCCCAACGATGCGATTCGGTATTTCCAGTACACCAGCAGGAACGCCAGAACTGCAAGAGCGGCGAACAGCGACAGGCTCTCGGAGCGCTGAGCGAACGCGAAGCTCTTCAGGGAGTAAGCGCGCAGCAGAATGGATGCCGCATGACAAACGAACCCGACAAGCGTGGCCACTACCGCCGGCTTGAACAAGGTCTGCTTTCTTCGGAGAACAGTAAGAACGGAATGCACGAGACCCACGGAATACAGGCCCAGCGCGAGTCTCAGCAGCTGAACGTGCATGCGTGGGAGTATAGCAGCAAGTGCGGCAAGTTTGGGGGCGTGATCCGGCCTATGGATTGTTAAAGCATAACGAGGACGCTGCCTACCGCGACAACGGCTCCACGAGCGTAATCTTTCCCTGGTGCGTGTGGCCAAACCACAAGCCGGAAAGTCCGCCGGGTTGTGCGGGTTTCAAATCGATATCGCGGATGTTCGCCGTGAAGGGGAGAAGATAGTAAACCCACTCTCCCGATTCGACATTCAGGCGCGCAACGCGGTCTGCGTAGATTCCTCCCGTCCAGGTGTATCCCTGCTCGTCGTAGTGAGCGTCGTAGGGGAAAAAGTACGGCGGCATCGCCCAGAGGCGGAATTGTTTCCCGGCAGGCTGTTTCGGATCGAGCATGCCGACAAAGTTGCCATCGAAGCCTCCCCACCACAGACGGTCTTCCTTATCGGCTTTGCCGCGACGCATACCGCCGCCCAGCCCACCAACGCCCCGCGGTGTCGCGGGAATGTCGTAGTAGGAAATCTTTTCGGTCTTCGCGTCGGCGTACCAGATGTAGGTGCCCGCACGCCCTCCGCCGAAAACATTGTTCCTGGAATCTGAGGCGATATCGTAGGTCACGAGCGGCCGCTCGCCTTTGATCGTTGCCGTGACTTGGAGAGAATCGAGATTGATTCGATAGGCGTCGATGCCTGAGCGCCAACCGTGGTTATCGACGCCGGAGTTGGAGACGTCCATCATTTCGCCGCCACCGGGCACGTCGGAATAGGTGAATTTTTCAGTTTTCGGATCGAAAACGACCAGGCCGTCCTGCGCTTGATTGCCGATGTAAAAACGCCCTTTCGGATCGGGTCCCATCATGGTTCGGGCGCCTGTCGGCGCAAAGGATCCCTGCGCTGCCCGATAAGGCCAGCGCCACTCTTTCGTCTGGCCTGTCTTCGTGTCCAGCCTGCCGAGCGCGTTGTCATTGAAATGGTTGTACCAGATTGCGCCGTCCAGACCGAGTCGCGTGTCGTGGGGACGCTGCGTCACCGGCAGGTCATAGGTGGTGTAGATGACCTGCGTTTCTTTGCCTTTGGGCCGCGGAAGCTTTTTCAAGTCGTATTTCCACATACCCTCGCTCAGATTTACGGCTGCCACGATCTCCGCCTGTCGTTTGTGAGTGGCCGAAGGTTCGCCCCACTCTGCGCGTCCCCACGTTGCGGTCTCGCCGGCCGGGAGCTGGAACGTCATCGGAGTGCTGCCGGCGGAATACTGCATGCGTTTCATGACCCACGCCAACTGGTCCTTGTTGTACGTGGACATCGCGACCCTTTGCAGAGTGTGGCATCGGCTGCAGTCGCGAAGTTCGAACTTCTGTTGCTCGGTCAGAGGAAAACTGTTCAACCATTCCGGGTCGGTGAGCTGGAGCGCAAGCTCGAGCGGGTTCGATTCACGCAGGTTGATGTTCACCTGAACGGCGCTGCCGGCCGTTATAGTGGCCGGAGTTTTCGAAGCCGGTCCGTCGAGGACATAACCCACGGCGCGAATCGACACATCGTAAGCGCCCGGCTCCAGCCGCGCGCGCGGGAAGCTGTAGATGCCCTGGGCGTTGGTGACGACCGTGGTTGTAATCGTCGAGCCATTCCGCCTTGCCGAAACCAGCACACCCTCCATGACGCCTTCTTTTGCCGAGCGCACGGTTCCATTCAGCGCGGCGGGACCTGCCGCCGGAGCTTGCTGCGCCTGCAGCGCAATATGCGACGCCGCCGCGCCAAGCACGACCAAAACGGCCAGCGCTGCCTTTGCAAGGCCCTTGTTCTTCGTCATGGATAGCCTCCCAATGAATAGTTACAAATTCGCCTCAGATCTTGGATTCAGACGAGCGTCTTTGTAAAGAGATGTAATTGGAGACTTGAAATGGCCTTCACGCGGCGTGATCTATTCACTTCTCAATGTGATCACTGGATCGACTCTGGAAGCTCGCCATGCGGGAACCCAGCAGGCTGCCGCAGAAACGGCGAGGAGCAGCAGGCACATTCCTGCGTACGTGACGAGGTCGAGATGGGAGACGCCAAACAACAGAGTCGTGAGAGCGCGGGTGCCGGCAGCAGCGGCGATGATACCGATAACGGTTCCGAGGAGCGTCAGCGTGACACCCTTCCACAGGACGAGACCCAGGATGCTGCCAGAGGTCGCGCCGAGCGCGGATCGAACGCCAATCTCGCGGATACGTTCCGCAACGCCCCCGGACAGCACACCGTAGACTCCGGCAGCAGCCAGCAACAGCGCCACGGTGGCAAATGCCGTCACCAGAATCATGACGAAGCGGCGCTCAGCCATGGACCGCGCCAGAAGTTGGTCCATTGTGGCGACACGAACGATCGGCTGATCCTTGTCCACCGACCAGATCGTCCTGCGCAGCGCGGGAGAAAGCCTCGCAGCATCGCCCTGTGCGCTCACGACGAGCGTCATCACGTTGTCGGGGAATCGCCACTGTGTCGGTGTCGTATAGATCGCGTCCGGTTCAGCGTCGAGCAGGGACAATTGTTTGATGTCGCCCACAATGCCGACGATCGTGTACTGAGGCCCGTTAATCGGTCCGATCCGTACGCGCTTTCCGATCGCTTCTGCCCCGCGAAAGCGGTGGCGCGCCAGCGAGTCGCTGACAACCGCAACCAACGGCCCGCCAGCGCGGTCCTTCTCGTCGAGCATCCGGCCGCGAAGCAACGGAATGCCGGTAGTCTGGAAGTACGAAGGCGACACTGCGTAACGGAAGGCGGGCCGAATCTCGACGTCCTTCTGGTCAGGATTGGATTCCAGGCTGACGCCATAGGCGTCCGAATCGCCGCTCACTGGCAATTGGCTGGTGAACGCCGCCGATATGACGCCAGGAACTTGCCGCGCCGCTTCAAGCACATGGTCGAAGAAAGCATTGTTCACGGTGGCATCGCGGAAACGCTGTCCGGACGTCTGCACCTGCATGGTGAGGAGATTCGCCGTGTGGAGGCCCGGGGAGATCTCGATCAATCGTTCCATGCTCCTCAGCAGCAGACCGGCGCTGACCAGCAGGACAAACGCAAAAGACACTTCCGCCACGACCAATGCGCTGCGTATTCTCCTGTGATCGCCCGCGACACTTCGGGAATGCTGCGTAAGCCCCGCCTGGAGCTGGCGGCCCGCTTGAAATGCGGGGAACAAACCGAAGGCAAAACCGACGAGCATCGTCACGACGACGCTGAACGCAAGGACTGAACCATCGATCGCGATGCTGCCGGCGCGAGGTAGTGCCGGTGGGCTGAGGGCCACAAGAGTTCGGACTCCCGCTTCCGCAAAGAGGATGCCCAGTACGCCGCCAAGCGCGGCGAGCACGAGACTCTCCGTCAGCAGTTGCCGAATCATGCGCGCTCTTCCTGCACCGAGAGCGGTGCGCACGGCGAACTCGCCCCGGCGCCGCGAACTGCGCGCGAGAAGCAGATGCGTCACGTTCACGCATGCGATGAGGAGAACAAGAAGGACCGATACCATGATCACGTTCAGGGCCGGCCGCACGCCCGACGTGAGAGCATCCTGCAGCGAAAGAACGGCGAGACCGTCGTTGAACAGATCTTTCGGATGTTCCTTCAGAAAGACAGGCCAGAGTGCATTGAGTTCCCCAGACGCTTGATCGATGCGGACTCCGTCGCGAAGCCTGGCTACGAGTCTCAAGTGGTGGCCCCACACTCGTCCTCCCTGCGACATGTCGTACTGCAGCGGCGCCCAGATCTCTGCATCCGGCGACGTGACATTCTCGAAGCGCGCCGGCAGGACTCCGATCACGGTGTAGGGTTGGCCATCCAGCGTGACGCTGCTGCCGATAACGGCCGCAGCGCCCCCGAAACGCCGATGCCAGAGCGCGTCGCTCAACAATGCCACGTGAGGGCTGTTACCAAGGTCATCTTCTTTGCGAAAATCCTGGCCAATCGCGGGCGAAACGCCGAGGGTCTGAAAGTAACCGGCGCTGACGCGCTGGCCCTGAAAGCGCTCGGGTTCGCCCTCACTGGTCATCGTAGGCTGCCATTCGCGGATTGCCGCATGCGACACAAACGAGCGGGTCTTCTGCGAGATTTCGTTTACCGTTCCGAACGCGACTTCGTTGCGTCCACCGTCTTGCCTTGTTCCCCAGATCGTAACGATGCGCGATGCTTTCGGATACGGCAGCGGTTCGATCAGGATCGGCTTGACTGCACTGAAGATTGCCGTCGTTGCGCCGATTCCCAGAGCCAGCGTGAAGACCGTGAGCGCTGTGAAGCCGGGCGCCGCCCACAGACGCCGACTGGCGTAGCGAAGATCGGCGATCAGCGCTTCAACGGCGTTTTCCCAACCATGCCCGCGAACTTCGTCGCGGATACTGAACGCGCTGCCGCACTCGAGGCGCGCGGCACGCCGCGCCTCTTCCGGCGAGAGTCCGCGATCGATGAACTCTCCCGTCGTACGTTCGATGAAGTCCTCGGCCTCGCTTGTGATCGCCTGATCCGAAGCTCTTCGATCCGTAAGAACCCGCAAACCGTGCTTGAGTTGTCGCCACACGGACATAGGCTAGCCCTCATCCTTAAGCAGACGCGCCACGGCGCTTGCCCGGCGCATCCAGTCGGTTGTCTCAACTTCCAGCTGTTTCCGGCCCGAGCGCGTCAGCTTGTAGAACTTCGCGCGCCTTGAGTTGTCCGTGTCGTCCCATTCGGAATCGATCAGGCCGGCGCGCTCCAATCGCTGAAATGCCGTAAGAAGGGAACCCGGGTTGACCTTGAAGACGCCGCGGGAAACCTGCTCGATCCTGCGCGCAACCCCGAAGCCGTGCATCGCCCCAAGGCTCAGCGCCTTGAGAATGAGCATGTCGAGTGTGCCCTGAATCAAATCGGTGTTTGGGGAATCCACGGCAAAACGTTAAGACACTCTCCTCTTGATTGTCAAGATGTGATGGTCAAGCTGAGAAAAAAGACTTATCGATTCCGTTGTTGTTGGCGGAGACCGCCCTATTCTTGGGGTTGCACAGAGCGAACAAGCGAGTCGTGGAGAAGCGCGACGAACTCCGGCGTAGGAAGGGGAGGACGTCGCTGTTTTGCGGCAGGCATTGAACGATCTCGAGACCTGTTGCTGTAACTTAACAACTAAGGTTTGTTCGGAAAGGGGCGCGGCATGCCATGCTTCCATTCGGGTAGAACATATCCATCACGATTCGGCATTTTGATCTTCGGCAGACTCTGAGCGTCGACGACCTGATCTTCCGGGATAACACCATTCTTATAGAGCAGGAAGGCCGTCAGTGCATAGACCTCGTTGGGTTTCAGCGAGCCCTCCTTTGAGAATGGCATACCGCGGTTGATGTAATCCCATATCGTCGTGGCATATGGCGAGTGGATCGCCATGACATTTGCTCCTCTGATGCAAGGCGCGAGACAAGGCCCCGTGGAAGGGCTGTCGGTTTTTATCAACTGGGGAGCCCGGCCTCCCGACCCTGTTGCGCCGTGACACGCCGCACACTTCTGGGCGTAGATCGGCGCACCTTCCTTGGCGCTGCCGTTGCCCGGCGGGAGTTCCTTTCCATCAGGACTGATAGCGATATCCAAGGCACGGATTTCGTCGGCGCTTGGCGTCTTTCCCAAACCGTAAGTGGGCGATTGCGCCGACCCAGGCTGGCAGAGCCCGCCGATCACAAGGCTCATCACAAGCAGCGGGGCGCTAGGCAAGCGCATTGTGCACACTCCCATCGGCGGTCACCTTCCACGGCACAATGGTGTTGTCGGAGCCCGGAACACCGTGGTCGTGGTAATAATCCGGCGGCACGTTAAAGACTTTGGCGACCTGGGCGTGTGAGGGTTGAACCTGTCCGAGTTCGTCGATGCAGCGTGACTGGAGCACACACTCTTGTCCGTCCCACTTCCAGGTCATGCCAAACCGGGTGTGCGCCATTCGGTGTGCTTCGCCTCGAATCTCAGCATCTTTCCACGTGCGGCCGCCGTCGGTGGATACTTCCACTCTGCGAACGGCACCCCCGCCGGACCAGGCCAGACCCGTGAGCTGGTAGACTCCGCGGCCGGGCAGCTTCTGTCCTCCGGAAGGAAAAGTAATGACCGATTTCGGTCCCCACTGGAAAGTCAATGCGGCGACTTTGGGGTCGTTGGAGATGTGCCCGTAATCGTTATAGGTCATGTAATACTGGTCCACCACTTTCATGCGCCTCAGCCACTTGGTGTTATAAATTCCTTCGAAGCCGGGGACGATCAGCCGCACCGGGTAACCATTTTGAGGACGCAGCGGTTCGCCATTTTGGCCGTAGGCCACGATACAGTCATCCATGGCCTTCGCCAGTGGGAAGCTCCCCGCTCCTTTGATCTCTTCCGAGCCTTCCGAAACGACCCAGGATGCCCCTTTTTGCACGCCGACCTCTTTGAGCAACAGCGACAGGGGCACTCCGGTCCATTCGCTGCAACTGGTCAAGCCGGTCGTTTGCTGAACGGTTTGATGTTCGACCTTCGCGCGGTTTCCAAGGCATTCGAGAAAATGAATGCGGGATACGGACGGAAAGCGCTTCAGCTCTTCAAGCGTGAACTCCAGGGGCCGGTCCACCATGCCGTGAAGCAGAAAGCGATACTCGCCGGGTTTGATATCCGGAACGATGGCACCCCGATGGGTGCCCACAAAGTGGAGCGACGAAGGCGTGATATTCCCTACAGAATCCTGAAGCGGGGTCAATACGTGAAAGGTCAGGCCGAACTCGTCGGGGGAAGGTCTCTCGGCCACGGCCACGCGGACCGAGGTGACGTAAGGGGAGCGTTCGCCATATGCGACCTCATCCTTCAGAGAGCGCTTTGCCGGGGCCGGCGTCTGACCGCTTGCGGACTGTATCGCACTCGCGGCAGCCATCGCGGCGCCGCCCTTTAGAAATTTTCGTCGGTTGGCTTTTTTGGCGTCCATGGGTCTCTCTTTCGCAGCCTTCTGGGAATTTCGATTGCACGAAATGTATGCCTTCACCGCGGCCTCGGTCAATGACAATGCATCAGGGCTTGGGGCCCTTTGTGCTTCATTGGAAAACACCGCGGTGCCCGTCCAGATGATGCAGGTGCTTCCGTTCTACGTCATATTTGAGGAAGTAGGCGTGGCCCAAGAGTGCGGTGCGGTCACCTTCATTCAGCGATTTGGGTCGGCTCTGGCCTCTGAATCTTCTGATAGGATCAAGGTGTGACCCTCTTGCGATTTCGAAATGCGTTCTTCCTGGCGCTCCTCGCCGTAGTTGCGGCCGCCTCCGCCGCGCAGGCGCCGTCCGGCCTCCACGATACGTCCGCCGCCTCTGTGGCGTCGTATGCGCTCTCGCAGCCGATGCCGGTCGATCCCGACGTCCTCGTTGGGACGCTGCCCAACGGCCTCCGTTATTACATCCGCGCGAACGCCAAGCCGGCGCGCCGCGCCGAGCTGCGGCTCGTTGTCAAGGCCGGTTCGGTTCTCGAAGACGACGATCAGCAGGGGCTGGCGCACTTCGTTGAACACATGGAGTTCGAGGGTACCCGGCATTTCCCGAAACAGGGACTCGTCGATTTCCTGTCGTCGCTCGGTCTCAGTATCGGCGCGGATGCGAACGCGGAGACCGGCTACGACGACACGCAATACATATTGCGGATCCCGACCGATCAGCCCGATGTGCTCGATCGCGCGCTGCTGGTGCTGGAGGATTGGGCCCAGGGAGCCACCTTCGATCGGAGCGGGATCGACCGCGAGCGGAGCATCGTGCTGGCGGAATGGCGGCTGCATCTTGACGCTGATGAACGGACGCAGGACAAGGTGATCGGCGCCCAGCTAGCGGGATCGCGCTATGCCGATCGCCTGCCCATCGGCAAACCCGACATCATAGAGCATGCCCAACGGGAACAATTGATGCGGTTCTATCACGACTGGTACCGCCCCGATTTGATGTCGGTGATTGTCGTCGGCGACGTCGACCGCGACGCCGTGTCGGCAATGATCACGCAACACTTCGCTTCGCTGTCCGCGCCGTCGCCCAAACGGCCACGGCCCACCTTTGACGTGCCCGAACACCGCGGCACCCGATATGCAATCCTGACCGACAAAGAGGCGACCACAACGGCCGTGCAGCTCAGCGATTTGAGGCCTGCTCGCAATCAGGGGTCGGTCGGCGGGTACCGCGAGATCATACGGGATGAGCTGTTTTCCGACATGTTGAGTGCCAGGCTCGACGAACTCGCCCAGGGCGCGAATCCGCCATTCGTGAGCGCTGCCGCCGCCCGCGAGCTACTCCCAGCTCCGCGAACACGAGACGAAGCAATGCTGCAGGCGATCGTGTCGAATGACGGGGTCACGCGCGGTCTGGCTGCCCTCGTCACAGAACTGCAGCGTCTCTCGCGGTTTGGCTTCACCGCGACCGAGTTCGCCCGCGCGAAGCAGGCGAGAATGCTCAGCTACGAGCGCGCCGTCACGGAGAGTCCCGACCGCGAGTCGGAGAGCCGCGCCGACGAGTACACGCGCAACTTCCTCCAAGGCGAGGCGCTGCCGACGATCTGGCAGGAGCTCGCGTTCCATCGCCGTTTTCTGCCTGCCATCACGCTAGCCGAAGTTAACAAGCTGACGGACGATTGGTTTCCCACCGACAATCGTCTGATCGTTGTCGCGGCGCCCGATGCCGCCGGCATCGTTCTGCCGGACGAGCGGCAGCTGGCAGCCGCCGTGCGTACCGCGTCGGCGAACCGATTGACGGCCTATGTCGACACGGCGGCCGGGCAGACGCTGATGGAGTCGAAGCCGGCGGCCGGCAGAATAGTCAAGACGACGGAGCATCCGGAAGCCGGAATCACCGAGTGGACGCTGTCGAACGGCGCAACCGTGGTGCTGAAACCGACAAAGCTGAAGGAGGATCAAATCCTGTTCCAGGCCTTCGCGCCGGGCGGGACGTCTCTCGCGAGCGATGCCGAGTTCGTTCCGGCTCGCGTCGCCGACTTGGTTGTTCCGGCGGGCGGCGTGGGACGATTCAGTGGTGTGACGCTCGACAAGATCCTTTCGAGCAAAGCGATCGCCGTTGTGCCGGTTATCAGCGAGCTGGAAGAAGGGATGCGCGGCGGAGGCACGCCGCAGGATCTCGAGACGATGTTCCAGCTGCTGTACCTGCGGTTCACGCAGCCTCGCGCCGATCCGACCGCCTTTGCCGCCGCCGCATCGCAGGCTCGAGCGCTGCTGGCGAACCAGATGGCGAGCCCGGACGTCGTGTTCAACCAGGCGATCCTCGCTGCGCTTAGCGGTAACAGTCCACGACTGCGGCCCCAAACCCCGGCAACCGTCGATCAGTGGGATCTCGGGAAATCGCTGGCGTTCTACAAGGCGCGCTTCGCGGACGCCAGCAATTTCACGTTCGTCTTTGTCGGCAGTTTCACGCCCGACACGATCCGTCCGCTGGTCGAAACCTACCTCGCCAGTCTCCCGGAGACGCACGCGCACGAAACCTGGCGGGACCTCCGCTTCACGCCGCCGCCCGGCATCGTCGAGAAGACGGTCGAAAAGGGCATCGCGCCGAAAAGCGAAGTAGCGCTCGTGTTTACCGGACCATTCGAATACGACGATCCGCACATTCTCGCGCTGCGAACGATGACCCAGGTCCTGCAGTCGCAGCTGTTCGAAACTATCCGTCAGGAGCTCGGTGGTACTTACAGCATCACCGTCGATCCGAATACAGCGAAGTTTCCGAGGCCGCAATATGTCGTGCGAATCGACTGGACGTGCGATCCGGCGCGGACTGACGCACTGGTACGCCGAGTGTTCGACGAGATTGCTTCCCTCAAGGCCAGGCCGCCGTCGGCAAATCAAATGACATTCATCCACGAGAGCCTGCTGCGCGAGCTCGAGCGGAACAGTCAGGACAACGGCTACTTCCTGAACGAGATCGCCCGCCGATACAAAAACGGCGATGCCGCGAATCTCGACGCCCTCTCGAATGTGCCGGACCGCATCAAGATGTTGACCGCCAGCGAGTTCTACGCCGCCGCTCAGAACTATCTCGATACCGACCGGTACGTGAAGGTGATCTTGATGCCGGAACGGTAGCGAACGAAGCGTAGGAAATGCGACCCGCAGAGCGATACCTCGATTCGAGAGGACGGATCTGAGACGCGCTCTTCAGATCCACATTGAACGGCGCCTGACGAAATACGGAAAACAAGAAGTCGTTTCGCGAAGACAACTCCCGGCAGCCGTGATGATCTTAATGATCGCTCCTGCAATTGGTGCTCGTGTCGAACCCGTCTTTGGTTACAAGCCCTCGTTCACCTACACACCGCCCGCACGATGTATCTGTACCAGAGGCCCTCAAGAATAAGGTTCCCTTTCCCATGTCTTCCGGCCAACAGCCCTTTATCTCTTCCAGAAAAAGTTTCAAAGAATCATGGCGTGAACTTCCACCAAAAGTCGCTTTACACGTCAGGGAGTACCGATAGTTTGCAGTTCGTCATTTCCCCAGACCGCGATTCTGGAACCTGAACTTTGCGGGCTCCGCCAGAAACTCTTCGTCGGCTGGGAGTCTTCCGGGAGTTGCAAGCATGTTAGAGAGGCCTGGCTGGAAGTTGCGCTTGCTCTGTTGTTTGACGCTCGCGGTGACTCCTCTGGCATCGTCAGCCGGCAAACCCGCACCCTTCGCCGTTGCGGGTCGGTGGAGCATTGAGCGATCGATCGGTTCACGCGCTGGACGACAGGGAACCGCAAACACGTTCAATGGGGCCATCCAATCCTCGAATCCATGGCTGAGTTTCTCCGCACCAATGAAGACAGTTGGGTCGGTCCCCTCGACGGCAGCCAGGCCCCTGGCGCTCGCCGCGGCGGATTTCGACGGTGACGGCATGGCGGACCTGGCAAGCGGATATGCCACGGCGTCCGGAGGATTGGTCGTTGTTCGTCGTGGCAATGTTGATTTCATGTTTCCAAACAGTCCAGCGGCCCAGCAGCGTCGCCATGACGGCACGTTTTCCGATCAACCTTTCCTGCCGGATATACGGGTCTTCGAAACGAATGCGCCTCCGGAGTTTCTCGGGGCCGGCGATTTCGACGGGAACGGCCACAGCGACCTGGTCTTCGCAACCCGTGGAGGCGCATCAATTTTTTACATGTCCGGAGATGGCAGCGGCGCCTTTGGCCAGGCGCAGGAGGTGAGTGTACCCGGCACCGTGACAACGCTGCTTTCCGACGAAGTAAATCGTGTCGATGGGTTGACGGATGTCGTGGCCGCAGTTACGAACTCGAACGGTTCTGAGCTTCTCGTCTTCGAGAGTCCCGATGGGGCGGAGCACGCAGAACCCGAAGTCATTTCACTGCCCTCTCCGGCGACGGCCATAGCCATCGGCCAGCTGGACGAAGATTTCGAGCGAGACATCGCGGTAGCCGCTACGCGAGAAGTCGTGATCGTGCACGGCAGAGATCGACACCTTACGTCCAAGACTGGGCCGCGAACCTCAATAGCGCAACCGAAGTTAACTCGCAGCTCTCTTCCGTTTGAAATCCGATCCATGGCGATCGGAGACTTCAACGGGGATCAACAAGCGACTCTCGCCTTGCTTTCGGATTCAGGCGCCGTTCATTTCATGAACCCAGCCGCGCCACCGGCCGGCAATGGAATCGAGCAGCAAGCTGCGGGCTCTATCTGGACGGAAAGGCGGACCGTCGCCGTCGGGATGAACACGGATTCCCGTTTTTTGGGTGTGACGTCCCTGCTCGTTCGTACAAAAACATCCAGTCTCCCCGGTGATGACCTGGCCGTTTTGGATCCTATTGGCCGACGTGTTCATCTTCCATCGTCGGAGCATCACGACAAGGCCGGAAGATCGGCCGCGCGGAATTCTTCCGTGTCGGATCAACCTGCCGACTTGGATTTCGACAGTGAAGTCCTCGCTCTCGTGCCGATGCGATTAAACGCCGACGCTTTGAGCGACCTGGTTGTTCTCGAACCGTCAGGACCAACGGCGTTGGTCACCTCGGGAAGCATCTTTACCGTTACCAACACGAACGATACAGGCCCGGGTTCGTTGCGCCAGGCGATCGACTCCGCCAACAACGCACCTGGCGCCGATACGATTGCATTCAATATTCCGGGAAACGGTCCTTTCATCATCAATTCCATAAACCCTCGTTTGATTCTCACCGACGTGGCGACCCTTGATGCCACGACTCAACCGGGATATGCGGGCCATCCCATTGTCGAATTGAACGGCAGCCTCAAGGTTTTGGGTGGAAACTCCACAGTTCGAGGACTGGCTTTTCACAGCCCGGGACTGTTCGCCGGACAGTTCGGCGAGGGAATCATTCTGGGACGTGAGCCTGGAAACACTGTGGATCCCATCAACGGAAATAACTTCGTTGAAGGCTGCTATTTCGGGCTCGCAAGCGACGGTGTGACGGAAGTGCAAAGTGCGCTGGTCGACATTGTGGTCACCGGCCCCAACAACACGATCGGAGGCACGACCGCCGCCGCCCGCAATATCATTTCGGGAAGCAGACAAGAAGGGATTCTGATCTCCACGATTACGAGTGTCCTTGCGTCCGGAAATAGGGTG
>Ga0134121_10001090_pt1 | contig 26631 bp, 24 predicted proteins | sample KB301_FD_96463 | JGI IMG/M metagenome (GOLD analysis project Ga0134121, IMG submission 96463) | Terrestrial soil microbial communities without Nitrogen fertilizer from Kellogg Biological Station, Michigan, USA - KB3-0-1 | ecosystem: Environmental > Terrestrial > Soil > Unclassified ... | reverse complement strand
TTCCGTCGGATGCTTGAGCGTGAAACCGGCGCCGAAAGGCGTCACGTTGGCGAGCCTGGTTATCTCAGTCCACTCAAAAGTCGGGGTGTCCCGGCCCTGCACCCGCACCGGCAAATGCAGCGCGAGTCGTTCGCGAATTCGCTTCCAATTTCGTTCTTCACTCATGGGAGCCGACAGCGTGTGAGAAGCGGTCAAAAAGCGTCGGGAGTGGTTACACGAAGCTATTGATTTTATTAGAGTTTTCGCCTATTTCGTGTTTGCCAACCACACTCAAAAAAGGCTAAAATACGGGCTACTTTGAGCCCTATGCTTCACCCGTTTTTTCTCCCCCAAAAAGCGCCAAACTCAAGCTCGGTATCTCTTCAGCAGGGGCCAACTGTGTCGCGGATTGTACTGGAAAGGCTATTAGATGGAAACAACTTCTGAACGCAATCATATAAACATCGAAGACGAGATGCGGCGGTCGTATCTCGACTACGCGATGTCGGTAATTATCGGCCGCGCGCTGCCGGACGTTCGCGACGGTTTGAAGCCCGTGCACCGGCGCGTGTTGTGGGCCATGCACGAACTCGGCAACTCGTATAACAAGGCGTACAAGAAGAGCGCGCGCATCGTCGGCGACGTCATCGGTAAGTATCACCCACATGGCGACATGCCCGTCTACGACACGATCGTGCGACTGGCCCAGGACTTCTCGATGCGTTATCCGCTCATCGATGGACAGGGCAACTTCGGATCGGTCGACGGCGATGCAGCAGCGGCGATGCGTTACACCGAAATACGCATGGCGCGGTTGGCGAATGAAGTTCTCGCCGACATCGAGAAAGAGACGGTTACGTTTCAGCCAAACTACGACGAGTCGCTCAGCGAGCCGACAGTTTTACCGACGCGCGTTCCGAATCTTTTGATCAACGGTTCCGACGGTATCGCGGTCGGAATGGCGACGAAGATCCCGCCGCACAATCTCACCGAAGTAGTTGAAGCGACGTTGTTGTTGTTGAAAGATCCCGAGACGACTGTTCAGGACCTCACGAAGATCGTGACCGGGCCTGATTTTCCAACTGGTGGATTCATCTACGGTCGCGACGAGATCAGGAAATCGTATGAAGAAGGCCGTGGCGTGTTGCAGATACGCGCGCGCGCCGGTATCGATCGGATCGGACGCGGCGCGCAGGAGCGCGATGCGATCGTCATCACCGAGATTCCGTTCCAGGTCAACAAAGCCCGTTTGCTCGAACGCATTGCTGAGCTGATCAATGAGAAGAAGATCGAAGGTATTTCCGATCTGCGTGACGAGTCAGACCGCACTGGCATGCGCATCGTGGTTGAGTTGAAACGAGATGCGGTGCCGCAAGTCGTGCTCAATAAGCTCTACAAGCTGACACCGATGCAGTCGTCATTCGGCGTCATCAATCTCGCGATCGTGAATGGACAGCCACGTGTCTTGAATCTCAAGCAGATGCTCGAGGCGTTCATCGAGTTTCGTCGCGAGGTCGTGCGGAAGCGAACCGAGTACGAGCTGCGCAAGGCTCGCGCCCGCGCCCACATTCTCGAAGGGCTCACGAAAGCGATCGACGCGCTCGACTACATCATCACGCTCATTCGTAATTCGCGTTCGGTTGACGAAGCGAGACAGTGGCTGCAGGGCCAGTTGCAAACTACGAGTGAGGTCAAAACATGGAAGGGCATTCCGTCTGACGTTCAGCTCAAGACGTACCTGGGCCGCGTGCAGAAGACGATGGAGGGTCTCGCCTTCTCTGAAATTCAGGCGCAGGCGATTCTCGATCTGCAACTGCGACGAATATCAGCGCTCGAACGGCAGAAGATCATCGACGAGTACGAGCAGGTGATCAAACTCATCGCCGAGCTCGAAGAGATTCTCGGGAACGAGCGCTCACTGCGACGCGTTATCGCGAAAGAGCTCGAGGAAGTTAAGAAAGATTTCGGTGATGGGCGTCGTACGGAAATCGTCGACGAAGGTGTTGAGCTCTCGATCGAGGATCTGATCGCGGATGAAGATGTAGCCATCACAGTCACGAACAGTGGCTACATTAAGCGCACGCCGATCACGACTTATTCGCGTCAGGGCCGCGGCGGTAAAGGTCGGTTTGGCGCTGCGGCGAAGAATGGCGACTTCGTCGAGCATCTCTTCATCGCATCGACGCATGCGTACCTGATGATCTTTACTGACGACGGCATGGTCTACAAGATAAAAGTTCACGAAGTGCCTGATGCGGCGGCGTCGGCGCGCGGTAAGGCGGTCGTGAATCTTATCAATATTCCGTCCGATCGAAAGCTTGCGGGCGTGGTTCCGGTGCGCGAGTTCGCGGAGGGCCGGCATGTCGTGATGGTGACGCGCAAGGGCGTGATCAAAAAGACGTCGCTGGCTGATTTCCAGAACATTCGCACGAACGGCATCATCGCGATCAATATCGATGAAGGCGACCAGTTGCTCGACGTCGTGTTGACTGACGGCACAAAACGCATCTTCATCGCGACGCATAATGGACTCGCGATTCGGTTTGACGAGAAGAACGTGCGACCGATGGGACGCGCGACACGTGGCATGCGCGGGATCGACCTGCGACAGGATGACTACGTCGTCTCTGTTTGCCCCGTGTCGGCAGAAGATAAAGAACGGATGCTGTCAGTTTCCGAGCTAGGCTACGGCAAGCAGACTTCGATCACGACTTATCGGCTGCAATCGCGTGGTGGCAAGGGCGTGATCAATATGAAGACGACGGACAAGACCGGAAAGGTGGTTGCGGTGTTTCCGGTTGAAGACGAGTCGGAGATCATGATCATCACGCAACAGGGCAAGCTCATTCGCCTCGAAGCCGCCGACATCCGCAAGACCGGTCGCAGCGCCCAGGGCGTGCGCCTGATCAAGACCGACGCGGGCGACAAAGTAACAAGCGCCTCGCTGGTCGAAGCCGCAGCGGAGGAAGAGACTGAGGGAGTGACGGACTAAGCAAAGAAGTACTCCCGCAACGGCGCAGCGGCGCAACGAAGAACTCAATCCTTCGTTGCGCCGCTGCGCCGTTGCGGGAGAAATCTTATTCAGGTAACTGAACCTTCAACCCATTCCTCGCCCCCCTCAAATACTTCCTTTTTCCAGATGGGAACGGTGCGTTTGAGTTCTTTGATGGCCCACTCACAGGCTTGGAAGGCGGCGCGGCGGTGTGGGGCGCTGACGGCGATCACGACGCTGGTTTCTCCGATGTCGATGCGGCCGGTGCGGTGGACGATGCCGATGTGTGCGATTTCGAATTGCTTGTGTGCTTCGGCGCCGAGGCGTTTCATCTCCGTTAAGGCCATCGTGTCGTAAGCTTCATAAACCAGATATAGCGTTCGTTTGCCCTTGGTCCACTCGCGCGCGTAACCGTCGAGTGTCACCGTAGCACCGCACTCGGGTAGCACCACGCGCCGCGCCACCTCGCCCACATCGATTGTCTCTGTAGTTAACTCGAAGAAGTCGTGCGATCCACCACTGACCGGTGGAAACACCGCGAGCTCGTCATTCTCCTTCAACTGCGTATCCGGTGTGGCGTATTCCTGATTCACCGCAAACAACAACGATCGCCCAAACCGCTCCAGCTTCTCAAACCGCGTCTTCAAACTCTGAAACGCACTCGAAACCGTCGCCGGAGCCTCGAGCTCCAAATCCAACTGGTTGGCCTCAACCGCATCGCGCGCCGCGCCGAAGAACAAAACATGAATGTTCATTCAATCTCAATCCTTTTCCCGCCATGTCCATTGCTCTTGGCCAGCTCGTGAATCCGTGCACGCTCCTCGTACCCTTTAACTGCGATGCTCAACATCGATCGCAATCTTTCGAGCCGTTCCGACGTCGAACGAAGCTCCAGCATCTCCTGTTTGACTTCAGCATCGATCTCCATCGCCGCCGCAACGAGGAACGAGAGTCGCTGCGGCTCGGTGTTCGAGATGTCCGGCAACGTCGCGCGCTCATCGTTGATGGTCCGCACCGCCTGTGCAATGCGTGTGAATGTCTCTGCTACTTCTCTCGCCGGCGCAGCGAGCATCTCTTCGTCTTCGTCCTCATCTTCGAAATAACTCACCTGAGCCACGAGATACGGATCGCCGCTCTCGACGTACGACTCGATGCGGTATCTGATCACACCGATCGTCAGTATGTTTGAGCGACCGTCGGGGAAAGTCTGTGTCTCGGTTACTTCAGCGACACAACCAACATGACCTTGCGGCGGCACTTCATTCTCGGAAGTTGTCGGGTCGAAGTAAGAGAGCCCGAAGAGGTTCTTCGCGAGACGGATGTCGAGAAGCATTTGCCTGTAGCGCGGCTCGAAGATGTGCAAAGGCAGAGGCACACCTGGAAACAGCACGACCGGCAGGGGAAAGAGTGGGAGCTCGTGCAGCCCACGCACTTTATCGCTGGCTTCGCTCATTTATTTGATTGGCTACAAAGGGGATTATGGCAGAGGGCGCGCAGGGCCGCAAAGAGGTAGAAAAAATTCGGCCCCCGCTTTTCGTTGTTGGGCTACGTGAAGCGGGGGCCATCGAGCACACCGTCAGACAAAGAGGGGTTTTCATCTACGGTGCTTACGGACGCCAAAGGGAGTGTGCGTCCGGATGTCAAAGAATCTGCGCGAACAGTTCCAGCCTATGAACAGGGGTCAACCGGCAAATGCTCGCCAGCATGTCTTCAAGCTCAAAGGGTTTGGCGAAAAAGCCGTCTGCGCCTGCGTTGACGCACGCCTTTCGCACCTCCGGGTCAGTGTTCGAACTCATGATCAGAACCTTCGAGTTCGAGAGGTGACCTTTGATGTACTCAATCAAGCGCAGACCCATGGCGGGCGAGTCTTTCTCGGGAGGCATTTGCAAGTCCAATATCGAGATATCGGGCTTATAGAAAGTCGCCCGCCGGATCGCGGTCTGCATATCGTTGGCGGTCACCACGTCGTACTCATCACACAACGTCCAATAGAGCTGTTGTGTAATCTGGGAGTCGTCATCAACTATCAAAATCCTGGGCTTCATGACGCGAGTCCTCTTGGCAAAGACCGTACCGCTTCAACAATTAAGTACGAGTGCTGTAAACAAAGCAGATTCGAGACTTGCAGGAAATTTTGCGTGTAGACTTATGGGCACACTCAGGTGAGAAGCGTGACCAAAAGTGGACTATTAGCCTAGGGTTTCTTTGGTGGAGGTACTGGCTCGTCGTCTTCCCCGACTTCGTCAACAACCTTCAGCTCCGCACCAAACTTCTGATAGTTCCGGAAGCGGATGTCGTTGCGACTCTGAACCACCATCTGCGGATTGATGGTCGTCAAGAGGATCTCGGAGTGCGTCGGCAGCAGATATTTACGCTCGTTAATCGAGACCCAATCGTAGTCGATCACGCTGGTGGCGGCCGTGATCGGAAAGTCAGGTGGAATCTCGGTGGCGATCTGTTCGAATCGCAGCACGCGATCCAATTCGCGATCGATCCAGACGCGGCCACGTGAGCCCGCCGACGTTTTGGCACCGCCGTCGAGACCCAGCGTCAGTGACGAGTTGTCTCTCTTGACCACGTATTCATAAACAACCGTTCGTCTGTTCTGAACCAGGTCCGTGTCAACCATCCGAAATTCTGTTTTCGTCTCTGGTTTAAAAACGTCCGCCACCGCCGAGATATATTCCACGCCGCTCGACGATGCGCCCTTCGGCACGTACTTGTTCTTACTGAAATCCTTGCTTGCTTCGGCATCCTCGCCCGGCGGGGGCGCCATTCCATTCACGGTCAGAACCTTGTATTCCTCGCCGACATTCGCACGATAACCAACGGCGAACGTCAAATTGTCCCGCAAAATCCAGTTGGCGGTGTTGCCGTAAGCGACAGAGCGCTTGATGATCTGCTTCACGAGGAAGTCGGGCATAGCGTTCGCGGCCATGAGCGTGACGTTGCGTGTGCGTTCGAGCAGTTCGCGTCCTTCGTTTTCAGGCGGGAGTGTGGACGCGGTCGGATTTACGCGACGGCGCTCAGCTTCTTCGAGCGTGCGTCGCAGCAGTGGATCGTTACCGCTCTTCGTAGCGACCAGCGAGCGCATGCCGTCAGTGAGCGGAAAACCGATGCCACTCTTCCTGATCTGCTCGATGAGATCGTCGCGTGTGTCAGGGCTGCGTTGGAGTTGATAGAGCAGCTTGACGAATTCCTGGTTGGTTAGTGGCTTTTGATCTTGCGCTGAAAGCGGAACACATGACCACAAAAGGAGAACTACTAAAAAAGCTTTATTAATGCGGAACATTGAACCTTCCGATGGACTTTCACTACTAGCGGTTGCCTCAACAAAGTTGCTGGATGGATTGTCGCAGAACCTCGGCACAACGCTCAAGCTCGCTCACCGGCACAAACTCGCCTGTTCGATGTGCTTCGCGAATGTCTCCAGGGCCGATCACCACCGCTTCGCTTCCGAGCAACATCATCTGCGCGGCTTCGGTTCCGAACGCGACTGTGCCTGATTTGTTGCCAGTCGCTTTTTCCAGAAGTTGAACCAGTGGTGAGTCGGGAGATGTTTCGAAGCCTGTGTCCTGGCGATTTGCGTCAACGAAACACTGAAAATCCGGATCGGAGTTCGCCTCTTCGGCGATCGCGGCCTTGAAAAGATTGAGCAGGTGTTCTGAAGGTTGTGTCGGGATTGGCCGCCATTCGAGTGTGAAACGGCACTCACCGGCCAGGACGTTCTTTGCCGAGCCACCGTGAATCAAGCCGACGTTGAGAGTTGTAAATGGTGGATCGAATGCGGCGTGCTGGTCTTGTTTCAGTTGTGTGGCGATGGATTCTAGTCGATTAATTAGTCGGGCGGCGCGAAAGACGGCCGACGAGCCGAGAGCGGGATAAGCGCTGTGTGCTTCGCGTCCTTTTACGATTACTTCGGCGAGCGAGTAGCCTTTGCCGGCGCGAATGGGTTTCAGCGAGGTTGGTTCGCCGACGATGCTGTAACGAACACGCAGAGGCTTCGCCTGGGCGAGCTTCTTCGCGCCGAGCAATCCGACTTCTTCGTCGGCTGTAAAGATTAGTCCGAGCGGCTTGTTCGGTTTGATCTTTTCAACTGCCGTGAGCGCTGCAGCAATAAAGCCTTTCGTATCGCATGCGCCGCGCCCGTAAAGTTTGCCGTCACGTTCGGTGAGGTTGGTGGCTTCGGACCAGTTTGGATCGTAAGGCACTGTATCCGTATGGCCCACCAGAGCGAGCTCAACTTCCTGCACATCGTCACTCAGCGCAATCAAATTGATCTTCTCAAGACCATGCTCATCCGTGTACGGAAAGCGCCGCGTGATCAAACCCAACGCTTCGCACCGTCGCTCGAGATAGGCTGTGATCTCCTCATTCGATCGTGTCGAGACCGAATCAATCCGTACCAAATCCGCGAGAATCTCTTTAATCATCCGTCTAATCCGTGTTAACGATTTGCTTACCACCAACAACAACGTCGCGAATTGCCGTACGCGTCATTGAAAAGACAATGTTTGCCAGTAAATCTTCAACAGCACATCCCGCGATCGAGAGATCATTGAGATCGACAGTGAAGAAATCAGCCGGCGCGCCCACTTCTAATTTTCCTCCATCGAAACCGATACTCTCTGCGCCACGGATCGTTGCGCATTCGAATAACCGTCGCGCAAGTGCCGAGCTCGAATCGTCGTCAACTGGCGCGAGCACGTTCCGTGCGGTCTTCTGCAAGCGCAAGTGATATTCGAGCTCACGCGCATCTTCCAGTAGATCGATCTGGATCTGACTATCACTCCCGAGCGACACACGCACGCCCGCATCGAAATAACTATCAACCGGCACCACACCATCGCCGAGATTCCGTTCAGTTGTCGGGCACGCGCATACGATTGCCCCGGCCCGCGCCATTGATGCGATCGCTTTTGGCGTGACGTGAATCGCATGAACTGCTGTGAAACGTTTGCTCAGCAATCCTTCAGTGTCGAGCAACGCGACGGGCGAGCGACCATATTCTTCAATACATGCACTCACTTCTGCCGGTTGCTCCGCGACGTGCATGTGAACCGGAAGACCTCGCTCATTCGCAAACGCCACGATCGTCTTGAGGTAATCGAGCGGCACAGCGCGGACACTATGCGGCGCGATCCCGGCCCACGCCATGTCGGTTTTCAACTCAGGGGCGACGAGGAGTTTTTCGAGGTGTTGTAGATACGAGTCTGGAGATTGCTCGATAAAACGGATCTGCTGTGGGTTAGGTTCGAGTTGGAATCCCGATCGTGCGTAAGCAACGCGCAGTAAAGCAATACGAATACCGACATCGTGAGCGGCGCGAATCACTTCACGTGCGAGCAGATTGGGATCATCGTAAGTTGAGCCGTCAGGTGCATGATGAATGTAGTGAAACTCGCCGACAGCAGTGATACCCGTCAACGCCATCTCGAGAAACGCGAGGCGTGATGCGTTGTATATCTCGTCCGGGCCGAGACGATTCGCGGCGGCATACATCTGCTCGCGCCACGTCCAAAAACTGTCGGTCGTGTGATGTGAGCGATGCTCCGTACGCCCGCGGATGACGCGTTGGAATGCATGTGAATGCGCATTCACCAGTCCCGGCAACAGCGCCCGATTCTTCAATCGGATACCATCATCACGCTTGCCAATCTCCACGATCTTTCCTGACTCACATACGATCGCTAGATCAGACTGAAAGCGTCCGTCCACATAGATCAAATCCGGCAACCACACTCGATCCGTCTTCATCCGTGTAATCCGTGGCTAAGCTTTTATCGCCAACACCTCGCGCGCAGCAGTCCTGTCTCCAGTACAACTAATCCTTCTCGGCGCATCCAGATAACTCAACTGAAACCCATGCTCCTCATACAAGTCGATAATCCGCGGCGTCGCCTGATTCGATATCACCACCGGACCACGATGCGTCGCCAGAAACTTCGCAGTGCGCACCTGATCATCCCACGAAAACCCGCCCGCACTGTACGTCGTGAACTCTACATCATACGGGGGATCGGCATACACAAAATCTCCCGGCCGCAACGAGAGCGCTTCGATATCGACATTACTGAACTCCCACTGCCGGAACACCTCTGCATAATGCGAGAAATCGCGCGCGTAGTTGATCGCTTTGTAAGTCCCGAACGGCACATTGAAATCGCCGCCCTTATTGAAACGACACAGGCCATTGAAGCACGTGCGGTTCAGATAGTAGAACAACTGAGCGCCTTCCTCCGTGTGCGCCTTGCCGCGTCGAATCAAACGATTGAAGCGCTCGCGATGCCGATAGAAAAGCTCCTCGTCGTTTCGCATACGCACGCGCATCCGCAAACCATTTTGCATCTGACGATAAAAGTTGATCAGGTGCGGATTGATGTCGTTGAGTAGCGCTTGCTTTGGTTGCAGACCCAGCACGACGGCCAGCCCGCCGCAAAATGGCTCGACGTAACGACGCTTCGTGTTGCCTTCCCAGATCGGTTTGAGATGCGAGACGAGCCAACGCTTGCCGCCGGCCCACTTCAAAGGCGGCTTATACATCGCGAACACCTGTGAGTTTGCGCCAAAGGGCGGCGCCATACACCTTTGACAATCTCAGCGGGCGATAGGCGTAGTAGAGCGAATGTAGTGATGCGGGCAGCGTGAGTGATTGCCAGTCAGGCAAAGTTGGGACAAAGATTGAGCGCAAGGCTGATACGAGTGCATCGCGTTTGCGGTCCATGATGCGCAGGTTGTAGAGATTGGTTTCGGTCGATTCGGCATGACCAAAGGTGGTGAATAGCTGCGTGCGAATTTGCGTCGCCATGCGTTGCATCGTTTTGTCTGAATCGATTGATGCGAACACATCGGATGGAACCGGCACGTCTGAAAACTCTTGGACGAGTCGCAAGCCAAGCGCGAGGATGCGTGTTGCGTGTGCTTTTGCTGCGCGAGCGACGAGCGTGTCCCAGTTGATCGTCGTTGTGGCGCGTAATGATTCCGCGAGACACGAGATCCATTCCAAGCGCCGCCAGAGATGTTTCGCGCCATGCATTGCCTGGTACAGCACGAGATCCTCAGCTCCGAACGTCTCAACAGTCGTGCCTGCGAGAGAAACTGATTGCAGTCGCGACATTACGTCATCAGCTCTAACACCGAAGGCAAAAGTGCGCGGTGCGAGGCCCCAGTGCAGATCGACAACCGTGAGCCATTCGTCGCGCATGAACTGAATCTCGCAGTGATTATTCAGGTGTGAAGATAGCTGCGCGGGCGTCAGTTGCGGCGTCACTTCGTAGCCGAGCGATTCGAGTAGCGACTTTGACTGGTGAAAGTGCCGGCGCTGAATCAACATGTCGATATCGCCTGCGTGTCGCAGAGAAAGCTCGCCATACGCCATTTGTGAGAGCACCGCGCCTTTGAAGATGGCAACCCTAATGCCGTGCTCCTGGAAAAGGCTGTAAACGCGCAACTGCTTGCCAACGAGATGAAGAATGCTCTGCGAGTTCGCAACTGCTTCTCGTTTCAAGCGAGACAGAACGTGACTGGGAAGAAGATCCGCTGCCACAGTGGCCAAGTGTTTGTGGAGGAGTGGAAGCAGCCGGTGGGCATAAGCCATCGCGATCAGATAATCCCAGTCAATCGCCGCGCTGGCGAGAGATCGCAACTCAGCGCGATCTGTTTCGCGGCGTGCGATGCAGAGGAGCAAGTTGTTTTCGAGAAAGTTAGCCACGGTTACATGGATTGTGCGTGCAGTTTTGAAATCGACAAAGGCGCGCCAAACAGAGTCGATTGGCGGAAGCTGCACTTTGTTTGTCCACGCGAACTCACAACCGTGTCCCAACGCCACGCATAATCGTCACCGATCAAACGTGCTTCCAGCCTGATGTCTATTCGATCTTCAGCCGCGACTTCAACTGGTTGCTCGAATGCGAAGAAAGCGTTGCCGTAGATCAACTCAGTCTCACTGTGCGCATTCGAAAAACCCGAGCCTTCAAACAACTCAGCATCGAACCAAACTGCAAGCCCGTGCGCCGTTCCGCTTCGAGTCACAGGCAACGAGACGTTTTTGCAAACATTCACTTCTTCAACTTGCCCGTAATCAAGCTCATGCCAACACACAGGCTGGCCCAGCAATTCTTCGGGCCGCACACGAATCTTGTGGAGTGAGTTAACTGAAAGCCTCCGTCCGGACGCCAACGCGTTTTCTTCCCACGCTCCCACGACTTCTGCATACTTCTTCGGAGCTTCAACCACTGCGATCCAGAGCCGATCGCGATTGGGAATCAAGATTCCACCAGGCGCAAGAAAACGCGACCGCGCATCGACGATCGAAGGGATGTGTTGCTGAAACCACGGCAATATCCCGCGCAGATCTGAAACGATCACGTCTGCCGGCTCCGGCAAAGTCACTTCCGTGGAGACGCTTTGAATGAACTCGATCCGATCGGCCACTCCATGCTCGCGAGCGGCGTCGCGGCCCACTTGAATGATGTTGTCCGGCTCAATCGCAAACACGCGCCGTGCTCCGAATTGGCAAGCAACCAGCGCGAAGAGTCCGGGGCCACTGCCGATATCGATGACGACTGAATCCGGTCTAATCGCCTGGCGCAGGGCACTAACGTACGCGTTTATACGCGGACCGTCAGCGATCATTTTTCCGTAAGCCGAGACGCTATACATGCGCGGCCTGCTCCGAAATCCGTGAAGCGGGCATGCCGGGATTTTTCAGTGCAAAGGAATCGAGAATGGTTTGGCACAACCCACCGATTCGGGCGGGATCCGAATGAGGTGTAACTCTTTTGACAGGAACAGAATTGAGCACGCGCTGCAAGATCTCAAACTCGCGCGCGCGCATTTTTTTATCCATCAGATAAGTCGCGTAGGTATTGGCAACCAGCGACATCAATCCTTCAGCCAGTGCGAGATCTTCGACGAACGGCGCCGCCGAATCGTCACTTCGCTCGGCCAGTACATAGATAGCCGCAAGCGGAAGCGGCTCGTGCTGAAACTCGTATTTATCCTGCGTCAGATCCAGATAGCACTTGTCCCAGGTTGGCGTAAGTTTTGGTAGTTTGTCTGCCGCGCCATACAGAGCCTCGACTGAAGCAGGCCACAATCTGATCGATGGATATGCAGGTTGGACCAAAAACTCTGCGCCGAGATCGCGCAGCGTCACCACATCTTCCGCCAGGATGCGGTAACCCTGCTCGGCAAAGACCGCCGCGGTTGTCGATTTACCGGAACCAGCCGGACCAGAAATCACAACCGCGCGATCATCAACCGCGATAGCACATGCATGCAGTGAAACGAAACCTCGCAGTAGCAACACGAAACCCATGACGGGACCGAGCAGGTAGGTCGCAGTGTCTTCGAGTGTCAAAGTCTCACTGGGCCATGTCGCCCAAATCCGAGTGCCATCATTGTCGATCAGAAACTGAGTGCCGTCTGCGTATTCGAGGTGGTAATAACCGGCCAGGAACCAAACGGTGAGGCGAGGCTTTCCACCTGGGCCAGACTCAGGATTGAGGTACCACAACTTTCTTTTGACTTGTTCCACCTGAAACCATGAGGGCATGTTGCCGAAGTGAATATCGATGTCGGTTGGTCGAGACTGCCGGCTCGAAAGCAGCAGACCGGGCACGCCCTGGTTGAGATGGACCTGTAGACCGTAGATTTCTGAGTAATATGACACAAATCCGACTTACTGGTTCTGCTTTCTCGTGCAAACACAGAGAAGGAACTTCACATGGAGTCACTACTTAGCCGGTTTTGTCGTTTCCGGCTCCGCCATCATTCTTACCCATTGTGCCTCCGGTAGCCCTGGTAATTTCGCGGATATTGCCGTAATGCATGAGTTTGGGTTCAGTGTAAGGTTTTCTGGGACGTTGTGGTTGCTCGGTATTGGTTGACGGATGATCCGATGTCATTCGTTGTGCTCCATTCAGCGGGAGTGTGCCAGCCATTGATTCAGACTGAACGGTCTTACATTAATCCAAAGTAAATTGCTGTCTACTTCTTCGGTTACCTTCGGAATCGATTTACGATCGACGAAGGACGAAAGCGCGGTGACAGGATTAAACCCGTCGATGTTCTGAAACTTCTTAGTGTGTCTCAGGTGTAATCCCGGATCACCCGCTAGCGGTGATTTCGGGCGCCGCACTATTGCATCCGGCAACACACCCGTCATGGCCTTCCGCATTATGGCTTTATCCAATAACCACGGAATAACCGGTAATGCAAGAAGATAGTCTACCATCCGCACATCGATCAAGGGATGTCTTACTTCAAGCGGTAATAATGTTGAGCCGGCGTCATAACGTGAAAACAGAAAATCCCAACTCGGAGAGTGAAGTACGCGAAAGGCGCGCGGTCGATCAGGATGAGCTAACTCACGTTCGGCATTCACTCGCCGCCAGCGTTCGACGAGATCCAGTCGCTTTGAGAAATCTTCATTGAGCCAGACTGGGAAGGGAGATCTGTTCCAATGTGGGTTGCGCCAGCGTCTCCATTGAGTCCTGATACCGATTGGAGGCGGGCTGCGCTGGAGGTGGGCATAGCGAAGCAGATCAAACAATAGTTGTCCTACGTTGCGGTTTTTTAGTGACTTTGCAAACGAATGTTTGGGCGTTTCGTTCAGGAACGTATCACCATCCCAACCGGTCAAAGCTACTCGCGCGTGTGCGGAGAGGCGGCGCAACAGTTCACTTGAAGCAACGTGAATTGGATCGACGTCAAAGGGCTCGGGCGCTGTGCCTGTCGTTTCTTGCTGGTTGATTTCGCCGGCGTCGATGAACTCGAGCGGAATGTCGAGCGCTTCAGCCACGAGAGCTGCATACTTACGTTCTTCGTCAGGAAAAGCTGAGTCATAAACAACGCAGCAAGCGCTGAGCTCGGGCTTTGATTTTATCGCTGATGCCGCAACTGCCGAGGAATCCAACCCGCCGCTGAGCGAGATTCCAACGCGCTGTGTTCGCAGGCGATCCGCGACGGCAGTGTTGAGGAGCTCGCGGAACCGCGCGATGTAGTCATCTTCCTTCTTGTATTGGACGAGTGAGGTTGAGGGAGTCCAATACTCGCGGAGACTAACACCTTCGCGGGAAACAACGAGTATGTGAGCTTTCGGCAGTCGTTGAATATCGGCGAAGACGGTTGTTTCTTTCTCCTGGTTCAAACCAAAAAGGAGAAAGTCGCCGATGGCGAGCTCGTTCAGTTTGTTTGAGACGCGCGGATGCTGGCGAAGGCAATTCAGCGTGTTGCTGAACACAAAAAGATCTTCGTTAGCGCTGTAATAGAATTGCCGGACGCCGAGTTGATCGCGAGCACAGAAAAGACGTTCGCGCTTTGCGTCGCAGATGGCGAAGGCGAAGTCTCCGAGCAGGTGCTTTACACAGTCGTCTTGCCAGGCTTCATAAGAGTGAAGGAGCAACTCAGCATCGTTGAGTGTAGTTTTGAGTGGTGTTCCGAGTTTGTTTTCCAGTTTGGCGATCAAATCGCGACGGCCGTCGAGCCGCACGTCTGCAGTGAGCCAAACTTTTCCGTCGAGTGTCAGCGGTTGGTGCTCAGTGTCGGCTTCGCATGTAGAACGAAACAGCGTGTGGCCGAAAGCTACATTTCCGTCGATCCAAAAGTCCTGAGCGTCGGGCCCGCGAAACGAGAGGAAGTTTGTCATGCGCGCGATCAAATCACGCTCTACTGGCGCGCCATCACGATTAAGAATTCCAACTATCCCACTCATAAGAATTAAGCCGCGGATTTTCACAGATAAACGCGGATCGATCCGCGTTCATCCGCGAAAATCCGCGGCTAACTTGTTCTGGAATTACTCGATCTTAACCAGTCCCTGGTTCACCAGTTTCTCGACCAGCGATAGCAAATCCCGGCGGAGCACTTCATCATCGACATCATATTCCTCGCGGAGTAGTTCGTAGGCCGCCTCAATCGAGCTGGCCGTTGAGAGAATTGAGAGCATTCGAGTGCCGACGTCATCCAGACCGTAGTAGCGTTCGCTGTCGAGATTAAGGATTACCGATTCATCCTGAAGGTTCGAGATCAGAACGTCGTCAGGGACCGTCACGCGATCCGAGAATGAAATGGTCATGGCTGCGCATTCTAACACGCTCTGTTATTCTGTCGCGGCAAAAGGAGCCTACGCACATGCGAGCATTAACCAAGCTTCTTGCTGTTTTACTCGCAAGTTCTTTGGCCGTTTCAGCGCAAACCACGCAACCCGATCTCACCAAAGATCCGACGCTGTACGTCGTTGCGTACGCGCATCTCGACACGCAGTGGCGCTGGGAGTATCCGCGCGTCATCAATGACTACATTCCCAAGACGCTGCACGACAACTTCGCGCTGATCGATAAGTATCCACACTACATCTTCAACTTCAGCGGCGCGAATCGTTATCGCATGATGCGTGAATACTGGCCCGCTGATTACGCGCGCCTGAAGCAGTACATCGCGGCGGGTCGATGGTTTCCGGCAGGCTCGTCGATGGAAGAGGGCGACGTCAACTCTCCGTCGGCGGAGTCGATCTTTCGCCAGATACTCTACGGCAATCGCTTTTTTCAACGTGAATTTGGCAAGACGAGCGCTGAATACATGCTCCCTGACTGTTTTGGATTTCCCGCATCGTTGCCGAGCATTCTCGCGCACGCCGGATTGAAAGGTTTCTCGACACAAAAGCTCACGTGGAATTCGGCGGCGCCCGTTGGTGGCGCGGGCTCGATCGAGGAAACACCGCGCGGCATTCCTTTCAATGTCGGTTACTGGGTTGGACCAGATGGGCGTGGCATCGTCGCGGCGCTCAATCCCGGCAGTTACGGCGGACAGGTTAGGGAAGACATCAGCAAGAGTCCCGCGATCTCCGGGAACAACACGGTCGATTGGCCGCGTCGCGTCGAGCGAAACGGAAAAGCGAGTGGGCTCTTTACTGACTATCACTATTACGGCACCGGCGATACGGGCGGCTCGCCGCGCGAAGACTCGGTGCGCATGATGGAAGCGATCGTCACGCGAAATAATGCGCTCGTCGAAGCGGAGTCCGCAGTTGGTGATGGACCACTGAAAGTCGTCTCAGCGACAGCGGAGCAGATGTTTCTCAACATTCGTCCCGAACACATCGCTCGACTGCCGCGCTATGAAGGTGATCTGCTGTTGACCGATCACTCCGCGGGCTCGATCACTTCGCAGGCATATCAGAAACGTTGGAACCGTAAGAACGAACTGCTTGCTGATGCGGCGGAGAAAGCTTCTGCCGGCGCTGCGTGGTTGGGCACGCGCGTTTATCCGCAGGAGCGCTTGAACAATGCGTGGACGCTCGTGATGGGCGGCCAGTTTCACGACATTCTGCCAGGCACCGCGACGCCGAAGGCGTTTAACTTCTCGTGGAATGACGATGTGATCGCGATGAACCAGTTTGCGGGAGTTCTTACTAGCGCGACGGAAGGCATCGCATCGCAATTGAACACGCAGACTATCGGAACGCCGGTCGTTGTCTACAATCCGCTGAACATCGAGCGCGAAGATATTGTTGAAGCAAATATTCCGATTCGTGCTGGCGCTCCACATGTATTTGGTCCTGATGGGCGCGAGGTTCCGGCGCAGGTGTCTGAGGGCAAGGTGTTGTTTCTGGCGAAGTTGGTATCGGTTGGATATGCGGTTTACGACGTTCGATTTGCTGGTGACGATGGCGCTGCGGTGCCGTTGAAAGTGTCGCCGAGCTGGCTCGAGAATCATCGCTACCGGATCGCGTTGAATGCTAATAGAGATGTGTCGAGCATTTTTGACAAGCAACTCAACCGGGAACTGCTTGCCGCACCGGTTCGTCTCGCAATCAAAAGCGATACGCCCACGCAATGGCCAGCGTGGAACATGGATTGGACCGATCAGCAGAAACAGCCGCGCGGTTATGTAAATGGAAGCACCGTGATTCGTGTAGTTGAAAGTGGACCTGTGCGTGTCGCAGTCGAAGTCTTGCGAGAAACCGAAGGGTCGAAGTTTCGGCAAAGGATCCGCCTCTCAACTGGAGATGCAGGCAATCGGGTTGAGTTCAGCGATGTGATCGAGTGGAAGACCGCGAACGCGAATCTGAAGGCGACGTTTCCACTCACCGCCGCAAACGAGAAGGCGACTTACAACTGGGACATCGGCACGATCGAGCGTGGCAACAATGACGAGCGGAAGTTTGAAGTGCCATCGCACCAGTGGTTCGATCTGACCGATCGTAGCGGTACGTTTGGTGTCACGATACTTTCTGACTGCAAGTACGGTTCTGACAAGCCTGACGATAAAACACTTCGTTTGACTCTCTTGCGTACGCCGGGGATAGCTGCGCGCGCCGGTTACGCCGATCAATCAACGCAGGACTGGGGACGACACGAGATTGTTTACGGGCTGGCGTCACACGCCGGTGATTATCGTCGTGCACAGACTGACTGGCAGGCGCAACGTTTGAATCAGCCGCTGATCGCGTTTGAGAGTTCGAAACATCCAGGCACGCTCGGCAAGACGTTTTCGATTCTGCGAACAAACAGTAGTCGTGTTCGTGTGCTCGCGTTGAAGAAAGCCGAAGACACGGATGAATTGATCGTGCGGATCGTGGAGCTTGATGGACGCGAACAGCCTGACGTTCGTATCGCTTTTGCGGCGCCGGTCATCGCGGCTCGTGAAGTTAATAGTCAGGAACAGCCAATCGGCGAAGCCTCAATTAACAAGGGCGAGTTGGTAACGAACCTGGGCCGATTTCAACCACGCACATTTGCCGTGAAGCTTGCGCCACGATCATCGAAGCTCACGCCACCACAATCGACGCCGATCACTCTGGCTTACGATCTCGCTGGCGCTGATCGCGACGGTGAAAGGATGAAGGCCGGTTTCGATGGTGAAGGTTTCGCGCTACCTGCTGAAATGCTTCCGCACGAGCTTTCTTACGGTGGTATAACTTTCCGTCTCGGTCCGCCGGATAAAGCGAATGCAGTCGTCGCGCGTGGGCAGGAGATTGCACTGCCCGCGGGCGTGAGTAGGTTGTACGTACTTGCGGCGTCGGTTGGCGGCGATCGGGACGTCGTTTTTCGTGTTGGCAGTGAAGAGGTAAAGCTGACGGTTCAGGATTGGAGCGGTTTTATCGGACAGTGGGACGATCGACAGTGGAAGCAGACTGAAGTGCGTTTGCAGCCGCGCACTCCGCCGCCGGACATTCCGCCTGACGTCGCCGCGCTATTGCAAAGATCGCGAACGAGATTAGATCCGTACGGCGAGATGCTGGGCATCACGCCCGGCTTCATCAAGCGCGCGCCCGTCGGTTGGTTCGCATCGCATCGCCACACACCCGCGGGCGCCAACGAAGCCTACGCCTATTCATACTTGTTCGTTTACACGCTGGACGTTCCCGCGAACGTGCGAACCTTGACGCTTCCAAACGACGACCGCGTCCGCATCATGGCCATCACGGGCTCCAACGAACGCAGCGGTGTAAAGCCCGCTCAGCCACTCTACGACACGCTCGAACGAAATCCGTAAAAAAATCCGTGTAAATCCGTGGCCCTAAAACTATCAAAAATTTCCAAGTCGTTTGGACCAACTATCGCGCTTGATGGTGTCGATCTCGAACTACGCGAAGGCGAAGTACACGCACTGATCGGCGAGAACGGCGCGGGCAAGAGCACACTGATGAACGTCATCGCCGGCTCGCTTCATCCCGATCAAGGCACGATGGAGATCCATGGCAAACCGTACGCTCCCTCAAACCCGCTCGAGGCACGCACACATGGAATCGCATTGATCCACCAGGAACTTTCCCTCTGCCCGCATCTGAGCGTCGCCGAAAACGTATTGATGGGCATCGAGTCGTCGCACCTCGGTTGGCTCGATCGGGACGGGCTCATGGCGCGCACGAACGACGTTCTCAAAACATTTCATCACGCAGACATTCGCCCGGAAAAACGAGTCGGCGATCTCTCTGTCGCCGCGCGCCAGATCGTCGAGATCTCACGCGCACTCGCCGCCCAAGCACGCATCATCCTCATGGACGAGCCGACGAGCAGTCTGCAACGCGAAGACGTGGTCCATCTCTTCACGCTGATTCGCAAGTTGAGCGCTGAAGGAATCTCCGTGATCTACATCAGCCACTTTCTTGAAGAAGTGCGCCAGATTTCGGATCGCTTCACCGTGTTGCGCGATGGTCGCAGCGTCGCGAGCGGAGAGATCGCGAACGTCACGGACGATGAATTGATCGCGAAGATGGTCGGTCGTGCGCAACAAAATCTCTTCCCCGTACGTTCTCGAGCAACAGGCGAAAGACAGACAATACTCGACGTCCAAAATCTTGCATCGCCTCCATTATTGAAGAGTGCATCGTTTGAATTGCATCGCGGCGAGATACTCGGTATCGCAGGCTTAATGGGTTCAGGACGCACGCCGCTATTACGCACGATCTTCGGACTCGAACATCCTGAAAGTGGAACGATCAAAGTAAATAAAAAGAGTTTACCGGGCGGACGGAGCACGCCCGCGATGCGTCTAATCGAGGGTCTCGGATATCTCAGCGAAGATCGCAAAGGCGACGGCTTGACGTTGAACCAGTCGATCGCCGACAACGTAACGGTCACCAGATTCAATTCGTGCTCGCGTTGGGGCTGGCTCGATCTCGGCGCGCAACGCAAACAGACTGAGAAACTCGTCAATGCGCTGAAGATCAGAACGCAGGGCGTGCAGCAGGAGGTAGGATCGCTTTCGGGCGGCAATCAGCAGAAGGTGATCGTGGCGCGTTTGCTGCACCAGGATGCGGACGTGCTTCTGCTCGACGAGCCGACGCGCGGCATCGACATCGGCAGCAAGGCGCAGGTTTACGAAACGATCGCTGAGTGTGCGGCACAGAACAAAGCAGTGTTGATGGTGAGCTCTTATTTGCCGGAGTTGTTTGGAATGTGCGATCGACTGGCGGTGATGAGTCGTGGACGTTTATCGGAAGTGCGGCCGATCGATGAATGGACACCGGAGTCTGTGTTACAAACAGCAATTGCGGCCGCGGATTAGACGGATGAAGGACGGATTTAGCGATGAGAGTAGCAGTTATATTAATCGTTATTTGTTTTGCAGTGAGTGCGCAGGCGCAGTCGGCATTGAACGACATGGTGAAGACTGAGCAAGCGTTCTCGCAGATGGCTCAGGATAAGAGCATTCGCGATGCGTTCATGGCGTACATCGCGGATGATGGACTGCTGTTCCGGCCCGGTGCGGTCAATGGCAAGAAGTGGATGATCGAGCATCCCGTGCCGCCGTCAGACAAGAACCCGGTGCTCGTATGGCAACCTGCTTATGCCGGCATGGCGGTGTCGGGCGACATGGGTTTCACCACTGGACCATGGGAAGCTAAAGCCGACATCAATGACGAAAAGCCGCAGGGCTACGGTCACTTTGTAACCGTTTGGAAGAAGCAGGCGGATGGGACGTGGAAGTTCGTGGTCGACCTGGGCATCTCGCATCCGCAGTCAGGTGGACCACAGACGTTGTGGACGCCGGCTGAGACACCTAAGAAAGAGTTCAAGCCTGTTGACGTTCCGATTGCACGCGAGACGCTCCTGGAACGTGATCGAAACTATGCTGCGGCTGTGTTGAGTCGCGGGTTTGCTAAGAGCTATGCCGCATACGCCGCGCGTGCGGTCCGTCTTTATCGCGCGAATAATCTTCCGTTTATCGGCCGCGAAGCCGCCATCGAGCAACTCTCGAAGACGACCGGCGAGGTTAAGTGGATACCGATAGATGGTGATGTATCGAGCGCCGGCGATCTCGGATACACACACGGCACGTACGAAGCTGGAGACGAGCGCGGCAGCTACGTCCGCATCTGGAAGAAACAAAACGGTCTGTGGCGTATCGTGATGGACGTCACGAACAAACACTAGCCACAAAGAAGCACAAAAGGCACAAAAGTTTTACCTATTCATTTGTGCTTTTGGTGCCTTTTGTGGCTACTCTTAGTGCGTGCGAACATTCAGGGCGCCGGGAAGAGTGAATCTCATCGGTGAACACACCGATTACAATGACGGCTTCGTCATGCCCGCCGCGCTCGATTTCTTCACCTGGGTGCGCCTCGCGCCGCTCGAACAACGCAAACTGCACGTCTTTTCTGAAAACTTCAACGAAGAAGTCGAGGTCGATCTCGACGATCCAAATCTCGCGGCGCGTGGACACTGGAGCGACTATCCGGTCGGCGTCGCTGTTGTGATTGAGCGTGCGGGTTATCGTCTGCGCGGCGCACGCTTACGAATTCGTGGCGAAGTGCCGATCGGATCTGGGCTCAGCTCGTCGGCCGCAATCGAAGTAGCGACCGCGTGTGCCCTCGTGGCGAATTCCGGCCTGAAAATCGATGCGCGTGAGCTCGCGTTGTTGTGCCAGCGTGCAGAAAACGAGTTTGTTGGCGCGCGCGTTGGTATCATGGACCAGTTTGTTTCGTTGTTTGGGCAGGCGCAACACGCGCTTCTGCTCGATTGTCGTTCTCTAGAATTCAAGCTGTTGCCGCTGCCCGACAACGTTCGGTTGATAATTTGCAACACGATGGTGAAGCACGAGCTGGCGTCGAGCGCTTACAATGAGCGACGCGCGCAATGTGAAGCTGGTGTGCGATTGTTGGCGCAGTTTTATCCGAACATCCGGGCGCTTCGTGATGTAACTTTTGGGCAGCTCGAACAGCACCGCCGTGAATTGCCGGAAGTTGTCTATCGACGTTGCCGGCACGTGATCACTGAAAATGCGCGTGTGATTGAAGCAGGCGAGGCGCTGGAGCAGAGGAATCTCGATCGCTTCGGGAAGTTGATGCGCGAGTCGCACGTGAGCTTGCGTGACGATTATGAGGTCAGTTCTGATGAGCTCGATCTAATGGTTGAGTTAGCGCAGAAGCTTGACGGAGTTTATGGCGCGCGCATGACTGGCGGAGGGTTTGGTGGATCGACAGTCAATTTAGTAAGGCAAGAGAACGCTGATGAGTTTCGTGTACGCGTAGCTGAGGGCTACGAGCGCGTCACGGGTTTGAAGCCCGAGATTTACATTCGTAGTGCTGGGAACGGTGCTGAAGAAGTGACCGCGGATTTACGCGGCTAAATAAACGATATGAAACTAATCATCTTAGCGGCGGGTTATGCGACGCGCCTTTATCCACTAACACTCAATCAACCCAAGCCGTTGCTGCCGGTCGCGGGTAAGCCGATGCTCGAGCACGTGCTCGACAACATCTCCACCATTCGCGATATAGATCATGCTTACATCGTCACGAACGCGAAGTTTGTTACTCACTTCGAACAGTGGGCCGAGAATTATCGCCCTGATCTTCACTTCCGCTTTACTATCGTCAACGACAAGAGCACCGACGATTCAAACAAGCTCGGCGCGATCGGCGACATGCATTTAGTGCTCACACAGCACAACATCAAAGACGACATCATTGTCGTCGGTGGCGATAACCTCTTCAGCGAAGACCTCGCCGAGTTTGGTGATTACTGCAAACAGAAAGACGCGCCGGTGACGGGCGTGTACGACGTCGGCGATCTCGAACAGATCAAGAAATACAACGCGATCGTGATCGACGAGAATAATCGCATCACCTATTTTGAAGAGAAACCGAAAGAGCCGCAGAGCACGCTGACGGGCATAGCGCTTTATTACTATCCGCAATGGGTGATGCCGTTGATTCACCAGTACATCGAAGACGGCAACAATCCCGACCAGCCGGGCCGCCTGGTCCAATGGCTCTACCCGCGCGTGCCGTTTTATGTGTGGAAGGTGCCGGGCATCTGGTTCGACGTCGGCTCAATCGAGACACTGGAAGAAGCGAACCGCGTCTTTAGCCGCGAATCTAACGGATGACAAACGGATTACTTACTTACACGCTCACCAACAGTCACGGGTTTGAAGTCACTGTTACGAACTACGGCGGCGCGGTCACGTCACTGAAAGCACCTGATCGCGACGGCAACTTCGGCGAGATCGTGCTCGGTTTTGCAACGCTCGACGAATACGTTCGCAATCCACGTTATTTCGGCGCATTGATCGGGCGTCATGCCAACCGCATAGCGCGTGGTCGCTTTTCGCTGAACGGTGTTGAATACCAACTTCCGTGTAACAACGGCCCGAATCATCTGCATGGCGGTTTCAAGGGCTTCGATAAGCGCGTGTGGGATGTGCGCGAAAGTGACCAGGCACTGCATCTCACATATCTCAGCAAAGACGGCGAAGAAGGCTATCCCGGTAATCTCACTGCTTCGGTCGATTACACTCTGCTCGAAAACGAGCTACGCATCGATTACCGTGCGACGACGGATCGCGATACCATTGTTAACCTGACAAATCATTCTTACTTCAACCTGCGCGGTGCGGGTAGGATCCTGGACCACGAGCTAACGTTGAATGCCGATTATTACACTCCGGTTACCGAAGATCTGATTCCAACGGGCGAGATCAAAGCAGTCGAGGGAACACCGATGGACTTTCGTAGAGGCAAGGCCATCGGTTCAGAGCTTGATAAGGTCGCAGGTGGTTACGATCACAACTTTGTTTTGAATAACTCGGACGGCTCGTTGCGACTTGGCGCGCGACTCTACGAACCGCTAACCGGCCGTGTGCTCGAGATCTTTACAACCGAGCCCGGCATGCAGTTTTATTCAGGCAATTTTCTCGACGGGAGTTTGATAGGAAGAAACGGCGTCGCGTACGAACTGTACACCGGTCTTTGTCTTGAACCGCAGCAGTTCCCGGACGCCCCGAACCATCGAAACTTCCCTTCGACAGCTCTTCGCCCGGGCGAAGAATACACACACACGAGCCTATATCGATTTTTATCCGAATAAAATCCGTGTCATCCGTGGCTAAAATATTCTTGTTGCTGTTGCTCACTCCTGGAATCGTGATCGATCACAACTCAAACAGCCTCGCGAACCGCGACTTCAAATTCCCGCGTGTCCCTTCACCTTCGAAAGACGACGCTGCGGCGCACGCGAAGCTCACTTTGATCGATGGCGATTTGGATGGAGGCAGCGCTGAGCTCACAGCGTTGACAGACGGCCGGCTGCCACGTGATGAAGACGAGCCGGGATCGAATGTTTACTTCAGGGCCGGAAGCTCGGGTGGTCGCTTCCGCATGGACTTTGGAACTGCAATCGAGATCGCGCACGTCAATACTTACTCATGGCACCCGAACTCGCGTGGCCCACAGTTGTACAAACTCTACGCGGCGAATGGATCAGATCCGAAGTTGAATCTCGATCCGAAACGTGGTGTCGATCCGGCGAGTTGTGGCTGGAAATTGATCGCGCTCGTGAGCACGCTTCCTGATGGAGGTGAGATGGGTGGTCAATACGCCGCCAGCGTGAGCGATGTTGGCAAGCATCGATACCTGCTTTTTGATATCTACGTCACCGAGCTTTACGACAACTGGGGCAATACTTTCTACAGTGAGATCGATGTCATTGGTGGTTGACTTCATACTCCCGGATCAACGCTTCATGCCGCAACGTGAGCCCGATATCATCCAACCCTTCCAACAAGCAGTACCGCTGAAACTCACTAACCACGAATAAAATCGATAACCCGCGTGAATCTTCGACCGTCTGCCTTTCAAGATCGACTGTCAGTTCATAACCCTCATACCGCCGCGCGCGTGACATGATCTCTCCGACTTGCTCGGTCGTGAGCGTGATCGGCAGCATTCCATTTTTGAAACAGTTATTCGCGAAGATATCGGCAAACGACGGCGCGACGATCGCCCGAAACCCAAACTCACCTAGTGCCCACGGCGCGTGCTCGCGCGACGACCCACAACCAAAATTCTTCCCCGCAACGAGAATCGACGCGCCTTTATAACGAGACTCATTCAGAACAAAAGCCGGATCCGAACGCCAATCGTAAAACAGAAACTCACCAAACCCCGTGCGCTCAATGCGCTTCAAAAACTGCTTCGGGATGATCTGATCCGTATCGACATTCGCGCGATTGAGTGGCGCTACAAGCCCTGTATGTTTCTTAAATGCTTTCATTAAGTGTTCTCACGCAGCGGCGCAGCGGCGCAAAGGAAGATGCACGTTAGGCCATTGCGCCGCTGCGTGAGAAATTTTCTCCTACTATTTAAAGTCCCACTCTCGCACGTCCGTGAAGTGTCCCTTGATTGCCGCCGCCGCCGCCATCATCGGACTGACGAGGTGCGTGCGGCCGCCGCGCCCCTGCCTTCCCTCAAAGTTGCGATTACTCGTCGACGCACAGCGCTCGCCCGGCTGCAGAACGTCAGCGTTCATCCCCAAACACATCGAGCATCCCGCTTCACGCCACTCGAATCCCGCTTCATGAAAAATCCGATCGAGGCCCTCTCGTTCCGCCGCGCGCTTCACTTCCTGCGAACCCGGCACGACCATCGCGCTCACCAATGAGTTGATCCGGTAACCCTTCACCACACGCGCCGCCGCGCGCAGATCCTCAATACGCGCATTCGTGCACGAGCCGATGAACGCGCGATCAATTGCAATCTCCTGAATCTGTGTGCGCGGCTTGAGCGCCATGTACTCCAGCGCGCGCTCCGCAGCCTCATCCGCGGGATCGGGAACGTAACTCGTTACCGGCACGACCATTCCCGGACTCGTGCCCCACGTCACGAACGGCTCGAGTTGCGATGCGTCGATCTCAACTGTGCGATCGAATTTCGCATCGGTATCGCTGTGCAATGTCTTCCAGTAATTCACGTCGCCTTCCGAAGAAAACCTGCGACCCTGGAGATACGCAAACGTAGTCTCGTCAGGAGCGATCATGCCCGCGCGCGCGCCGGCTTCGATGCTCATATTGCACAAGGTCATGCGGCCTTCCATCGAAAGCGCGCGCACGGCGTCGCCAGCGTATTCGATCACGCAACCAGTCGCGCCGTCAGTGCCGATCTTGCCGATGATGCCGAGCGCCAGATCCTTCGCCGTCACACCTTCCGGCAACGTGCCGCGCGTTTCGACCTTCATCGTCAACGGCTTGTTCTGCGGCAAACACTGCGTCGCTAAAACATGTTCGACCTCGCTCGTGCCGATGCCGAACGCAAGCGCACCGAACGCGCCATGCGTGCTCGTGTGACTATCGCCACAGACGATCGTCATGCCGGGCCGCGTCAGTCCGAGCTCTGGCCCAATGACGTGAACGATGCCTTGCTCGGGCGAGTTGATGTCGTAGAGTTGAACGCCAAACTCGTTGCAGTTTCGACGCAGTGTCTCGACTTGATTGGCGGCTGTCGCGTCAGCGATGGGCAGACTGCGATCGGTGGTGGGAACGTTGTGATCGACGGTGCCGAAAGTGAGATCCGGGCGTCTCACTTTGCGGCCTGCCTGGCGTAAACCGTCAAACGCCTGCGGCGACGTCACCTCGTGAATGAGGTGCAGATCGATGTAAAGAAGCGTCGGCTCGCCGCGCGCTTCACGCACGACATGCGACTGCCAAAGTTTATCGAATAGCGTGGGCATAACGGGAGTTATACAGCATGATACGCGTGACGCATATCCGCGATCTCGGTGACAGCCTGGCAAATCAACTCACCAAACTCGCTCGTCGTCACAACATATCCACCCGTGCCTTCAGCAATATCAGGCGTCCGATACCCAGCTTCGAGCACGTCTTGAATTGCCATCTCGATGTCGCTCGCGTCCTGTTCAAGACCGAACGAG
>Ga0134121_10001089_pt1 | contig 26639 bp, 26 predicted proteins | sample KB301_FD_96463 | JGI IMG/M metagenome (GOLD analysis project Ga0134121, IMG submission 96463) | Terrestrial soil microbial communities without Nitrogen fertilizer from Kellogg Biological Station, Michigan, USA - KB3-0-1 | ecosystem: Environmental > Terrestrial > Soil > Unclassified ... | reverse complement strand
AGGCGCATGGTCATCGAGGTGCAGGCTCCCAAGCCTGCCAGCAGCAGGTCGTAGGGCGTGGGACCGGTGCCGGTGCCGCCGACGCTGGTGGGCTCGTCGACGTTGAATTTGTGCTGGCCGGCTTGGATCTGCTGGGCGAAACCCTGGGGACTGCCGGTCACCGTGACCTCGCCGTCCTTGAGCGTTTCGGAGAGACCGGGGGGGCCGATGGGATCGTCGACAGGAATTCCGGCGGAGATTTCGTTATCGGTTTCCATGATCCCTGAAGCGTAGCACTCCAGAGTAGACTTGCCCGCGTGCCAGCCGAGCCCGTCCTCGAAGCCGTCGGCGTCGCCAAGACCTATCAGGGAGGCACCGTCGCGCTCGGCGGTGTCAGCCTGGCCGTCCACTCCGGCGAAACGGTGGCGCTGGTGGGCGAGAGCGGCAGCGGCAAGACGACGCTTCTGCGCACGTTCAACCGCCTGGTCGATCCCTCGGCCGGCGACGTGCGGGTCGAAGGTCAGCCCGTCGCCGGCCTCGACCCTATTGCTCTGCGCCGTCGCATCGGTTACGTGCCCCAGGACGGCGGCCTCATTCCCCACTGGCGGATTGCAAAGAACGTCGAGCTCGTTCCCCGCCTTCTGGGCTGGGATCGCGACCGCCGCCAGGCCCGTACCCGCGAGATGCTCAGTCTCGTTGGGCTGGAATTCACCACCCACGCCGGCCGCTATCCAGCCGAGCTCTCCGGCGGCCAGCGCCAGCGCGTCGCCTTCGCCCGCGCCCTCGCCGCCGATCCGTCCCTCATCCTCCTCGACGAGCCCTTCGGCGCTCTCGACGCCCTCACCCGGCTCGAGCTCCACCGGCAGTTCCTGGACCTGAAAAAAGCTCTGGCCAAAACCACCGTCCTCGTCACCCACGACCTCGCCGAAGCCTTCCGCCTCGCCGACCGCATCGGAGTCATGCGCTCCGGCCGCCTCCTCCAACTCGGGACGCCGGACGAGCTCGCGAAGCGGCCGGCGGATCCGTATGTCGAGGCTTTGTTGGAGATGCGTCGTGTGTGAGGCAGGCTCATCGCCGGCCCAGAAGAGGCGCCCCTTCGGGGCGGACCCTCACCCCCTAGCCCCCTCTCCCGCCCCCGCCCAACCCCCCACACCGGGAGAGGGGGAAGGCAGAGCAAATCGTTTCGTGCTTTTCTCCCTCTTCTCCCGGTTGGGGGGAGGGCGATGGGAGAAGAGGGTCGGGGTGATGAGGGGTCTTTCTCCCTCTTCTCCCGGACGGCGGGGGGGAGGCTGGGAGAAGAGGGCCGGGGTGATGAGGGCCCTCGCCTCGGCGATAACGCTCCCAATCCTCTGCATTCTTTTTTGCCCCGCCCCCGCCCGCGCCGCCGACCGCATCGTCGTCGGCTCCAAGAACTTCGAGGAAAGCCGCCTGCTCGCCGAAATGTTCGCCCAACTTCTGGAGAGCCGCACGACCCTTCAGGTGGATCGCCGGCTGGGACTTGCCGGCACGCAGGTCTGCTTCGAGGCGCTGAAGAATGGGGCGATCGACGTTTATCCCGAGTACACGGGCACCGGGCTCGTCTCCATCCTCAACGAAAAGGTCACGGGACCGCCGGCTCAGACGCTCAACCGGGTGCGCTCGGAGTTCCTCGCCCGCTGGAACCTCTGGTGGCTCTCTCCCTTGGGATTCGAGAACTCGTGGGAGATCGCCGTTCCCAAGGAGCTGGCGGAGAAGGAGCATCTTGAGACGATCTCGGATCTCGCCCGGGTCTCGAAGCGTCTCCACGGCGGCTTCGGTCACGAGTTCGTGGGACGGGAGGACGGTCTTCTCGGCCTGCAGCGGGTCTACGGACTGAATTGGGGTTCCGTGGATCATCTCCAGCAGGCGCTGCAATATCAGGCGGCGAAGCAGCGGACCATCGACGCCTTGGACGTCTACTCCACGGACGGCCGGCTCATCCTCTACAACCTGAAAGTCCTGCGCGACGACCGCCACTTCTTCCCGCCCTACGAAGCGGCGGCCCTGGTGCGGGGCGAAACCCTGAAGCGGCATCCCGAAGTTGGCTCCGTCCTCGGCCTCCTCGCCGGCTCCCTGGACGAGGACACCATGCGGGGCTTCAACCTCCGCCTCCAGGAGGGGCACGAGAGCGAGGTCATCGTCGCCCGCGACGCGCTGCGATCCCTCGGACTCGCAACCAAGGAAGCGCACGGCTTGAACCTGGAGCCTCGGGGAAACGGCTTTTGCGCCTATTTCTGGTCAGAGCGCCAGGAGTTGGGCCGTCTGACTCTCCAACATCTCGGCCTCTCGGCGGCGGCCCTGGCGCTCGGAGCGCTGATTGCCATTCCCCTGGGGCTTTGGCTGGAGCGGAGGCGGCGGTGGGCGGAGGCGGTCATCCGCGTCCTGGGGATTTTCCAGACCGTCCCCTCCCTCGCGCTGCTGGCCTTCATGATTCCCTTCCTGGGCGTGGGGACCATTCCCGCCATCGTGGCGCTCTGGATCTACTCCCTCTTCCCCATCGTGCGCAACACCTACACCGGCGTGCGCGACGCCGACCCCAAGGCCGTCGAAGCCGCCACGGCCCTGGGCATGACGCCCGGGCAGATCCTGCGCGAGATCCGCCTTCCTCTCGCGGCTCCGGTCGTGATGGCCGGCCTGCGCACCGCCGCCGTCCTCACCGTCGGCACCGCCACCCTCGCCGCCTTCATCGGCGCGGGCGGCCTGGGCGAGCCCATCGTCACCGGCCTCCAGTTGGCGAACACGGCCATGATCCTCTCCGGGGCGATTCCGGCGGCGCTGCTGGCATTGTTGGTCGACGCCGGGTTGGGCTGGGTGGAGACCCGGCTGCGGCCGGCGGGTCTGGAAGCTCGGAGATAGCCCCCCATTCCGTCTTTGCGGTGTCTTGGAGAGGTATTCGCACCTTTTCTGGTTTTGAGGACTTCCGCTAGAAACCCGAATGGTCTAGGCTACGACCGAATCAATTCACGCCTTGACGGTGTCCGATCCGCGAGGTCATGTTGCACTGATTGCTTTGTGGGCGGCTCGCCCGCGGCCACGCCCGGCCGTCGTGACGAGGCTGTCCGAAAGGAGCCCTATTACGATGCCTCCCTTCAGCGCGCGACGAATTTTGACGGCCCTGACCCTTGCCATCCTGCTCTGCGCCGCCCCGGTCCTAGCCCAGACCCCGGCGCGCTCGGCTCGGACCGCACGCGTGGTTACGGTCCACCCCCAGCTCGGAGCTCTGGCCGTCCTTCAGGATGCCATCGCCCACTTCATCGCCAAGATCACCGTCTCAAAGCCGGGCGGTGGCAGCGGTGGCGGCGCGGGTCCGCGGATCGATCCGGAGGGCGATGACCCTCCCGCAACTCCGCCGCCAGTTGGCAACCCCTAACGCTACTCCACACCCCGGGCCGGCGGCGCTCGCCTCCGGCCCGAGTTGGAAGTCTCCCCTCCCTTCGATTTCCCTAAAGGTTCTCCCCGTTCAGTTGGTGACGGTAATGTAAACGTAACCCGTGGTCGAGGCCGGTTCAGCGCACCAGGCCTCCCAGCCTGACCCATAGCACTGGACGCAGCCACCCAGGGTGTAGGTGAAGCTGTCACTTCCCACATAGCCAGAATTGGGCGTATACCTCAAGGCATCGAGACCGACCTGCACCACGGTCCCATGAGCGGGTTGATCAAATCCCCACAGGTCCTGATCGGGAGTATCCGTATCGTTGTAGAGCGGGCTGAACGTCGTAGCGGTATTCTGTGCCGTCGTGACGTAGTCGTCTCCAGCGACCGGGTACACGACCTGGCAGGACATGACCGTGGGCTTGGGTGCCCGCCAAGGAGCGGGGAGCACCACCGAGGTCGAAGGCCCCGTCACGGTTTTCTGGAGAGCCTTGGCCGAGTTGGTTTCCGAGTAGGCCGGCACGAACCCGAGAACGAGCAAAGCACCAACGAGCAACACGCTCTTCTTCATGCAATCCTCCTTTAAGAGAGGCAAATTGTACGCATTCGATGCATGAATGCAAGAGCTGTCGATCTCCACGTCCTGCCCGCAGCCGCCAAGGTTGATAGTCGAAAGTTCTACGTGCTACAATTGGTTTGCCTTTGCTGGAGGATCTCATGGAACAACGGGTGACCTTACGGGAAATCAACCAGAATCTGACCCGCTACGTGCAAGCCGCGGAAGGAGGGGAGCGAATTGTCATCACCCGGCGTGGCAAGCCTATCGCCCTCCTCTCTCCTTTGCCCCAGTTGGAGGAGCGGTCTCTGACCTCGGCGCAAGAAGCGGCGCTGGAGCGCCTCCTGAGCCAGGATCATCACCTCGGCGGTCGAGCCCCCTCACGGGACGAGCTGCATGAGCGCTGAGCGGCTCAGCCTCGATTCCAACATCCTTTTCTACACGGTCGACGCGGATGCCGGAGAGCGGCAGGAGAGAGCCCGAGAGATCGTGCGTCAAGCGGCTCGAGGCGACTGTGTTCTCAGTCTCCAAACGCTTTGCGAGTTCTTCGCCTCGACGACGCGCAAGGGCAAGCTGACAGCTGCTCAGGCTATCGCCCACGTCGAGGATTGGCAGAGCCTATTTCCCGTGGTTGCTGCCACGCCCGGAAGCCTTCGCCTTGCAATGCGAGCTGTCGAGCACCACAGTCTTTCCTTCTGGGATGCGATGCAGTGGGCCGTTGCCAAGCAAGCAGGGGCAACCGTGCTGCTGAGTGAAGACCTGCAACACGATCGGGAGTTAGAAGGCGTCCGCTTTCGGAATCCTTTCCTCGAGCCGGTATAGCCGCCGCGGCGCCCTCAGCAGGAGTTTGGTTCACTTCGGAGAGGCAATCGACAGCCGGGCGCAGCAACATGAGGATGAGCCTCCACGGTCGCCTTGCGGTGACCTCGTGGAGATCCGCGGGATGTTGCCCATCCGCCGCCTACCTCGATCCACCGGAAAACGCGCTGGTGCTCAGCGTCGATGAGAAGTCGCACTTTCATGCGCTGGAGCGCGCACAGTTTGGATTGGAGGTGATCGAGCGGTATCTGCTGGATGTGGAGGGGGCCGTGGGGTGGCTGGAGAGTGCAGCAAAAGACATATCCTGATTTCTCTTCATGGCTCTCACAGGACTATCCTTTGGGGACTGCACACATTCCGTTCGAAGGTTCCTACTGGGAGGCTAGAAATGCGAATCGGACTGAGGGCCAGACTTGCCTCCAGCTTGTTGGCCGGAGTGATCATCGCCACCGCGTTCCCTGCCGGCGCACAGACGTCATCGGCGCAGCCGACGTTCTCGGCCATCGCCCGCCTGCAAGCACCGCGTCCTCGGCTGGTCGTTGTGATGTCAATTGATCAATTTCGAGGCGACTACTTAACGAGATATGGTGATCTTCTGCTTCCGACAGTCGACAAAGATGGCCGCATTGGTGGGTTCCGATATCTGATGGAGCGCGGTGCATTTTTCGTCGACGCGCGTCATGGTCACTATCCGCTTTTCACCGGACCAGGTCACGCAGCGCTGCTAACTGGCGCCTATCCTGCCAAACATGGAGTCGTCGCCAACCTGTGGTGGGATCGAGTCAGTGAGACCTCCACGTACTGCGTTGACGATTCGAGCACGAAGGTCGTGGGCGTGGCCTCGGGCAGCAAGCTGACACCGATGGGCCCCAGGAACCTGCGCGTTTCGACCGTCGGGGACGAGCTCAAGCTCGCCACCGCAGGCAACGCGAAAGTTCTCGGGATCTCTCTCAAAGACAGAGCTGCGATCCTCATGGCCGGTCACGCGGCCGACATCGTTCTCTGGCTGGACAGCTCCAAGGACGGGCAGGCCACTGGGTCTCGAGCACCGCTTACGCACACAAGGGAGTCCTGCCGGCGTGGGTCAACAATATCGATGGCGTGCTACAAAAGACATTGCCGGACTGGAAATATCCCAGTGACCTCGATGCAGCCATTCACCTCCGCACGTTTGTGAGCGCAGCGCAAGATCCGAAAAGCGGCGGCCCGGCCGGTCTCGGCACCACCTACGGACCGGATTCACCACATACGGTGAAAAGTGTTGAGGCATTCACTTTCACGCCCGCCGCCTCGAGTTTCCTGCTTGGGACGGCGAAGACGGCGATTGCTGCGGAAGGCTTGGGAACAGATCCAGTGCCAGACCTGCTCGTGCTCAGCCTTTCGAGCTTCGACTATGCAGGGCATGCCTATGGGCCGTACTCGGCGGAGATGCTCGACCACGTCGTTCAGATGGACAGGGCGTTGGCCGACTTCCTCCAGTTTCTTGACAAAGGCGCGAAAATAGAAGGTGGGTTGTCGAGCGTCGTCTTTGCCGTCACCGCAGATCATGGAGTCTCCCCGGCTCCCGAGGATGCTATTGCCTATGGCCTCCCTGGGGGGCGTGTCGATGAGGAGAAGGTGAGAACCGCGGTCGAGAACACCCTCAGAATTCGATTCGGTGACATGCCCTGCGGATGGATCGCTGGGAAGGGCAAGGGATTTCTGCTGAGCGAAGGCTGGATCTATCTGAACGAGGACGCCGTGCGCTTCGCGCTCAGCTCCGGCAAAGCCAAGTCAAGAGCCGAGATCGAACGCGCCGTCGTTGAAGCTCTTCGCACAACATTACTTCCCGGAATCTATAGGGCTTTTGCTGCCGACGATCTGCTGAATGGCGCGGACGAGAGCGATATGGCCCGACGGGTCAGCCGCGGGGTCCATCCGACGGTGTCTGGAGATATCGCCGTCATCCAGGAGCCCATGTTCCAGTTTGGTGAGACGAGCGCGAAGTACGTTACTTCGCATGGCACTCCATACTTGTATGACGCGCATGTGCCATTGCTTATCGCCGGCCCCGGTATCGAGGCTGGCGTGTATTCCGATCCAGTCGAGATCGTTGATCTGGCGCCCACGATCGCGGCGCTTCTCGGGATCGAACCGCCCTCAGGAGCCGACGGCCATCTACTCCGCGCGGCGCTGAGATGATTTCCTGTTGACCGGGGGCGGTTACCATCTTGGCAACCGACAAGGAAAGAGAGGGTCTCGATGAAGTGGATCACTGCGGCGGCCTGCCTGATCGCTTCCATGGCCTCAGGGGGTTGTTCGGCGTTTCGGCAGGATAAGACGGATGCTCTGGTGCGGTGCCCCGGGGAGCGTAAATATAGACCAGCCGTGAAGGTTTCGAGCATCGCTGGCGATCTGTGGGAGTACGCTGTGCTCAGCCTCAACGTGTATGAGGGAGAATGGAGCATGGCGGCGAATGGGAAAGCTTATTTGCCCCCAATCAGCGCTCCAGCGGTACATCTCGCTCAGGTCCGACCGGAAGCCTGTGCCGGCACAAAGGGCAGACTCCCATTGCCGGGCTGGTCCCGTTGGGAGGATTTCCCGAGCGAGGACGTGAGAACGCAAGCAGCCGGAGTCGGCCTCTACTTGGAAGTTTGGGAGAAGACGTCGTCCAAGACCTTCGCTGTCGCGTTTCGAGGTACCGACTTCAAAAGCTGGCCTGACTGGTTGTCCAACCTTCGCTGGTTCCGAATCGCACGGTTCTTCCCGAAGACCGAGGACCAATACATCGTGATCTCCCGGAAGGTCGCTCAGGAAGTTCTGGATCGATTAGCTGCCCGTCCGGAAGCTCTTGCGGATCCTGACCTCAAGATCACCGCGACCGGTCACTCCCTCGGCGGCGGCCTGGCACAGTTCTTCGCCTACGCGCTGCCTGCGGAGTCTTCGAAGGGTCAGCCAGCTCCTCGAGTGCGCACGGTGAGAGCCTTCGATCCATCGCCTGTGACAGGATGGTCTAGCGTTCGAGACCATGAGCAACGTGCGCGCAACGCCGAAGCCCTCTTCACCCATCGTGTGTTCGAGCACGGTGAGCTCCTTGCCTACATCCGCCTGATTCAAAGCTACATCAATCCCCCTTCCGCGAAAAACCCTGCGATCCAGGAGACGCGGGTCAACTTCGTTGTCTCCCCGAACATCGTGAGCAGTCATTCGATGAGAGTGATCGCCTGCGGCCTGGTCAATGCGGCGGGAGTTGGACACATTTCAAGCCCGCCGCTCCCGCCGCTATAGGCGGACGACGAGTAGTTGAAGCAGAGGACCTTCTGGCCGCTACACGAGACGATGCGGGCCAGAGTAAGCGTTCGGTAAACCCCACCTATTGCCGGGCGCGACTGTTTCTTGTCCGGCTGAAGACTCGAAGCTCTCTGCCTGGGCACGCGGCGATCAGGAGGAAGCTGCGGTGAGGAACAGGGTCGCCGGTAACAGCTCGTGGAAGCGATCCACAGGGTGTGTGGGTAGGCGTTCAAAAGGGCACGCAGATACTTGTAGGGCTCGATCTGTTGGCGCTTGGCGCTGGCGATCAGGCTATGGTGGGTAGCGGCGCGCGAGCCACCCTCGTCACTGCCGACAAAGAGCTAGTTCTTGCGACCGATAGCGACAATACGTAGTGCCCGCTCCGAGGCGGAGTTGTCAGGCACGAGCTCGCCGTCGTCGAGATAGCGTTCAAGAGCTTGCCACTGTCAACGGGTGTAGCCGATGGCCGTTGCCAAGGCACTTTTGGGCAGCACCTGCGGCTCAAGGTCCTCAAGCCACAGCCTTAAGGCGCCGAGAATTTCGCGCGATCGGGCCTGTCGCTGGGTCTTTCGTTGCTCGAAGCTCGCCCCTTTTCAAGACTGCCAGGCTTCCCCTTGACGACGATCTCCACGTCCTGCCCGAGGGCAGTCAAAAGCCGCATCAGGCGGTCGGTGGAGAAATTCGCCAGGCGACCGTTGAGCAACGCCGACACCTTCGGCTGATCGATGCCCATGAGCACGGCAGCGGCCACCTGAATCAACCGTCTCCGTTGAATGACCTGCCGGATATGACTGGCCAACTGAGCCTTCGTCAACTCCTCCTCGGGCTCCGCGAAGCCTAGATCAGCGAACACATTGCCGCTGCCCGGAGTCACCGGAATGTCGGGTTCTTGCTTCTTGACCACCATTGGCGTGCGACCGCGGTTCGCTTACGGAGGCCTGCCGGCCTACTCGCAGAAGATGGGCGATGTGCAGCCGCAGCTTGCGAAGCAGGTGTTGGCGTCCGATCCGCACTGAACGGGGCACGTAGGCTGCGAGAACCCTCCGACCGCTTCGCGCTCACTGGCGTCGGTGAGAGCCCGTAAGGTCTCGCGGCTGAGCTCGAGTTTCTTCTGAAGCCTCTTCTTCATGGGTGATTCCTCCTTTGTTGGACAAGTCTACTACGCTCTCGGCGAAGTGGTTAGGGCTTCATGCACTCGTGGTTTTTTCCGTGGTCTGAATCCTTACTCCTGGCTAGGATTCGCTCTCCCTATCCTTCTCGGATAGAATTCCAAGAAAATCTAAACCCAAAGGAGTCGGAATGCCGGAACTCACCCGCCGACTCGTCGGTCCTTGCAGCCGATTTATTTTCTGGCTCGTCAGGATTGAAGCGAGGTCCAATTGCAACCCTTTTCCCGTTCGGAAAACTCGACAAACTCCTCAAATGAGGACCAGTAATCTCCATTGCCAGGGGAAAATTTGAGGAAGATGCCTGGTTGAGCCTGGGCGCAATTTCAGAAAGGACAAGCCTGTGGCAGCCCTGATCATGCGGGGTCAGTAAATCTCCAGGTTACACCAACCGGAACAATATCCTTTATCTTAATCACGCTCCCCATTCCCATGAAAGAAAATGGACCTCGGTCTGACTTCCTGACAAAGATGTAAACAGCGGCGCTGGACAGGAGGTTCCGTATCGAGGGATCTTGGAGCTTAGACCCGGCCTTACCGTGCCAACTCAATTCATCTCCATTGATACGATTCTCGTGGTCGTGACCGGTTCGGGCCGGCACACCCACCGTTGCGAAGACAAACCACGCTCCCTTATGGAAGTGGTACCCGGTATTCCAGTCTCCTCCCTGAACCTCAGGTGGTACAGCAGCGATAACATAGATCTCGCTACGCGTATACTTCTTGTCGATTTCAAAACCGGGAGTATTGGGCAAGATTGAACCTCCAAGCGTAGGGCCAGGGTTACGTCACCGGACGCCGCTGGAAGGTAAATCATATTCATGTTTCGCCCAAAGTGATAGTGGCGGTATCCAGTTTCACGGTGGGAGGCGCCTTCGCCTCCTGTCAGTCCTCGCGAAATCTGATTCCCCTTCGCAAAGGATGCTGGCGCCTTCCCGAAGGATGGTCGCCCCTTCGCGAAGGATGTCGGCGCCTTCCCGAAGGATGGTTGCGCCTTCGGGAAGGATGTCCGCGCCTTCGGGAAGGATGTTCGGCCCTTCGGGAAGGTTTCCCCAGCGGCTGGGAAGTTTGCCGCACGGCTGAGAAGGTTTTCAGATGACCGGGAAGACTTCCTCGGCGAATGGAGAGTCTTCCGGGTGACCGAGACAGCAGACTGGGTTCAGCGTCAGTCGAATCCGATACAGGCGCACTGGTAGAGAGTCGTGCCCGGGCAAAAGAGGATCACGTTGCCGTCGCGAAGACCGAAGCACTGGCCGATCCCAGTCTCTGTCGAGCATGAATCCCCTAAGTTGTGCCCGGAGCAGGTTCCGCTGCAATCACCGCACTGGCCGGTCTTGAAAAGGGGCGTCGGAATCAAGTCCGGGAGACCCGTGCTCCCGGGAGTTGAGGATTCCGGGCAGATACCTCCCGCGAGTGAAGAGAGAACGTCCGAAGCAGCCGGCGCTTTCCCCCAGGCAGGAAGGGCCAGGCCCAACAGACACAACAGGACTGGAACGACACACAAGGCTCTACGCATTACATCTTCTCCTTTCATCCAGTTTCATCTGAAAGGGTGCTCACCGACGACCAAGCCGAGCCCGGATTCCCAAGTGACTGAAACCCTCGCCTCGCCCGTTCGGCTTCGATCTGCCTCTCGGCGGATCTTTTCAAGGACAGGATGAGCGTTCCGGAACCCAGGAGAAGTGTGCTGCGACCGAGGAATAGCGTTCCGGGACCCAGGATGAACCTTCCGCGGGGGAGGAGAAACGTTCTGGCGAGGAGGATGAGTATTCCGCGGCCCAGGATGAACGTTTCTCCTGGGAGGATGAGCGTTTTTCCTGGGAGGATGAGTGTTCCTCCGGAGTCCCGGAATGCTCGTCCTGGCTCGAGGAGCCTTCATCCTCGGCCGCGGAACACCGGCGGAGTACTCATCCTCGGCTGCGGAAGGTTCATTTTTCCGGGGGGAATGTTCCTCCGCCTCCGCGGAACGCTCATCCTCCCGGGAGAAACGCTCATCCTGGGTCCCGGAACGTTCCGCGGATGAGGGTGAGGACTCCGCGGGTCAGGAAGAGAGGGCAGGGGACCGTCCGATCCGCCCCGGCGGCGGGGAAACTTTGCCGGTTGACCGAGAAAGTTCCCCCGCTGGGAGGCTTTCCTCCGCGGTTCTGGAAGATCCGCTACGGGCAGGTGGCGCACTTGAAGTTGATCAGTGAGGTGTCGGTCGCTGTGCCGCTCGAGTCCGTCGTGCAGCCCAGGTCCGTCCAGACGACGGTACACGCTGGATAGCCATCGTTGCACGCGAATTCCGCCGCCAGTGACGGCGTCTCAAGAGGTAAGTTGCTGAACCCAGGCATCTTGAAAGCAGGTACCCGCTTCCAGGGCTTGAGCTTCAGCGGCGAATTGGCTATTCTAGCCAAATGAAGAGAGCCACACTGACCGACACCAAGAACAACCTGAGTGCCCTCGTTGACCAGGTGCAGCACGGCGAGACAATCCTCATTCTCGACCGAGGACGGCCGGTGGCCCGTTTAGAGTCCGTGCTCGGAGATGGAGACGATCCCGAAGGTCAGTTGGCCCGGCTGGAACGCCAAGGGCTTCTGCGTCGGGCATCCGCTCCGCTCCCACGAGAGATTTTGATGACGACGCCTCCGCGACCGTCCGAGGGAACGAGTGCACTGGATGCCCTCCTCGACGAACGCCGGAATGGCAGATGAGATTCTGGGACAGTTCTGCCCTGGTGCCCTTGCTGGTCGAGGAGGCGGTCAGTGTTCAGATTCGCGATCTCTTCCTCAGCGAACCGGGGATGATTGCTTGGTGGGGCACGCCTGTCGAGTGCGCTTCGGCTATCGCTCGGCTCGAGCGGGAGGGCCGTCTCTCCCCCGACTCTACGACTGAGGCTCTAGGACGGCTTGACGCCCTCGCCCAGCATATCCATCGTATCGAGCCGGTAGACGCCGTCCTTGAGACCGCCCGGCGCCTCCTCCGGGTCCATCCTCTTCGAGCTGCCGATTCTCTTCAGCTCGCCGCCGCAGTCCTCGCCTCAGAAGGAAGGCCCCGGGCGCTCGAATTCGTCTGCCTCGACGACCGGCTGGTGACCGCTGCTCAACGAGAAGGGTTCCCCGTCCGTAATCGCGCCAGCCTTTGAACTGGGTGCTCCGCCTCTGTGCGCGCAGCCGAAGCCGGTGAACTGTCCATAGCCTGCTGGTCTGGTCCAGGTCCCTGGTAGTCTTCCCCCGCCCATTCCCAGGAGACTTCCCCGATGACCGAAACTCTCGCCCCGCCCACCAACGACGTCACGTCGGACGGCCGGGACTATCCTCTGGAGCTGGACACGGCTGCGATGCGCGGTCTGGTGGAGGCGGCGCTGGAGCGGATCGTCGCCCATATCTCTTCTCTCCCCAGTCAGGCGATGTCCGATACGCGGGGCGGGTTGGAGCTCGCCCGGTCTCTGATCGAGGCCATGCCCGAGACTGGGACCCCCGTGTCCGAGCTGCTGGACCTCGTCTTCGACCGTGCCGTGAAGCCCACCTACAACACTGCAGGCCCGGGGTATCTGGCCTACATCCCGGGCGGCGGCCTGTTTCAGTCCGCGGTGGCGGATCTCGTCGCCGACTCGATCAACCGCTACACGTCCATCGTCACTCCGGCCCCCGCCCTGGCTCGCCTGGAAGCCAACGTCATCGACTGGTTCTGCGAGATCGCCGGTTATCCGAAGGAGGCTCGGGGGACGCTGACGACGGGCGGCTCGCTCGCCAATTTCACGGCCCTGTTCACGGCTCGACGCGACCGCCTGCCCGACGAGTTCTTCTCGGGCGTAATCTACGCCTCGCCAGAAGTCCACCACTCGATGGCCAAAGCCGCCATGCTCGCCGGTTTCCCGGAGCGAAACATCCGAGCTATCGCGACGGACGAGCGCTTCCGCATGCGGGTCGACGTCCTGGAAACCGCTATCGCCGAGGACCGCGCCCAAGGTCTCACTCCCTTTTTCATCGCCGCCAGCGCCGGCACCACCAACACCGGCGCCGTCGATCCGCTGGACGAGCTGGCGGACATCGCCGAGCGGGAGAAGCTCTGGCTGCACGTGGACGCCGCCTACGGCGGGTTTTTCCTCCTGACGGCGGAGGGAAAGCAGACGCTGCGCGGCATCGAGCGGGCGGACTCCATCGTCCTCGATCCCCACAAGGGCCTCTTTCTCCCCTACGGCACGGGCGCCGTCCTGGTGCGGGACGGCGAGGTCCTGCGGCGGGCCCACGCCCTGACCGCCGAGTACCTGCCCCCGATGCAAGACGATCCTGACATGGTGGACTTCTGCCTCTACTCGCCGGAGCTGTCGCGGGCCTTCCGGGGCCTGCGGGTGTGGCTGCCCTTCAAGATGCACGGCGCCGGCGCCTTCCGCGCCCAGCTCGAAGAAAAGCTCGCCCTCACCCGCCTCGCCGCGGACCGCATCCGGGAAATGGCAGGCATGGAGATCCTCGCCGAGCCCCAACTCTCCCTCTTCGCCTTCCGCCTCGCCCCGCCCGGCATCACCGATCCGGAGGAGCTCAACCGCCTCAACCGGCGCCTGCTGGAGCGCGTCAACGCCCGCCAGCGGGTGTTCCTCACCGCCACGATGCTGGGAAACCGCTTCGCCCTGCGCATCTGCGTTCTATCTTTCCGCACGCATCTCAACCGGATGGAGGAGGGGCTTGAAGATCTGGAGGCGGCGCGGCGGGAGGTGCTGGGGGGCTGAAAACCCCTCATGACCCCGGATCTTAGACGATCCCCACCAAGGACCCTCATCACCCCGGCCCTCTTCTCCCGCCCCCTCCCACCCCCCCACACCGGGAGAAGAGGGAGACAAGCAAGGAGATCGATTTGCACCGTGTTCCCCCTCTCCCGGTGTGGGGGGTTGGGAGGGGGCGGGAGAGGGGGCTAGGGGGTGAGGGTCCGCCCTGAAGGGGCGCTTTTTAAGGCCTGAGAAGAAAAATCGGCCCCCGCCTTTTACCGCACCACCGCCGCCTTGATCATCCCCACCACGCCGGCCCGGATCATCGCCACCGAGATGGCGGCGAGGAAGAGGCTCGCCACTTTGGCGACGGCGCGGGAGACGGCGGGGCCGGCGAAACGGCCGATGTGCGGGCTGGCGAAGAGGGTCAGGAAGACGAGGACCATGTTGACGGCGAGCGACGCCAGGGTCGGCACGTAGCCGAAGGCCTCGCGGGAGACGAGGATCGAGGTGATGGCCGCCGGTCCCATGATCAGCGGGATGCCGATGGGAACGATGCCGACCGAGGCGGGATCGTCCGCGCCGCCGTCGGTGGGATCGCGCCGCCGGAAGTCGCCGAAGATCAGGTTGGAGATGCTGAGCACCAGGAGGATCAGGCCGCCGCCCACGCGCAGATCGTTGACGGTGATGCCAAGCAGGGAGAAAATCAGTTGTCCTGCAAAGAGGATCAGAACGGCAATCACCAGGACGGTGACCATGGCCTGGAGCGTCAGGCGCCGGCGCTCGGCCTGGGTGAGGTTTTCGGTGACGCTCAGGTAGATGGGAATGATGCCCGGCGCGTTGATGGCCACGAAGAGCGGCAGGAAGCTTTCGATGTAGGCGTTCATGATGGAGGGCCGGGGTGATGAGAGCCTACACCGTCCGCAACACCGACCGCTCCCGCCGCCTCGGCGCCCCCGCCGGCAGAGCACCCGCGATCCTCTCGAGCCCGGTGTAGACATTGAAGCGGTCGCCGCGAAGGAAGCCGACAAGGGTCATGCCGAAGCGGTCGGCGAGGTCGACGGCGAGGCTCGACGGAGCGGAAACGGCGCAGAGAATGGGCACGCCCGCTACCATGGCCTTCTGCAGCAGCTCGTAGCTGGAGCGGCCGCTCACCATCACGATGTGGCCGGACAAGGGGAGGAGACCTTGGAGGAAGGCCCAGCCCATCAGCTTGTCGAGGGCGTTGTGGCGGCCTACGTCCTCGCGAACGGCGAGCAGCGTTCCTTCGGCGTCGAAGAGGCCGGCGGCGTGGAGGCCGCCGGTGGCATCGAAGATTCCCTGCGCCTCCCGCAGCTTGACGGGCAAGCTTGAGAGCAGCTCCCGCGTCACTTCCGGTCCCGCGGCGACCGGTCCGGAGACCCGCAGCCGCAGAGCTTCCAGACCCGCCTTGCCGCAGACGCCGCAGGCGCTGGTGGCGAAGAAATGCCGGTCGAGGCCGGACAGCTCAGGATCGGGCACTCCCTCCGCCAGCTCCACCTCCAGGATGTTGTCGCAGGCGTCGCCCTCCTTGGGATCGAGGCAGGGCGCGGCGCGGCGCACCTGCTCGCGCGAGGCGATCACGCCTTCGGCAAAGAGGAAGCCGAGGGCCAGTTCGGCGTCGGCGCCGGGGGTGCGCATGGTCACCGCCACGACCCGCCGATGGCCCTCGCGCACCAACCGGATCTCCAGCGGCTCCTCGGTCGCCAACTGGTCCGGCTGCTCCTCCACCGCGTCCGGCTTCACCCGCCAGACCCTGGCGCCCGTTTGGCTTGGCTTGGCAGCGCGTAATCTCATGGTAGGGATTACTTTCTCATAGGCGGGGGGTGTTGTGCTGGCGGACCTTGCCGCCGGGCTCGAGCTGAAGGCTGGGCCGGCCTGCAGGCCGGCCCCAAGGCGGCTATTTCTTCGGCGACGGCATGAACCCGGGCTCGCTGGTTGGCGGCACGATGTTTTTCAGCCGCATGTAGGTGACGAGGTTGCCGTAGTGTTCCATAGTGTGCATCTGGTTGAAAGTCAACACGCTCAGTTTCGGCGTGTCGCTGCCGCGGAACTTCACCAGTTGAGTTGCGGATGCGTCGGTCATGCCGTCGTAGGCCTTGTCGCAATAGGCCAGGGCCTCCTTGAGCGCAGCGATCAGATCGGCCTTCGAGGTCTTGGTCTCCTCCACTTTCAGGGCGGGATTCTTCTCGCCGAGCACGGTCGAACAAAACAGATACTGTGCGTCGGTGACGTGCCCAAGGATCTGGCCGAAGCTGCGGACGACTTCCGTGGGCTTGAAGTTGTAGTTCTCCTCAGGCATTTTTTCGGCCGTGTGAATCAGGACCTTCTTCAAGAAACCGTACGCCATCTTGTTCCAGGCGCTGAGGGGATTTTCCTGGGCCGACGCGACGGCGGCCGGCGCCAGGAGGCAGATCAGCAGAGTCGACAGAAGCGTTCGCACTTTGTTGACGTTGAGAATGAGTCGCATTTTCTTCTCCTTTAGAATAGAAGTGGTTTTTCTGACGGAACACGGTCGAACGGATCGGCGCGCCACGTCGGCGGCATGGCGGCACCCTTGATGAGCAGCCACAAAGCGAACGCCACCTCGAACACCAACATAGGCATCCAAATGAGCCAGGTCTCGCCGATGAATCCGAAGAGCTGCAGGGGGAGCGCCACGATGAGAAAAACGGAGGAGACGACGCCCAGCCACGCCATGGGCACGGGGATCATCCGGCCGCGGAGCAGGAGCCAGGCGAAAATCGTGCTGCCCACGGCGAAGAAGGTCGCGCTGATGCCCGGGCCGTCCCCCGTTAGAAGGTATGCGCCGAGGGCCTGCGCCGCCTCAGCGTGGGGAGCATTGGCGCCGGCAGCCTTCGCGACCCCCAGCAGTCCCAGCAACCTCTTGATGGAGGTCGCACCGTTCACGCCCTCGATGACGCGACAGATGAGCGCCAGCATGGCGAGATCGGGATCCTGCACGCGGGTGATCGCATAGAGCGTCACGCCCAGCACCAGGGCCGAGAAGGAGGTGAGCAGGGTGAGCACGACGACGCCGTGCATGGCCGTCGCGTGCTGGGCAATGCCCGCGAGCTTCGCCGCGATCCCTGCTCTGCTGGCCGCCCGGCCGAACAGAACCATGCTGGCGATGCCGGCCGCGATGTAGAAGAGGAATGTGAAGCCGGCGATTCTTGCGTTGGTCGTGCGAGTCATATGCGTGCCTGCTCTTTCCAGTGTTGGACGTTCAAGCCGATCACGAGGAGCCACAGGTTCAGCAATTGGCCTTGAGACGCGGCGACACCTCCGGCATCCGTTCCGTGGTAACGGCTGGGCTCATACTCTTTCCTCCCTTACACGAGCGATTGAATCAGGTGCTATGCATCAGAGCGGTTCCCGATACCGTCGTAGCCGCACCGCTACGGCGAGGAAGATCGCGGCGAATGCGAGTCCGACCCACAGACCCGGCGTGCTCAGGAATTTCGCCGGCGTGAGTTGCGTCAGTGGATCGATCGCGGCCGTCCCATGCGGCTTGAAGTCAAAACCCTGCGTGAACCAGCCGATCAGGCGGTATCTCAGCAGAAAGGCGAAATGCGACGTGTTGAACGCGATCTTCTCGACGACACAGACCGCGAGCAGCGGAAACACGGCCCAGAGAAAAGTCGCGCGCCGCGCCCAGCCGGAGACCAGCAGCAGCCAGCCATAGACGGGCGCATGCCAGAGCGCAATGATGATCAGTGCGTAAAGCAACCCTACCGGCATCGCGAACCAGGGCAACTGATCCCACAACATCGCCACGCTTGGACCGTTCCCCAGCAGCGCCGCCGTGCTCAGCAGCAGCATGATCAGTTGCGTGGCAACGATGACCGCGAAGGTGAGCGGCGGCAGGACCACGAGCGGAATCATCGCCTTCGAGAGCACCGTCGTGCGATCCGAAACCGGCAGCGACTTCCAGAACAGGATGCTGCGATCGCGGCGCTCGCCGTGCAGCGCGTCGAGACAGTAAAACACTCCGACGACGAAGGCGGTCGCGATGAGCAGAGCCGCGACGAAGCTGTACGGCATGGCGATCGCCTGGCGCTGGTGCGCCGGGTCGAGCGCCAAGACGGCACGCATGCGGTGCGGCAGAGTAATCGTCCGGATCAGGAAGCCGAACAGCACGACCGCGGCGACGACCAGCGGCGCGATATAAATCGAACGGTTCTCCCACAATTCTCGCCGCACCGACCAGTACATGGGCCGGGTCGCCGGTATCGCCGGTATCGCCGTGGGCGCGAGTCCCTGCGAGTCCGCGGCAGGCTCGGGCTGGACGTTCGAGGGAGTATTCATCGAGCCGCTCCTGACGCCTCGGCGGCGTGATTGCCGACCACGGCGACGAACAAATCGGCAATGCTGGGCGTGCGCACCTCGCCCAGCGCGGCAAGTTGGTGGCGATCGGCATGATCGAACAGCAGGATGCTGCGGCCGAACAGGCTGCGCTCGTGAATCGGCTTCAGCGCCCGGGCTGCGGCGGCCTGCTCGGGATTCACCATCACTTGCAAATAGCGCGACTCGAATTCTTCCATGCTGCAATTGAGCACGATGCGACCGCGGTCGATGAACATGACGTCGGTGAGGACGTCCTGAATCTCTTCCACCTGATGCGTCGTCACCACGATGGTGCGGCTGCGATCGAAGTAATCGTTCAGCAGGGAGTCGTAGAACTGTTTGCGATACAGGATATCCAGGCCGAGCGTCGGTTCGTCCAGCACCAGCAACCTCGCGTCAATGGCCATGACCAGGGCGAGGTGCAGCTGGGCCACCATGCCCTTCGAGAGCTCCCTGATCCTGCTGACGCGTTGGATCGCGGTCTTGGCAAGAAAACCCTCCGCCTTCGCACGATCGAATCGCGGATGCACGCCGGCGACATAGTCGAGCGCCTGGGAGACCCGCATCCAGCGCGGCAGCACGGCGACGTCGGCGATGAAGCAGACATCGCGCATGAGCTTTTCGCGCTCGGTCCAGGGATCGCGTCCGAGCACCCTCAACTCTCCCTGGTAGGAGGTGAGGCCGAGGATCGCGTTGAGCGCGGTGGTCTTGCCCGCGCCGTTGGGGCCGATGAGTCCGAGGATGCGGCCCTCCTCGACGCACAAATCGACGCTTTCCACCGCGACGGTCGTGCCGAAGGCCTTGCGGAGGCCGCGCGCTTCGATGCATGCCATGGCTAACAGCGCTCCTTTGCAGTGTCCGACGCGGAGGCCTGGTTTTCGGCCGCATCCAGCAGCTCCTGCGCCTTCAGGCCGAGCCGCTGAATGGTCGCGTAGACCCTGGGCCATTGTTCGGTAAGAAACTTCTGGCGTTCGCCCTGCAGCAGCAAATCGTGCGCGCCGGGTTTGATGAACATGCCGCGACCTCGTTTCATCTCGACAAGCTGCTCGTCGACCAGTTGTTGATAGCCCTTCAGAACCGTGAGCGGATTGACCCGGCTCTCAGCCGCGACATTGCGCACGGACGGCAGCGGATCGCCTTCCTTGAGCACGCCGTCGAGAATCATCGCGACGACGCGGTCGCGAAGCTGGCGGTAGATCGGCTGACTGTCGTTCCACTCACGATCCATCCTGAGTTCCTGTCGCCCTTGCGAGGGAGCCGCGAGCGATCGTCCTTCGATCTCAGCGCCCTCTGGTGATATAGTCAACCATAACACCAGAACGCCTGTCAAGAGGGAGCACGCGGATGGCGCGGACGGCGCCCGCCGGGAGAGAATTGGGAGAGAATTCGGCACGCATCTTGCGGTTCTGCCCCGCGAGGAGGACGACGTCATGGCGCGCGCAATCTGGAAAGGCAGCATCAGCTTCGGTCTCGTCAACATCCCCGTGGGTCTTTACTCGGCCGAAACCCGGAACGACATCAGCTTCAAGATGCTGGACCGCAAGACGAAGTCGCCCATCCACTACAAGCGAATCAGCGAGGAGAGCGGCAAGGAGGTTCCCTGGGACGACACGGTCCGCGGCTATGAGCTGGAGAACGGCAAGTACGTCGTGCTCAGCGACGAGGATCTGAAGCGCGCGGCGCCCGAGGCCACGCAGACGATCGACATCCTGGGCTTCGTCGACCTCGCCGACATCGACCCGCTCTATTTCGACAAGCCCTACTTCCTGGCGCCGGACTCCAAGGGCACCAAGGCCTATGCCCTGCTGCGCGAGACCTTGCGCCGCACCGGCAAGGTGGGGATCTCCAAAGTGGTGATCCGCACCCGGCAATACCTCGCCGCCGTCGTCGCCCGCGACGGGAGCGACGTTCTCACCCTGGAGCTGATGCGCTACGCTCACGAGCTGCGCGATCCCAAGGATCTCGACGTGCCTGGCGGCAAGGCCGGCGTCTCCGAGAAGGAGCTCGAGGTCGCCAAGCGACTGGTGGAGGGAATGGTGGAAGCCTGGAAGCCCGAGCAGTACAAGGACGACTACCGGAACGACCTGATGAAGCTGATCGAAAAGCGGGCGAAGTCCGGCGACCTCGAAGGCTCGACCAAGGCAGCTCCCAAGCCCGAGCCGCGCGGCGGCAAGGTGGTCGACCTGATGGCTCTGCTGAAGCGCAGCCTTGACGAGGGTTCCCGCAAGCCCGCCAGGAAAGCGCCGGCCAAGAAGACCGCCGCCAAGAAATCGACGTCGAAGAAGTCCACCGCCGCCGCGAAGCGCAAGAGCGCCTGAGGCCCGGAGCTTCCATGGCTCTCGAAGAGTACCGGCGCAAGCGCGACTTCAAGGCCACTCCCGAGCCCGCGGGCAAGGCGGCCCCGGGCAAGGGAAAAAAGAAAGGCAAGACGAAGGCGCTCTCCTTCGTCATCCAGAAGCACGCCGCCGGCCGCCTGCACTACGACTTCCGGCTGGAGCTAGAGGGAGTGCTGAAGAGCTGGGCCGTGCCCAAGGGACCGAGTCTCGATCCCGGCGAGAAACGCCTCGCCGTGCAGGTCGAGGATCATCCCCTGGAGTACGGCGGTTTCGAGGGGATCATTCCCAAGGGCCAGTATGGCGGCGGCACCGTCGTGCTCTGGGACCGCGGCACCTGGACGCCGTGGGAGAGCGAGGGCGATCCGGTCGAGTCCTTCCGCAAGGGCAAGCTCAAGATCCACCTCGAAGGCGAGAAGCTCCAGGGCGGCTGGACCCTGGTGCGCATGCACGGCCGCCAGGGCGGCGACAAGGGCGAGAACTGGCTTCTGATCAAAGAGAACGACGAGACCGCCAAGCCCGGCAGCGCCGACGCCATCATCCAGGAGCGGCCGGAGAGCGTCGAGTCGGGCAAGACCGTCGAGGAGATGGCCGCCGATCCCGATCGCGTCTGGGAATCGAACCGCCCCGAGAAGACCGGCGATAGCTTCAAATCCAAGGTCGCGGCCCTGGCGACCAAGGCCGCGGAAGCCACGAAACAAGTTGCGCGTAGGGGCGGGTCTGGACGGAAGGGAGGGGGCTCGACCCGCCCTGAAACCGAGAAGCCGGCTTCCGAGGCCCCCGATCCCACGGAGCTTCCCGGCGCCAAGAAGGCCAAGATGCCGGAGCTGATCAAGCCGGAGCTCGCGACGCTGGTGGACACGCCTCCGGCCGGCGACGAGTGGTTTCACGAGATCAAGTACGACGGCTACCGCGCCCTCTGCCATCTCGAGGAGGGCGAGGCCCGCCTCTTCACCCGCCAGGGCAACGACTGGACGGACCGCTTCGCCCCCCTGGCCCGCGAGGCGGCGACGCTCTCCGTCGGCCAGGCGGTGCTCGACGGCGAGGTGGTGGTGCTCCAGCCGGACGGCTCCTCCAGCTTTCAGGCGCTCCAGAACGCCCTGTCGGAGAGCCGCGGCCGGGATCTGATCTACATCATTTTCGACCTGCTTTATCTGGACGGTTACGACCTGCGGCCGGTTGCCCTGAAAACGCGGAAGGAAGCGCTCGCCAAGCTGCTGGCCGGCTACTCGGGCGCCATCCGCTTCGGCGACCACGTGCACGGCGCCGGCGAGGACTTCTATCGCCAGGTCTGCGGCTACGGCCTGGAGGGGATCATCTCCAAGCGCGCCAGCCTTCCCTACCGCGCCGGCCGCTCCAAGGAGTGGGTGAAGCTGAAGTGCCTGAAGCGGCAGGAGTTGGTGATTGTGGGCTTTACCGATCCCGAGGGCACCCGGACCGGCTTCGGCGCCCTGCTGCTCGCCGTCCACGACGGCAAGGATCTGGTCTACGCCGGCAAGGTGGGCACAGGCTTCACCGAGCGCAGCCTGGTCGATCTGCACCGCCGGCTGGAGAAGCTCGTCGTCGACAAGCCTGCCTTCAAGAATCCGCCCAAGGGAGCCGAGGCACGGCGCAGCCATTGGGTGAAGCCGCAACTGGTGGCCGAGGTGGCCTTCGCCGAGTGGACCGGGGATGGCATCCTGCGTCACTCCGCCTTCCAGGGCCTGCGCGAGGACAAGAAGCCGGAGGAGATCGTCCGCGAGCGGCCACGGGAGCTGCCGCCGGAGGCCGAGGATTCGGGACCATCGCCCGCGGCGAAAAAGCCGGCGAAGAAGAAAGCCAGCTCGATGAAGATCAAGAAAGGCCCCAAGCCACGCCTGCGCCCGGAGCCCGAGGAAGGCCCGACGCCGCCCCAGGGGCGCGGCAGGAATCCTGAGATCCTGCTTGCCGGAGTGCGCTTCACCAATCCCGCCAAGGTCCTTTACCCCGACGTCAAGGTGACCAAGCGCGAGCTCGGGATTTTCTATACCCGCATCGCGGATTGGATCCTGCCGCAAATCGCGAATCGCCCGCTGACCCTGGTGCGCTGTCCCGAGGGGCAGGCCGGCCAGTGCTTCTATCAGAAGCACGTCAACGAGCAGTTCGGCGCCGCCGTCTACCGCGTGGACGTGGAGGAGGGCGGCGCCGTCGTGCCCTATGGCGCCGTGGATTCCCTGGACGGGCTCCTGTCACTGGTGCAGATGGGAGTGCTGGAGATCCACATCTGGGGCTCGCACCGCGACCAGATCGAGCAGCCGGACTACGTGGTGTTCGACCTCGATCCCGACGAAGGGCTGCCTTGGGAGAAGGTGGCGGAAGGCGCGATCACCACCCGCGACTTCCTGGCGAACCTCGGCCTGCGCACCTTCCTCAAGACCACCGGCGGCAAGGGGCTCCACGTCGTGCTTCCCCTCACCCGGCGCGCCGATTGGGACGAGATCAAGGCCTTTGCCAAGGCCGTGGCCGAAGCCGTGGTCGCCGCCGAGCCCAAGAAGTACACGGCCAAGATGTCCAAAGCGGACCGTAAGGGGAAGGTCTACATCGACTACCTGCGAAACGGCCGCGGCGCCACCTCCATCGCCCCCTTCTCCACCCGTGCCCGGCCCGGCGCGCCCGTCTCCGCGCCGCTCTTCTGGGAAGAGCTGGAAACCGGCGTGCGGGCCAACACCTGGACGGTGCGCAACCTCCCCGACCGGCTCGAAGCGCTGCCCGGCGATCCCTGGGCGGACTTCGACAAGGTCCGCCAGTCGATCACGGCGGCGATGAAAAAACGACTCACCTGATTCGCGCTCAAAGCGTGTCTTCCCTGGCAATCGAGCCGGGTTTCTAAAAACCTGGCTCGAACTGTGCACTGATCCCTTGCCGGGAGGGCGTCATGACGAAGACGAAGGCAAGCATCTGTTTCTTTACTCTGGCAATGGTCGCGGTATTGGGCGGCATCACGGGATGCGCGGGAGAAAAAGAAATCCTTTTCATTTCCCGCTCGCATCCCCTGCCGCCTCAGGTGAGGCAGATCCTCCGCGACGCGGTGCTGGGTAAGCCCGACCTCGCCTCCCTGCACGCTCCCCAGGAGACCGCGGGAGCGTGGCGCAGCCTCCAGGATTTCTACGGCACGCGGGACTATCGGCCCGCGTGGTCCACGAGCGTAGGTCCCAGCCGCCAGGCGTCGGCGCTGATCGCCGCCATTCCGGCTCTCGCCGCCGAAGAGGGACTGGATGTCCAGCGCTACTCCGTGGGGCGCCTGGCGGCGCTGGCCCGGGAGGTCCGGGAAGCGAAGTCTTTCGACGATGCGGACGCTCAGCGCCGGCTGGCCGACCTCGACGTGGAGCTGACCTACACCTATCTTTCTCTCGTCGAAGACCTTGGTGCCGGCAGCCTCCAGCCCGAGAAGCTCGGGGTCGAGTGGTACGTCAAGCGCCCGATCGCCGGCGCCGACTCCCATGAATCCATTCTGGAGCAGGCGCTCGGCGCGAAGACCCCGGGCGAGATGCTGAAAACCTTGCGTTCCCTGACCCCGCGCCACGCCGGCTACCAGCGCCTCACCCTCGCCTTGGCGGCCTATCGGACGATCGCCGCCGCCGGCGGCTGGGGAGAGGTGCCGGCCGGTCCGCCGCTGAAGACCGGGGACAGCGGTCCCCGGATCGCCGCTCTGCGCCTCCGTCTGAACGCTACGGGCGACCTCGCGGCTTCGCCGGCAAACCCCGGGGTCGCGGCCAGCTACGACGAAGCCGTCGCCGCCGCGGTTTCCCACTTCCAGCGCCGTCACGGCCTGGAGCCGACGGGCAAGGTTGGCGACGAAACGCTGGCCGAGCTCAACGTGCCGGTGGAAGCTCGTATCCGGCAGATCGAGGTCAACCAGGAGCGCTGGCGCTGGATGCCCGCCTCGCTGGGTGACCGGTACATCCTGGTGAACGTCCCCGATTTCCATCTCGACTTGGTGGAAGACGGCGCAGTGCCGCTCTCCATGCGGGTGATCGTGGGCAAGCCCACGGGCCGCACTCCGATCTTCAGCAGCCGCATGGCCTACCTTCAGCTCAATCCCGAATGGAATCTGCCGGACGACATCGCCGCCAACGAGATCGCTCCCAAGCTCGCCGCCGACCCCGGCTACCTCGCGCGCCACGACATGGACCTGATTCGAGGCTGGGGCAAACAGGAAGAGGCCGTGGACCCGGCGTCCGCCGATCTCTCGAAGCTCGGCAAGGGCTCACCCTACCGTCTGCGCCAGAGGTCCGGAGCGGCCAACCCGCTGGGGCAGGTGAAGTTCCTGTTCCCCAACCCGTTCGACGTCTACCTGCACGGCACGACGAGCCCCCATCTCTTCGCCCGCACCGTGCGCAACTTCAGCCATGGCTGCATCCGCCTGGAAAAGCCTGTCGACCTGGCGGCCTATCTCCTCAAGGACAACCCGGAGTGGACGCTGGAGACGATCGAGGCCGCCATTGCCACGGGCGATCACCGGACGATCCTCCTCCCCAAGCCCCTGCCCGTTTACATCCTCTACTGGACGGCCTGGGTGGACGCCGATGGCACCGTCGAGCTGCGTCGGGATCTTTACGGCCATGACGCGGCCGTCGGGCTGGCGCTGGCCCACGAGCCTCCCGTGTGGATCGAGCGCCAGGCGCTGCGTGAGGAAGTGATCGCGGCGAAGTGAGCTAATCCAGAGCTAATCCGGCATCGGCTCGGGCAGGGCTCCCCGGCCCTCCCGCCCATCCACAAAGCTCTTGACCAGCGTGGCGAGGATGATGACGGCGCCCCCGGCCAGCGAGCCGGCACCGGGCCGCTCGCCATGGACCAGCCAGGCCCAGAGTGGATTGAGCACCGGCTCCAAAAGCAGCAGCAGCGACGCCTCGAAGGCCCGCACCTTCTCCAGCCCCCGCAGCAGGAAAAGGTAGGCGATGGCGATCTGGAAGAATCCCAGATAGCCCAGGATCACCCAGTCCAGGGGGCGGCTCGCCAGGACGGGGAGCGCCAACGGCAGGCACGCCAGGGCCGCTAAGACGTTCCCCCAGAACGCCGAGGCCGGAGCCCATGAGCCGCTCTCCTCGCCGGCCCGGCGTCCGAGATCGCGCAGGCCCATGACGGTGAGCGCCCAGGTGAGCCCCGAGGCCAGGGCCAGCAGGTCGCCCAGCGGCGGGTTGGGCGCCGTAGCCGAAACCGGGTCGACGCCCACGAGGAACAGCCCGAGACCCAGGGCCAGCGTCACCATGTAGACGATGTCGCGGGCTCGTATCGACTCCTTGAGCAGCCACGGCGACAGCAGCAGCACGTAAAGCGGCGCGGTCGACTGGAGATAGATCGCCGCCGCCGCCGTCGTCAGCTTGGTGGACAGCACGAAGAGGACCATGGTGAAGGCGTAGGCGAGCCCCACGACCAGCACCCGAGGAGTCGGCCGCCGCCGCACCTCCCGCACCAGGATCAGGAGGGACAGCGCGGCGATCACCGACCGGAAGCAGGCCACCTGCCACCCCGTCAGATGCACGGCCTTGATCGCCGCCCCGCCGGACGAGAACAGCGCCGCCGCGGCCAGCACCCTGAGGCGCGAGGCGAGCGGTGTGGGTTTGAGGGTGGCGGCGAGCGGGGGCATGGTGGAGGGGGATCTTAGCCTGAGCTTCGAAGAGACAGGAAGGTTAGGGCGTTGACTTTGCCTAGCGTAGGGGCGGGTCTGGACGGCAGGGTTGGGGGCTCGACCCGCCCTGGTGGGGGGACCTCTCGGCACTGCAGGGCGGGTCGAGCCCCCTCCCGCCCGTCCAGACCCGCCCCTACGCTAAACAAAGCCATTCTCGCCACCGGACTTCGCCAGTCGAGATGAGGGTCCGTCCTTGCCCTCGCCCCCCACCTGAGCTAGCCTGTCCCTTGGATCAAGGGAAAGGACCCGGCCGCCGAGATGCCTGAGCCGCAGCGCAAAATTTTCGTTCTCGACACCTCCGTCGTACTGTACGACTTCAACGCCCTCCAGAACTTCCAGGAGCACGACGTCGCGATCCCCATCACGGTGCTGGAGGAGCTCGACCAGTTCAAGAAGGGGAACTCGGTCCTCAATCTCCAGGCCCGCGAGT
>Ga0134121_10001087_pt1 | contig 26681 bp, 21 predicted proteins | sample KB301_FD_96463 | JGI IMG/M metagenome (GOLD analysis project Ga0134121, IMG submission 96463) | Terrestrial soil microbial communities without Nitrogen fertilizer from Kellogg Biological Station, Michigan, USA - KB3-0-1 | ecosystem: Environmental > Terrestrial > Soil > Unclassified ... | reverse complement strand
CTTGCAGTTCGCGCTCAACGGTTACGTGGCACAGGACTACGGACAGCGAGTGTTTCCCGGCAGCGGCACCCCGATCAAACTGATGGCGGGACAGGCGCTCGACGACCTTGTCGTCCGCTTGATTCCGACGGGAACCGTCAGCGGAAGACTTGTGGATGGTAACGGTCAGCCTCTCGGGAATGTCCGAGTCCAGTTGATGAGGTCGAGCTATCAACACAATGGCATCGAATACCTGCGGCAACTCCATGCGGAGCACGAAACGCGAACGAATGATCGCGGCGAGTTTCGCCTGTTTTTCGTTACTCCCGGCCGTTACGTGTTGACGGCCGGCACGCCGCCCGATAACCCCGGCTACGACGACGATTTCGGCACGCCCGCCGGAAATCGGTTTAAGGAGAGCGTGGCGTTTACAAACTCCGGGCGCACGTTGAATGTGCGATCCGGAGAAGAGCTTTCCGGGATCGAAATGACGGCGAACACGCCACGTACCTTCAGCATTCGCGGACGCGTGATCGATGCACGCAGCGGTGCGCCGCCTGCATCGGTCGACATCGCGCTCGTGAGCGGCTCCGACGAGTACTCGCGAAGCCGCGCCACCTACACGGCCGCCACTGGCGTGTTTCAGTTTCGCGATGTTCCGGAAGGCCCGTACACCGTCGTTGCCGGAGTCACGCCTCGCCAGATTTTCACAGGGCGCGAGCAGGAGCAAGGTTCCGTTGAAGCTTTCGGCTCTGCACGAGTTGTTCTCGCGGGTAACGATCAGGAAGGAATCGTCCTGACGCTGCAGTCCGGAGCACCGCTGACCGGACGCGTACGCGTCGATGGCGCGGATTCGCTGAACCTCGAGCGGCTGCGAGTCTGGCTTCTTCCAACACCCGACAGTATTCCGGCCGCGGCCAATGCGATGCGCATCCTGCCTGAAGCGAGTGTTGGTGCGACGGGGACATTCCAATTTGCCCATGTGTGGGACGCGTCCTATCGATTGTTCTTTCCGGACCTGCCAGAGGGGTGGTACATGAAGCAGGCGCGTCTTGGCGAGCAGGATGTGCTCGGAAAGCCGCTGCACATTGACGGAGCACCCCAGGTTGCGTTGGATATTGTCGTCAGCTCAAAGACAGCGGAGATTCAGATCACCGCGCTCGATGCGAATCAGAAGCCGGTGCCCGGCGCCCAGGTGGTGTTGATTCCTGCGGCGGGCGGTCGTGCCGGAGACAGCGAATTCGATACGGCAGACGCCAGCGGCCGCGTCACGCTTCGTGGAGTCGCGCCAGGGGACTATATGTTGGTTGCCTGGGAAGCGATCGAAACTCTCGCATGGCTGGACCCCGACGTCGCCAGGGAGGCTGCGCCTTCCGGAAAAAGAATCACACTGGCCGAAAGCGCCAACACCACCGCCGAGATTCGTGTCATTCCCGCTCGCTGATTTGGCGAGTACAGCTTCTTCCGTTCCAGGACTATTTCAGGCGGACTTCCGGAAAGTACAAACCCATATACGTTCGCGTCCACCAGTCGCCTGTAATCCGCCGTTCCTCCATGGTCGTGAATTTGTATTCATACCCGGTTGCGCGGAGGAATCGTGGAGGCTTGTCCGGAAAAGGATTTTTTGCAAGCAGCGACAGCACATCCGGCGACCCTTCCAGCAGGCGCTGCATGAATAAATGAAACCATGGTGTTTGCCGATATCCGCCCAGTGCGGCAAACCACATCTGCCAATCGAGACGCGGTTGATACGGTGCGACCCAGTGCGGCGGCTGATGCACATCTCCGGCCTTATATTTGAACTCGTACGCCTGCCAGACCTTGCCGTCTTCGCTTCCTTCGACAATGATTTCCGGGCGCGATGTGGTCATCACTGCAAATAGTCCGTAATTGTTCACGACGTGCAGAGTCTCGGCCGGTTCCATCAAGGCGGAAAATGGCGCAATCACGCCATTCAACGCCCCGGTCATTGCCGCAAGTTTCAGAAAGCCGATCAGGATAAGAAGCGCGCCAGCAAGAAGAGCCGGGTAGTTTTTTGCTGGGAGTTCCGGAGCGCTTGCCGGCCGAAATGTTGCAGGAATGAATATCTGCAGGTGGCGATCGTCAAAGAGCGAAACGCAGAGGATGATCGTCAGCAGATTGAAAAACGTGTAGTTGCCCGTGGCGGCGATCAGCGATTGAAAGACGATCGTGATCCAGGCCCCGACAATCCGCAGGCGACGCGGCATGAGGAACAGAAACGGGGCAAATATCTCCACCGCAAAAACTCCGCCATTTGAAAACTTATGAAACGATGCGGGCAATTGATGGGCGTACCAACCCAGAGGTGTCGGCAGCGGCTGGGTCTCATAATGAAAACTCATGGCGGTGAGACTGCGCCATGACGGATCTCCACTGAGAAGCTTCACCAGTCCGGACTCCAGCATCAGGCGAAAAACCAGAAACCGAATCACCCAGATACCGATGACGCCGGGAGATCGCGCATTGCGCGGCAATAGCGCGCGGTGCGCGAGAAGCATTCCGGCAAATCCGGCTTCGAGCAGCAATATGTCCCACTGGAAGGAGAGAAAGTCCTGCCCTATGGAGACTATCGAGAGATATAGAACAAACATGCCGAACAAGGAAGTGAGCGAGGCGATATCCATGAAGAGTGCGATCGCGAGTCCGCAACCCGTCCAACACAATGCCTGCAAAAACATATCGCTTGAGTTCATCCACGCGAGAGTGGGCAGCAGCCAGTAGCGTTCGAGTCCGGTTTGCGTACGGATCGTGTCCAGATATTCGCCCGTCGGCAAGATACCGTGGGCGCCGATCAATCCGGAAAGCTGCGGTATGAGCGAAAGGAAGGCAATCAGGTAAACGATTGCCAATCCTTTCAGGATGACGGACCGAGTCTGTCGATATGCTGCCGGATAAATTTCCTTTCCCCAGAAGAATCGTGTGAGCCAAAAGAAAAAACTCCGATGCCCTGCAATGAACCGGTATGCCGCTTCGCTTGCTGCTATAAACCCAGGAATATTCCTGTAAGACCAGAGAAGCCACGCCTTGCCGGGCATCTGAGCCATCAGCTCAAATGCGGCGCGTGCACCTTTGGCATGAGTGTGATCGGAACGAATGAAATAGATCGAACGCTTGAATTCCTCGGGAGAGATTTCGGGATACTGCGGCCCAACTTCCTGCGACGAAACATAGTCGATGGCCGGTCCGGTACATCGCTGAAAATACCGCACCCAGATGCCGCAAAAACTGCACTTTCCATCGTAGATGAGCAGTGGCCGCCCGTCGTTCATCGTGAAGAGTCCGGACCTGAAAGGACTACAGAATTTCCGCCCATGTTGGCGCCGCTGCGAAGGCCGCGTGGATCAGCCCGACGTGCGAGTAGGTTTGCGGGAAATTACCCCACATGCGCGGCATCGTTGGGTCGAAGTCTTCCGAAAGCAATCCGAGGGGTGACAGCGCTCCATGGATCCCATCGAATACCGCGCGGGATTCCTCACGGCGTCCCACGGCGGCGAGGGCTTCAATCAGCCAGAATGTGCAGATGGCGAAGGCAACTGTAGGTTTGCCGAATCCGTCGTTCAGGCTATAGCGATGAAGCCATCCCACCCGCATCAGGTCTTTGTGAATGGCGTCGATCGTGCTGTTCAGCTTCGGATCTTCCGCGGAAAGAAATCGCAAGCGGACCATCTGCAGCACGGAAGCATCCAGGTCTTCTCCACCGTAGTGGCCCACGAAACTTTTCTTGCCCGCACTCCAGGTGTGGTCCATGAGTTCGGCATGAATCCGTTCGGCTGCCGTGCGAAATTCCGCCGCGAGTGCCGGTTCATGGCGCTCCGCGATCCCCGCCATGCGGTCTGCGGCGGCCCAGCACATCAGGGTGGAAAACGTCTGGGGCTTCCATTCGGTGCGATATTCCCAGATGCCCGCGTCCGGAACGCCGGCCAGCGAAATTGCCTTTCGCGCCAGCCCTTCGATCAACCGCAGTGCCGCCGGCGATCGTTCGGCGCTCATGCGTTCGTCGAGGAAGATCGGCGTCAGGGCCAGCACCATTTCACCGTAAATGTCGTTCTGGGAATGAAGGGCCGCAGCATTGCCAATGCGCACCGGCTGTTCTCCGTTATAGCCGGGCCAGTTTTCGAGGATGCGTTCTTCCAGATTCTGCGATCCGTCCACGCGGTAGAGCGGCGCCAGATTGAGTCCCGGGGCACCTCCGGCGATGTTCAGAAGATATTGGACAAATTGTTCTCTCTCTTCAAACTGTCCGAGCAGGCCGAGGGCATTGAGTACGTAGTAGGAGTCGCGCAACCAGCAATAGCGGTAGTCCCAGGTGCGTCCGCTCCCTGGCGACTCTGGAATCGACGTGGTCATTGCCGCGATGATGGCCCCGGTGTCCTCAAAGCAGTGCAGCTTCAGCGTGAGCGCGGACCGGATCACCTCGCCCTGGTACTTCGGAGGAATATCACACTGTTTCACCCAGCGCAGCCAGTAGCGGCTCGTCTCGTTTAAGAAGCGGTCGCACAGCGGCGCAAGAGGTTCTTCCACGGCGGTGCCCCAGTTCAGCACCAGGTGAGAACGTCCGGTGAGAGTGAATGGTTGTCCGCCGAGGTAGGAAAGAGGCAGGTCCGTTGTGAGCCGCAGCGGGCTGGCGAATCCCTCGAAGTGGATATGATGCGAACCTTGAACCGCAAAGGGTATCTCTTTGGACCAGCCCAGCCTCGGTTCGCAGATCACGGTGATACGGGGCGTGCCTTCGATCGGCTCGACGATCCGGATCAATTGCGTCGGGCGAAACGCGCGGCCGAACTGCAGGAACCGCGGCGCGAAATCGATCACCCGGAAGGAGCCTGTCGAAGTCTGAAATGTTGTCTCGAGAATGTTTGTATTCGGAAGGTAGCGTTGTGTGCCGCTCTCTCCACCCGCCGGACTGATTCGGAATCGGCCGCCGTCTTCGACGTCCAGGAGTGTCGAAAACACCGGTTCGGAATCAAAGCGAGGAAGGCAACACCAGACGACTTCCCCTCTCTTGTGCACCAGTGCGGAAATCTGGCAGTTGCCAATTAAACCCAGGTCTTCGAGCTGCATGTTTTGCACGTTAGCACAGATGAACATGCTTTAATTACGTCCATGCCTCGCATGGCTCAGTTCATCCTGGCCCTGATCGTGGGGTTGGCGCTCCTCACCTGGGCCGCAACCAACGTCGTGAAGACGACGGCGAAGGAATGGTTTGAACGCGACGTCAGTTCACGCGTTGAATTGTTGCTCGTCGGTGCAAGTCCATCGCTGGCAAATGCCTGGTACGGGGATCCCGCTGAAATACAAAAGCAGTTGATGGATCTCGTGCGTGTCGAACGCGTGATTGGCGCCGCTGTTTGCGATGCCAACTTGAGCCCGAAATCCAGTACCTCCGGATTCCCGGAGGAGTTTTCCTGTTTGGCAGTTGGCGGCCGGGTTCGAACAGGCGATGCCAATGAGAGCGACGCGGGCCGGCTGCGGGAATGGAGCACCTCAACGACTTTGCCCACGGGCCGCGTCTATGTCAGCGCGATGCCCATCACGAGCCAGGATCAGGACCTGGGCTTCGCAATCCTGGTGCACGACTTGAGTTTTATCGAACGGCGGGAAGCCCAGGCACGCACCTATCTTTTCATCGCCTCTGGCTTCCTGGCACTGATGGCATTTGGGGTGCCCATGTTTGTGGTCAAATGGGCACGCTATGGCTGGAGTCTGGAGCTGCGCAACCTTCTACGCGGCGGCGGAAAACACAACCGTGAATTTCAGCCCATCCTGAGCGACGTGCGCGAACTGGTGGACCGCATGGCCAGCGATCGCGAAGATGCGCCCGGACAGTGGACCGCAGAGCGCCTGAAACAGACCCTGAACCGGCACCTCCATGGCGAGAAGATCGTCATTCTCGCGAACCGCGAGCCCTACATCCACCAACTTACGGAAGATGGCCGGATCGAAGTTCAGCATCCCGCCAGTGGTCTTGTTACGGCACTCGAACCGGTGATGCGTGCCTGCTCTGGAGTGTGGGTGGCCCACGGAAGCGGCGATGCGGATCGCCAAACGGTGGACCGCAAGGACCATGTCCAGGTGCCGCCGGGAGAAGAGTCTTACCATATCCGGCGCGTGTGGCTTTCCGACGATGAACAGCAGGGATACTACTATGGTTTTTCGAATGAAGGGTTGTGGCCCCTCTGTCATGTCGCGCACACGCGGCCGGTGTTCCGCGCCGACGATTGGCGGCAGTATCGCGCGGTCAATCAGAAGTTCGCAGACGCGGTTTGCAGTGAAGTGGATTCCAGGGATCCGATCATTCTGGTGCAGGATTATCATTTCGCCCTCGCGCCCTCAATGATTCGCAGACGCCTGCCTGCCGCAACTGTGATTGTCTTCTGGCACATTCCCTGGCCCAACGCCGAACAAATGGGAATCTGCCCGTGGAGGAATGAACTGCTCGAAGGTTTACTGGGGAGCAGCATTCTCGGTTTCCACACGCAGCTCCACTGCAATAATTTCGTCGATTCCGTGGACCGCTATCTGGAAACGCGCATCGATCGCGAGCATAACGCGGTAGTGATGCAGGGCCACCGCACGCTTATCCGTCCGTATCCCATTTCGCTGGAATGGCCCGTCCATTGGGTCGAAACGTCACCTTCCCCCGAAGAGTGCCGGGCGCAGGTATGGAGGGAACTAGGCTTGAAACCGAATGCGCTCCTGGGCGTTGGCGTGGACCGCCTCGACTACACCAAGGGCATCGAAGAGCGATTCCTGGCGGTAGAGCTTCTGCTGGAACGCTACCCCGAATTTCGTGGCCGTTTCAGTTTCGCCCAACTGGCGGCGCCAAGCCGAACCAAGATCGACCGCTACCGGGAACTCAACGAAGCGGTGGAGCGCCTGGCCGAACGCATCAACCAGCGGTTCGGCAGTGAAGGCTACCGGCCGATCATCCTGCTCCGCTCTCACCACCAGCCGCCGGAGGTATATCGCTTCTTTCGAGCGTCGGATCTCTGCTATGTGAGCAGCCTGCACGATGGCATGAATCTTGTCGCCAAGGAATTTGTTGCCGCGCGCACGGACCTTAAGGGAGTCCTGATCCTCAGCGAATTCACCGGGGCCGCGCGCGAACTGACCGAAGCGCTCATCGTGAATCCTTACGATCTGGAAGCCAGCAGCGACGCGCTTGTTGCCGCACTGACGATGCCCAAGGAAGAACAGCAGGACCGAATGATGTCTATGAGGTCACTCCTGGTTCAATTCAACGTGTACCGCTGGGCAGGAAAAATGCTGGTAGATGCAGCTCGATTGCGCAATCAGGAGCGGGTCGCTGGAAAACTGATCGAGCGCACGACCGTGGCGCCGTTCTCCTGATGATGCAGTATCTTTTCTCTCGTGCTTCCCGCGCTGTCCTGAAGCGGTTGGCGCAGGAGCAGACCCTGTGCGCGTTTGACTTCGATGGAACACTGGCGCCCATTGTCGCGCATCCATCCCGAGCCAGAATGCGCGACCGCACCCGGAGCTTGCTCGTCCTGCTGGCGTCGCGGTATCCGTGCATCGTTATCTCGGGGCGCTCCAGGGCGGATGCCCTGGCCAGATTGAACGGTGTGAAGGTGGCACGCGTCATCGGCAATCATGGCGCTGAAACGGAACTCACCAGGAGAAAGTCGCGGCGCCGTGTAAAGCAATGGCAAGCCACTTTGGAGCAGAGCCTTTCGCCCTTCCCAGGTTTGTGGATTGAAGACAAGGGCCTCTCTCTGACCGTCCATTACCGCCAGTGTTCCCGAAAAGTTGAAGTACGGCATCGAATCCTTGAAGTTGCCCGAAGCCTGCCCCATGTCCGGGTTTTCGGTGGGAAGCAAGTCGTGAACGTGGTGGAGGACAAGGCGCCTCACAAAGGAGACGTTCTGGCTGCCGAGCGGAATAGGCTGGCGTGCAGCTGGATTCTATTCCTGGGCGACGACGAGAATGACGAGGATGCGTTCGCCATGGAGGGCAATATCATCCCGGTCCGCGTTGGCCTGAAGCGGCGGTCCCATGCCCGCTACTACCTGCGAACCCAGGCGGAAATCGAAAAGCTTCTCGAACTTCTGTGCCGCATGCGTTCCAAGGGCAGTGTACATCGGAGGATTCGCGGATTGCCCAGGTGATATCACCAGGGCTAAACTGATATCGCAACGGAGTAAGTCATGATTCGAACTGTTATAAGCCTCGATGAAGAAAGCAAAGCATGGCTGGATCGGCAAGCCTGGGCGGAAAATGTTTCAACGGCGTCATCATGATTGACCATTTCAACGGAATACCGGCCGCGACGAAATATATCTCAGAGATGCAGGGTAAGCTCGCGATCTCGGTCATTACTCGCGCTGAAGTGCTTACCGGTTTTGAAGGCAAGGACCGCCAGGTCGCAAGCTACAAGCCGCGCTCGCGAAGCATCACAAATTGAAATTGGCGACGCGCGACGCCGGCGATTTTCCCCCGAAGCGGTACCGGTTCGTCATCGCCCCTTACACTCTTTGAAGCAAATCGGATGATCCACTCCCAACACACGCGCTTGGGACAGTTCAGGATTGTGCGGGTCACAGACAGCGCCTACAGTAGGAAACGGGGCTAGTCTGGAATTGCTATGGATAATCTCTTCGCAGCCCGCTCTCAGATGGCAATGTCCCTCGGTTTTCATATTGTCTTTGCCGCGCTCGGTATCGGCATGCCGCTTCTGATGGTCCTTGCCGAATGGCGCTGGCTGCGAACCGGCGATGAACTCTATCTCATCCTCGCCAAACGTTGGGCGAAGGGCACCGCCATTCTGTTCGCAGTGGGTGCCGTCTCGGGTACGGTGCTTTCCTTCGAACTCGGACTGCTCTGGCCTCACTTCATGGGCTGGGCAGGAGCCCTTATCGGCATGCCGTTCTCTCTTGAAGGCTTCGCATTCTTTACTGAAGCGATCTTCCTGGGAATTTATCTCTATGGTTGGCGGCGCGTCTCAGGCCGCGCGCATCTTGCCTCTGGCGTGCTCGTCGCGTTGTCCGGCGCCGCCTCCGGCATCTTCGTGGTCATTGCCAATGCCTGGATGAATACTCCGACTGGCTTTCGTCTGATGGATGGGATTCCCCATGACATCGATCCTATCGCCGCGATCTTCAATCCATCGGCGTTCCCCCAGGCCATCCATATGATGGTCGCGGCATATGCCGCATGCGGGTTTGCTGTCGCGGGCGTTCATGCCCTGATGCTCCTCCGGCGGCCGGAGAATCTCTTTCACCGCCGCGCTCTCCAGATCGCATTGGCCGTTGGTGGAGTCGCCGCGATATTGCAACCGCTGAGCGGAGATGTTCTTGCGCAAGCCGTCGCGCGTTATCAGCCCGTGAAACTGGCGGCACTGGAGGGCCAGTTCAAGACCGAACGCGCCGCACCGGCGCGGATCGGAGGATGGCCCGACATCGACGCGCAGGAGACCCGGCACGCCATCGAGATTCCCTACGGTTTGAGCCTGCTCGCCTTCCATGATCCGCAGGCGACAGTGCGTGGCCTCGACTCCTTTCCTCGCCATAACTGGCCGCCCATTCCTGTGGTTCACGTGGCATTTCAAATCATGGTGGCCTCGGGGATGGTTTTGATTGTGGTGACGCTGTGGGGCGCTTATCTGGCCTGGCGGCGCCGCAGTTTTGAAAATCTCCGCTGGTTTCTTCGAACCGTCGTTTTGGCGGCGCCGCTCGGCTTCATCGCAATCGAAACCGGGTGGGTGGTCACGGAAGTCGGAAGGCAACCGTGGATCATCAGCGGCGTCATGCGAACTTCCGAGGCGGTCACACCGATGCCTGGCCTCGTCGTGCCGTTCATCACCTTCACGCTGCTTTATGTTTTTCTGACCGTCATTGTCATCTGGCTCATGCGCTCTCAGGTCATGGAAAGTCCGCGCATCGAGGTCCAATCGCAATGAATGGCATCGGACTCGAAATGATTCTGGCGACTGCGATGCTGGTGTCGCTCAACTTTTACGCCCTTGCGGGCGGGGCCGACTTTGGTGGCGGTGTTTGGGATTTGCTGGCTCGCGGAGCGCGCGCGAAGCAGCAGCGCAGATTGATCGCGCAGGCCATTGCGCCGATTTGGGAAGCGAATCATGTGTGGCTGATTCTGGTGATCGTCATCCTGTTTACGGCATTCCCACCGGCGTTCGCCGCCATTTCGACGGCACTGCATATTCCAATTACCCTGATGTTGATTGGCATCGTCCTGCGTGGTTCGGCCTTCATTTTCCGGAGCTACACTCCCAACGACGATACGGCCGAGCGCCGCTGGAGTCGCCTGTTTGAGATCGCCAGCCTTGTGACGCCGATTCTGCTGGGTGTAATTGTTGGAGCCATTGCATCGGGCCGGATCCAGATCAAAGAGGGCATGGTCACCAACGGATTCCTGCGGAGCTGGCTTGCACCCTTTCCTGTCGCAGTGGGATGCTTTGCCCTGGCACTATTCGCATTTCTGGCTGCGGTTTACCTGACGCTGGAGACTCGCGACACCCTGCTGCAGGAAGACTTTCGACTCCGTGCGTTGATGTCGGCGCTGCTGGTTGCAATTCTCGCGCTGGTTGTTTACCTGCTGGCTGAGGAAGGTGCGCCTTCCATTCGACACCATCTTGCCGGGAGCTCCTGGACCTGGCCCCTGCAAGGTTTGACTGCCTTCGCAGCCACGGTTGCAATCATCGCGTTGTGGAAACGCCGGTATCCGCTGGCTCGAATATGTGCTGTGGCGCAGGTAAGCCTGATCCTTTGGGGATGGGGTTTGGCCCAATCTCCTTACCTTGTCGAACCGGACATCAACATACTGAATGCCGCTGCTCCTCCATCCGTGATGCGACTGCTTTTGTTGGCCTTGATCCTCGGAGGGGTTTTGCTCCTTCCCTCCTTCTTTTACCTCTATCGAATCTTCAAGAGCCGACCGGATTGATTGGGGCAGCATCGACAAAAGTCGAATTCCGATTTCAGGTATCCAGCAATTCTCGCACTTTGCGCGCAAGCGTTGCCGGCGAATAAGGTTTGGGCAGAAACTCGACTCCCGGCTCGAACACGAGGTGTCGAGCAAAGACGTCGTCGGGATAGCCGGACATGAAGAGAATCTTGAGGTCGGGATCGGTCGTTTTCAATCGTTCGGCCATCACCCGGCCATCCATCATCGGCATAATGACGTCGGTGATCACCATGCGAATCGGCGAACCCTTGTGTTCATGCGCCACATGCAAGGCATCCTGGCCATTCGAGGCCGACAGGACTTCGTAGCCCTGGGCCAGTAACACCGTGCGTGCCAGATCCCTCAAAGCGGGCTCATCTTCCACGACCAGCAAGGTCTCCGTCCCGCGCGGCACCGGCCTGACTTGGGCCAGTACTGCCGCGGCATGGAGCGGTTCGTCGACGCGAGGAAAATAGATATTGAAGACCGTGCCTTTGCCGACCGCAGTGTCCACGTCGATGTGACCGCCACATTGTTGGACGATCGTCTTGCAGGTCGCCAGGCCTAAACCGGTACCCTTTCCCATCGGCTTCGTTGTGAAAAAAGCCTCAAACAAGCGCGCTTTAACTCCCTCGGTCATGCCGGTGCCTGTATCGCTGACACTTAGCGCCACGTAATTGCCCGGCATGACCGCCGTGTATTTGCGCGAGTAAGTTTCATCAAGCGTTACATTGTGTGTTGCGATAGTGAGCCTGCCGCCGGTTGGCATGGCATCGCGGGCATTCACGGTAAGATTCATCAGTAGCTGTCCGACGTAACCGGAGTCCGCCATGATGCGGCCGACTTGTTTTCCGGGAACGATCGTCATTTCGATGTTTGCGTCAATAAGGCGCCGCAGCATGGTGTCCAGGTCTTTCACCACGTCGTTGAGCTCGAGCACCACTGTTTGCACGGTTTGTTTGCGGCTGAAGACCAGCAATTGCCGCGTCAGGCCGGCCGCACGCTCCGACGCGTGCACGATCGCTTCGGCATCTTTGCGCAAGGGATCATCGGGGCCGAGCGCGTCCAGTATGAGACTGCTGTAACCCATGATGACGGCCAGGATATTGTTGAAATCGTGCGCCACGCCGCTTGCGAGCTGCCCGATCACCTCCATCTTCTGCGCTTCGATAAGCTGCGCCTCTACCTTCCGGAGTTCGGCCCGTTCCTCGATTTCCTGCATGGCGCGGCGTACAGCCGGTGCGAGCCGGGCGAGGCGGTCCTTTGGGACGTAGTCCGTCGCGCCGCTTTTGAGTGAATCAATGGCCGCTTCCTCACCCAGCGTGCCGGACACCAGGATGACCGGCAGATCGGGATGCTCGATGTGCGCGATTTTCAACGCCGTTAAGCCATCAAACGCAGGCAGCGAGAAATCCGAAAGAACCAGGTCAATACCACCGTGTTCGAGCGCAGCAAGAAAATCGCCGCGGTTCTGCACGCAGGTGGTCTCAGTCGCGATGCCATCGGCTTCCAGCGCGGATTGAACGAGGGCAGCGTCGTTTGGATCATCCTCCAGGTGCAAAATGCAGAGTGGGACCTTCATCCCTGGGGCACTCCGGTTTTTTCTCCAACAACGGGCGGCGGTTCATTGACAGCTGCCCAAAAAACGCCGAGTTGCCGGACCGCAGTCATGAACTCGGAAAAATCCACCGGCTTCACGACGTAAGCGTTCACACCGTATTTGTAGAACTCGATCAAATCCGGCGTTTCGCGCGAGGAAGTAAGCACCACGACAGGAATTGTTTTTAAACTTTCGTCGGCCTTGATGGTTTTCAACACCTCCAGCCCGCTGACCTTCGGCATCTTGTTGTCGAGCAAAATGACCACGGGATTGCCGGGCGCGCGAGATTCATATTCCCCGCGATGATAGAGATAATCCAGCGCCTCCGCGCCGTCGCGAACGACAAAGACCTTGTTGGCGAGATGATGCTCTTCCAGCGCGGTCAATGTGAGTTCCACGTCACGAGGATCGTCTTCAACCAGAAGGATATTCTTGATGGGTATGCTTTCAGTGTTCATGGATGTCTCCGCTTTGCTTTGGAATGGAAAAATAAAATGTTGCACCCCCGTCAACCGCGCCTTCCGCCCATACGCGGCCGCCGTGCCGATGTATGATCCGCTGGACATTCGCCAGGCCGATGCCCGTGCCCTCGAACTCAGCCTGCGTGTGCAGCCGCTGGAACACGCCGAATAGTTTCTCTATATATCTCGGATCGAAACCGGCGCCGTTGTCGCGAATGAAGATTACGGTCTCGTCGTCGCCGGGAATGCAACCGATTTCGATGGTGGCCTGCGCACGGGCGGCGGTGAATTTCAGGGCGTTGGAGATCAGATTGAAGAGCGCCAGGCGCAACAGGGCGCGGTCGGCCAGGACCGCCGGCAACGGGTGGATTTTACATACGATCTTCCGCGCCTGCGTCTCCACCTGAAAATCACCCAGAGTCTCCCGGACCAACTGTTCGAGATTGAGCTCCGTCTTTTGCATCTTTGACTTTCCGACGCGCGAGAACGCCAGCAGGTCGTCAATCAATTCGCCCATCCGCCTTGCCGCCCCGGAAATCGTTTTCAGATAGTGCTGACTCTTTTGCGAAAGCGACGGCCCGGCGTCCTTTTGCAGGAGATCGACGAAACCCATGACATGGCGCAACGGCGCGCGCAAATCGTGGGAGACCGAATAGCTGAAGGACTCCAGGTCCTCATTCGCGGTTTGCATTTGCGCCGTACGTTCGGAGACACGCCGCTCCAGAGTATCGTTAAGACGGCGTATTTCATCTTGCGCGTATTTGCGTTGGGTAATGTCTCGGACGTTGCATTGGATGACGCTCTGGTCACCGGCTTCATACACGATGCTGACAAACTCTACGTCTATCTTGCAGCCGTCACGAGTCTCCAGCGGAAGGTCGTCATAGCGGACATAGCCCTCTCTTTGTAACCGCTCGAGCATGACCTGGTTCGACTCGATATCCCTGAACGGACTAAGCTCCCCAACGGTCTGGCCGACCATTTCATCGTGTGTAAAACCCAGCAGGCTGCTCAGAAAAGGATTCACATCGTTGATGCGCCCCGTCGCGGCATCCAGGATCAGGATACCGTCCTGCGCCGCTTCGAATAATCGCCGGTAACGGAGTTCAGAGGCACGTAGAGTCTGCTCGATTTGCGCGTCCTTGGTTTGCATGATGGACAACCCGTCTGCCCAGTATGGTTGATCCGGAAAGCTTGGGAAGACTGGTCAAAAGTGCACAGACGCCCCTTTTTCAAGGTGAGGTTGAAGGGAGCAGGCCGGCTGCCTACCGTATCACATTTGCCAGCCGAAGCAGTTTCGCGCTGATTTTCAGGTCCGACCGTTGTGCACGTGTCAGATTGATCTCAAACCGTACATTGGTATAAGTGAAATAGCCGACAAATCCGCAACAGTTTGCGCGGAATCGTTCTGGTCTGTATCTTGAGAGAACCCTGAAGCAACCAGTAGCCATGACGTACAAATCACCAGGCTGCAGGTCCGGACCAGAGATCGCGGACCACGAGGCTGGTCCTTGAGGGTATCCATATGAGGTGCTCCATTTGAGATCTGCCAATTCCAACATCGCGAGGTTGATGTCATCGTTCGCTCTACCTGAAATCGCAGGTCCGATGGTTTGAGATGACAGGAATAACAGGCTTGATTACAGCATGAGAGCAGAAATCTGACCGTTACTGTTTATTTGCAAGGTCATAATTATTCATGGAATTAGCGGAACTTCACTCTGCGCTTCAGCGAAAGATGTCGTTTGAAGATCTTCTCGCAGTTTGGCGCCGGCACAATCCGGAGGAATGGCGGGAAGACGTCGGGATCTACGTGCTGCTCGGCGATCAACTCATACGTCAGGGTGAATTGCTGATCGGGCTGGACGTCGTTTCCTCGGGGTTGCGTGTATCCCCACAGCACACCAGGCTTCGTCAGCTTCAGGCTCTGGCGTTGGCGGGGTCCGGCGCGACGGCACTTGCCGCAAGAATTCTGAGTGATATGGCAGGCGAACACGCCGCGGACACCGGGGAGACACTCGGAATCCTCGGCCGGACGCACAAGGACCTGTGGCGCCAAACCGGAGAGTCCACGCATCTGCAATCGGCCTCCCGCGTCTACCGGCAGGCATTCGAACTCTCCGAGAGCTCACGTCCCATCGATATCGACGGTGCTCTCTACAATGGAATCAACGCCGCAACGACTCTGTTCCTGCTCGGCGAAATCGAACAGGCTCGTCATATTGCGCGGGACATCCGCATCTACTGTCAGGAAAGACTCCGGAGTGGCCCGGACTACTGGGCCGAAGCGACGCTTGCGGAGTCCGCGCTTCTTCTCGGAGAAATGGATGCCGCAGCGGAACACTATGGCCGCGCCGCCGAAGGCGCGAAAGGGAATTGGAGGGACCTTGCGTCCATGCGCCGCCAGGCCCGTGAAATTCTCGGCCGCAGCCTTGGGGAGGAAAACCGGAAGCGGCTCGACGCCTGTTTTGGTATAGGGCCGGTTGTGGTTTTTGCGGGCCACATGGTCGACACCGCGCAACGTCTCAAGACTTATCCCGAGAGGTTTCCAGCCCGATACATCGACGGAGTTGCGGCGGCAATACGTGATGCACTTCAGCGTATCCAACCCAGCGGCGCCTTTTCGTCGGCGGCGTGTGGATCGGACATTTTGTTTCTGGAGGCGCTGCGGCAAGGCTCGAGGGACTGTTCTGCGTGCGTCGTTTTGCCGTTCTCTGCGGAAGAATTTGTTCAAACCAGCGTGGGTATCGCCGGAGGAGATTGGGAAGAGCGATTCCATCGCGGCGTCGACTGGGTCCGGAGGACTGGCAGGATCGAGCAGGTCTCGGAACATCCGTTCGTGTTCGAAAGCGCCTCCTACGATTACTGCAACATGATTCTGCAAGGTCTGGCGGCGATTCAGGCGGACCGGCTGGATACGGATCTCGTTTGCCTTGCCGTCTGGGATGGACTGCCGGGCGCCGGGCCTGGCGGAACTTCGAGCATCGTGAGGCGGTGTCTGGATGCGGGACTGAAATTGCATGCGATCCATCCCTCCGGTGAGACCCTTTCCGTGTACTCGCCGCCTCCCGCAATCCAGCCTGTGTCGGGGACGCGAGTCGTCGCATTGCTGTTCGCCGACGTCGAGCACTATACCCATCTGACGGAAACCCAGATCCCGATCTTTCGAGACGAGTTTCTGACCACCGTCGCCGATGTCATGGCACGAATGGGACAACCGGACCTCAAGAACACCTGGGGCGATGCGTTGTATTTCGTATTCGAAGACGTTCGCAGGGCAGCTTCGTTTGCCATTGAACTGCAGGATACGATCAACACAAGAGACTGGGAGGCGGTTGGGCTTCCCCGAAGTCTTCGTCTGCGTGTTGCCCTGCATGCCGGCCCGGTCTACGAGTGCGTGAACCCTGTGACCGAGACACGCGATTATCTGGGCACGCACATCAGCCGGGCCGCCCGAATCGAACCGAAGACCGCGAGCGGCCAGATTTACTGCAGCCAGCAATTCGTCGCCCTCGCGCGCGCGGCGGGAGTCCGGGATTTCGCTTTTGAATATGTGGGCCGAGTTGAGTTGCCAAAGGGTGCTGGCGTGATTCCCGTATACAACGTTAAACGGACGGATTTGCCATTCTGACACGCAAGAAATTGGGTTGAGCCTCGATTTGGCTTGTGCTAGGTTAGCGCGACGTTTTGAAAAAAAACCGCGTCAGAGTACCGGAAACTTCCAATTGGAGTGAAACGTTTGCGGGTTCAGGACCACTAGATGTAACGGCATTTGGCGCCGAAGGAATCGAATAGAATCTCGAGAAAGGAACTACACAGATTATGTCCAAGCAACCAACAAAGAAGACGACCGCCATCTCCGAAGCAGAGGCGAAAACGATGGATCGCAGCAAAATGGGAGTTGGGGTCGTGGCGGCGCCCCAAGGGGAAGTCGAGGGTCAGGCAGAGTACTACACGTGGGTCGTTACACCCTACGGACATTACGTCCGCATCCTTTACGATACGGAAGTGTATCACTGGTATGTTTGCGGTGTTTGTGGGGAGTACTTCCGGGCATAAGTTCCTCAAACGGTTGCCGCGGACTGGCGCGGTTCGGCGCGGCAACCGTCTGCCCCGGTTTCCTTTAACGAAGTCCCTTCACGAGGAGCCCCCATGTCGAAAAAGCAGGATGCCAGCGCTCCTATGGTCACCGGCGATTCAGCTTCTCCGGTAGGTCCACCCGAAAATTCAATCCCGTTTTCATACCGGACTCTGTTCCGCTGGGCATGTTACGTCGTGTCCATCGCGCCGTTTGCCTTCGCGCTGAATACCCTGCTCGCCCTCCTGTCCCCTCTCCTGATTATGGTGCGCGCGCAGGTGACGGCTGGAATTCCCGCCGTGCTGGCGCGAGGCTCAGGGACGCCTGCTGTCCAGACGGGAAAGGTCGCGGCTTATGTGCCGCAGACACTCGCCGGCGGAATCACAGCTCTGGTACTTCTCATCGTCGGCATTATTCTGTTGCGCTTCCTCGGCCGGCTCGTGGACGCCTGGTGCGACAGCAGGATGGTCAGCCGCCTTCAGCAGATGCTTCATGACAAGATCATTTCCATGGGCCCGGGTTATCATGCCAGGCACAAACCCGGCGAGACCTCCGCGATCGTCTTCAATTTCGTCCCTGGCGCGGAAATGATGCTCCGGGAAATCATTGCCTCACCAATAGTAATGAGCATTTCTCTGGTAACGGCTTTGCTTTTGGTTAGAGAAAACCTCAAAGACCTATCTCCATCGCCGTCGCCGTGGATGGTGGTCCTGCTACTTGCGGTGATGGCGGTTTGCCCGATCATTGGCTGGTGGCTGGGTGTTCGACTTCGTCCCGTCTATACGAAGATGCGGGAGAGTCAGATGGCGGTGTCCAACGACTTTCTGTATTCGGCTTCTTCGGCGGTGGAAGTGCAATTAATGGGGGCTCAGCGCCAGCGATCGGAGACCTTTGCGGCGCGGCTTGGCACTTTAGTCAAGACCCGGCTGAATTCGGCGGTACAGAATGAAATTTCCAATCAGTTTCAAGACAGTCTTCCTGCCGTGATTCAGATTAGCTTCCTCTTATATGCGTACCTCACCGTCGGACCCGCCGGACTTGCGGCAGCAGCCCGTCCGATTGTTGCCGTTTATCTCCTGATTCCCGAAGCGATCAATCCCCTCCAGCAGATCATTGCGTTCATGACAGGGTTGAATCGGGCCTGGCCCCAGGTTCAGAGCATGATCGAACTCCTCGAGGTTCAGCCGGAGATTCAGGACCGGCCCGGAGCAATCGACCTTGGTGAGAACGACCGTTCGGTTAAACTCGAAAACGTCACGTTTGGTTATCCGGGGACCGGGTTTCAGGTTTTGAGGTCGCTGAGCCACACTTTTGAGGCGGGAAAGATTTCTGCCGTCGTCGGCAGAAATGGATCGGGAAAATCCAGCATCCTTAACCTTGCAGTTCGTCTTTTCGATCCCGAGGCGGGCGTCGTATCCATCGGCGATCATGATGTGCGTGGCGTCCGGCTTGCCAGCCTCCGACAAAACGTCGTGAAGATTTCACAGAGTCCGCTCTTTCTTCCCGAAAATATCGCTGTGAACTTAAGGTTGGCTAAAGCCGGCGCCACCGAAGCGGAGATGGAATCCGTGTTGAGAACCGTCGGATTGTGGGACTTACTGATCGAGAAAACCAAGGGCGCCGGAATCAAACCGCTGGACTACGTGCCCGGTTTGTCCGGCGGTCAGTTTCGCTTGCTCGCGATCGCGCGGTCTCTGCTGTGTAAGCCCAGGATTCTGGTGCTCGATGAGGTGCTTGAAAATCTGGATACGGTTTACCGCGAACAGGTGGAGCAGCTCCTGGTTCGAATATGCCCGGGATTGACGGTATTGATCGTCGATCAGGATATGGACTTTCTGACTCGTTTCGCAGATCAGGTCTGCGCTCTTGAAGGCGGAAAGTTCATCGAGTCCGGAACGCCCAAGGAACTGTACGAACGCCAGGGACTTTTCTTTGAGCTGCATCGCGATCGTAAGGCCAGGGTTGCTCCCGTACGGGTATGAGGTCCTGTTAACCGATGTCTGAAGAAAGCCCCCTCGCAAAATATCTTTCTATCTTTCCGCAGACTCCCGAAGAAAGAGTCCTGCGTCTCCTCGTTCAATTGGGAATCCGCATCGCGAATGCCGACGAAGGATCGTTGCTGGTTTTCGACGAAACTTCAAACGAACTCGTGTTTGCAATGACAGTGGGAAACAGCCAATCCGAATCTTCGCTGAAAGGTCAGCGCGTCGCGATTGGGAGCGGCATCACCGGCCTGGCGGCGTTAACAAGGGAAGTCCATATCGGAGCGCCGACATTCCATGAGATCAATCAGCCGGATAATGTTTCCGGCGATCCCAAGTCGGTTCTTGCCGCCCCCATGTTGATCGATGACGTGCTTGTGGGAGTCATGACAGCAGTCACTTTCAAGCCGGAAGTCCGGTTTGGGGGCCGGGAGGCGGATCTGTACGCGGGTTTTGCAGCGGTAGCCGGTGTGATTGTCCAGCAGCGCCGCAGACTGGCAATGCTGGAAAGCGAAAGTGACGCTTCCATCAATACCGGCACCTTGAGTGAGCGCGCGCGTGCGGAACGAGATATTTTCCAGTCTCTGGAACGGATGCTTCGTACGCGGCCGGATTCGTTAACCACCGTCGCTTCTCTGCTCGCGGGCATTGAAAGGCTGGCTGTACCCGGGTCTCACTAGCGATGGTCACGAGAGATCTCAACCAATGGGTGGATCAACAGCTGGATCAACTCAGTCATTGTGAACTTCAGCCGGTGGAAGTTGCGGTGCTCGATAGCGGCATTGATGCGACACACCCGGATCTGGCCGGAAAAATATCAGAAGCGGTCCAGATTGAATTGATCGATGGGAAGGCGCGCATCGTCCAGACCAACCTGTTGGGGAATTCGGATCTCTTCGGTCATGGAACTGCCGTCGCCAGCATCATTACCCGGCTGGCTCCCAACGCCCGCATCGTGGATGTTCGTGTGCTGGGGACGGATAACAACGGGGCAGCGGCCGCGTTGATCGCGGGACTGAAGTTTGCGGTCGAACGCAAGAGCCGCATCATTAATATGAGTCTCGCCGTGAAAGCCGATTACGCACCGCAGCTTTGGCCGCTCTGCGAGTTGGCCTATCGGCAGAATCAAATCGTTGTCGCGGCGCGGCGCAACATGCCGCTGGCCGACGAAGGGTTCCCCGCCGAGTTTTCGTCGTGCGTCAGCGTGGACCGCGACCGGTTTCCGACGCCGTACCGGCTGCGTTTCAACCTGAATGAAATCATCGAATACACCGCGCAGGGTGAGGAAGTCATCGTCGCGGCGCGCGGCGGCGGCTACACCACAAAGACGGGAACCAGTTTCGCCACGCCGGCGGTATCCGGTCTGTGCGCCTTGCTTGTTGGCGCTCACCCGGAATTACGGCCTTTCGAGGTAAAGACGATACTCAAAGCGTTTTCGGATTAAGCGGAAGACCGGGACTTCAAATGACGGAATGGAATCTCACGGCCGAAGCCATGGATAAGCTCCTCGCGGTTCTGGGTCCGGGACGCGAGGAGGCCGGAGAAAGGTATGAACGTATTCGAAAGGCGCTGCTGATCTTTTTTCAGGCTCGAGCGTGTTCGTATCCGGAAGCGCTCGCCGACGAGACAATCAATAGAGTGACTCGCAGGATCGAAAAAGGCGGAGAGATCACGGCGGCCGATCCGCAGAAATTTTTCCTTGGAGTGGCTCGGAATGTTTTCCGCGAACAGTGGGGCGATCGCAGGTGGAGTCCCATGGATATCGAAAGCCTGCCGCCATCGCAGCAGCCGCAATCGAATCCGGTGGGGCTGCTTCATGCGGAATCGGAAGTCACGAGAAAGGAATCCCGCTTGAATTGCATGGACACTTGTTTGGAGAGTCTGTTTCCAGGCAAACGGGAATTAATAGTGGATTATTACTCGGAAGACCGGCGGACGAAAATCGATGCGCGGGCAGAGCTCGCAAATCGCCTGGGTATTTCCGGCGGCGCCCTGAGAATACGGATGTGCCGCATGCGGCATAAGCTGGAACAGTGTGTTGAACAATGTGTCGGCAATCTCGGTTGACGGACATGAATAAAGATCAATTACTTGCGGATTATCTGCTCGGAAAACTGGACCAGCCGGACTGCGAGGCTCTGGAGGAGCAGTACTTTGTCGATCCGGAGACGCTGGAAGAAATTGGCGCCATGCAGGAAGAACTGTTTGATGACTATCTCACAGGCAAACTTCAAAACGCCGACCGGGCACGTTTCGAACAGCGTTTTCTCCAAACCGATGCTGGGCGGTCTCATTTGCGTTTCCTTCAAGGTCTCTTCGACTGGACGGCGCGCAAAGCCCGACGCGAACGCCCATGGTTTCTCTTTTCATGGTTGCCGGAAGTTCAGCCGGTCATGGGCCAGGAAGCCGGGCCGGAACTATTGAAAATTACCGGGGAAGAGGACCAGGTTTTGGATATCCCTGCGGCTGGGTTCCTGGTAGTCGAGATGGCACTCTCACGCGAATCGCGACACGATGCGTATCAATTGGTTCTGGCCCAGAGTGCATCCAACGAAATATGGCGTTCCGAAGTCTTGGCTGAACCTGCAGCGGATTCACGCCTGACGGCGCAGATCCCATGCGAACTGCTGCAGGAGGGGCAATTCATTCTCACCGCATTTGGACGAAGCGCCGCCGGCGAACTTCATCCGCTCCTGGAACGAGCCCTTCTTTTTCGCAAGGCGCGATACATTCCGTGATGCTTGTCCGGATCGTGTTGTTGCCTGCTGGAATATTGGAAAAGCTCGCTTCCTCGCACTTTTACCCAAACTAGAGCGGCCTTCAGTTGCGTCGTCTATAGCTCAGACCGGGCCGCAACTGCGAAGAAGATCTTCCCCGCGTTGTGTTTCAGGTTCCGATGAACCATAATCGCGCCCACGGGCATCGCGTTTAATGGACGAATCACCAACACAACTTGCGACAAACGTCTCACCCCGCCTGATGGTGGTCATGTTCACCGACCTGGTGAATTCGTCGCAACTCAAAGATCAACTCGGTCACGATAAGTACCGGCAGCTCAAAGCACGCCACGACATGTTCATTCAACAAGCCCTGTCCATCGCTCCAACGGGACGCGCGCTTCAGGATACGGGTGACGGGTATTTCCTCAGCTTCGGCAGTGTCGCTCAGGCGGTCTCCGCGGCGTTGATGTTCCAGTGGCTGATGGCCCAGGAGCCGTGGCCCCATCCATTTAAATCGCGTGTCGGACTGCATCTGGGAGAGATCGAGGAGGGAATCAGCAAGGTGACCGGTCAGGCCGACTTTATCTCATCGGCAATCGACCTCGCCAGCCGGACAATGTCCCTCGCCGCCGGCGGGCAGATCCTGATGACGCGCTCGGTTTTCAATGCGGCCCGGCAGGTGGTTCGAGAGCACCCGGCGCTTCCGTCAGGCGCAGCTGCGCCTGCGGTCCAATGGATATCGCACGGCCTTTATCGCTTCAAAGGCTCCCCCGAGGCTGTCGAGGTCTTCGAAGTCGGCGCGCAAGGAATTGCTCCGCTGCGGACGCCTCCGGATTCAGAAAAGGCGAAGAAGTCCCACAGCCCGCTGCTCACCAGAAGGCAGGCGATCGCCGCTGCCGCCATATCTATTCCAGCGATTGCGATCAGCGGCGGAATCGTTCTGTATTTTCAGCGTCCCGACCCATTGGTGGAAATGCGGCGTCGGCAAATCGAGCGTGAAGTCGCGATGCTGATATCGCAGCCGCCGAAAATCGCCAAAACGGACACGGCCGGAGTGAGACTGGTGGATCGGATCCAGATGGGGGACAACGCCGCCTTTGACGTGCTGAACGACAACCGCGTTGTGGATATGCGGGGATGGAAGGAGGTTCCCCAGGAGAAGCTTGGCGAAATGTACAGCCAGATCACAACCACCCGCCGGCTCCAGTTGAAGAAGACCTCGCCGGAGCAACGCTTCGAGACCGAGGCCCAAACGACCGGACTGGACGTTGTGATTTCCTGCGAGGAAGCACTGCCATCCTTTGTAGAGGCTCAGCGCAGTGAGTCCTTCGTCGGGCAGGAACGGATGAAAGTGCGCAAGCTCTCGGTGGATGTTTCGAGCATCGACGTCGGCCGGCAATTCGAACTCAATTTGCTCAACACCTACTGGAACTCGCTGCAGACTGAGGCCGAGCAGTGGTTCGGGCTCATCGGCTACCGTAAGTCGTTCGTCGCATCGATGCTTCTGCTCTTTCCCTCAGGCAAACCCTTCAAGAGTTATTCTTTGACCGTCGCGCGCACCCAGAAGGACGCCGCGACCGACTTCAGCGGCCCGCGGATCCTGCTGATGAACGATGCCCACAGCTGGATCTACTGGGAAATCCCCAATCCCGAATCGGGACAGGTGTATCGTCTGCATTGGAAGTGGTGAGTAGTGCGGGATCAAGCCTCCGGCGCATTCCAGAACGACACGGGGTGCTCCAGTTCTCGCGAGGTGTCACGGGGCAATGCTTCGGATCGCCGGAAGCCGGCATCCGCCAGAACTCGTTCATGCGTGGGGTTAATGTTGGCGATTCGAACGGGTAGCGTCATGAACTGCCGAATCTTTGCCGCGACTCGGAAAAGAGTCTTCTCGCCAAATGGGCAGAATAAATAGTATGCCGTTCCGATCTTCCATACGGCGTCCACAGAGTCGTCGTCCGCGAGCTTCGCGACAACGGTGACTTTCCCCGCACTGATTTTCCCCCGGCGGCGCAGCCGATTTACGTTGGTCTCGCACTGAGCAGCGATCGCCGGGTCGCCCTCGATCCCAATGGCCTCCTGCACGGAACGACGTGCCGCCGAGCAGAGAGCCCTTCCGCGTCCGCAGCCGATGTCCACGAATACGTCCGAGGCTGTCAGCTGCATGGCATTCAGGATCGTTTCGATGAAGCCGTAGTCGAGCGTCGCGTATGGCTTCCCATCGGGAATATTCGTCTCGGCCATTCCGCGGGTATTGATTCCAATTGCCAGTTCCACGGCCAGATTTCTCATGCGGGATATGAGGCGCGAACTCACGAGTAATCCCCTGTCGATGGAATCATGTTCGCCAGTAGCTCGCGATTGCCAGAATCGTAACGATAATCAATGCAGCCGTCAGGCCATAGTTCCAGCGGCGCTGAATCTGCATTGCCTTCAGGTGACGAGTATTCTGAGCGTTCAGCATCGCAGCGACGGCTTCAAAGTTCTTGTCGATTTCGGATCGGTGACGGTTCAACAGATCCATCACTTCGGAGATGTTGGCCGGTGGAGGCGCCTGCGGCACGGGCTCCGCAGACTCACTCGGCGAACTCATGGCATCCCGCAATAATCCGGCCGCAATGCTTAACCAGCTCATTCGTACTCCTCGTATACCACAGCCAGCGGAAGAATGACTTCCCGGTGATGTCGTTTCTTCAGGAAGTTGCTCCGGCGTCGCGCAGGATTTGGACGATCTCCGCGTGTCCGCGCTTTGTCGCCCAGGCGAGTGGCGTGGCCCAGGGCCGGTCGTCTTGAAGGTTCGTCGGCGCGCCGCGGGACAGCAGGAACCGTACCATGGCGGGATTATTGTTACGAGCCGCCAGAGCCAGTGGTGTGCAACTGAACTCCTCTTCTCTGGCGGAGATGTTCGCACCGGCGTCGAGCAGCATTTCTGCTCTCAGCGTGTTGAGTTCCGCCGCCTTTCCATCCGAGTCCGGTCTGCACAGCATGTGAAGCATGGTTTCCATTTGCCAGCTATGCGTGTCGGGACTCATGCCGCGTTGGAGAAGCGTTTGCAGCATGTCGGGCTGTTCGAGAAGATAGGACTGGCATCCGGTCACCACAGACGGAACGTGAATTCCGGCATCCAGAAGGCGTTTGAGCAGATCGCGCTTGCCGCGAGTGACCACGGCCGTGAACACGCCTCCGCAGCCTCGCTCCGCCGATTTCGGGTCATCGGTCACCAGCCGCATCACCTCGTCATCTTCATCCATCCAAACGAGGTCATAAGGATCGAGCGTCCCGCCATGCGTCTTGAGAAGCGCGCGAAGCTCCGGCGTTTTCGCGGCGTAGACCGCGTTGCCGCCCGAATCCGAGTGGGCGTTGGGATCTGCGCCGTGAGCCAGAAGGAGTTCGACGAGTGGACGATTGCCTGAGCGTGCGGCGGCATGAAGCGCTCCTCCCCGGTCTGCATTCAGTTCCGGCCAGGTTGGATCCGCGCCGTGTTCAAGCAATAAACGAGTGATGGCGTCATGGCCGAATTCCACCGCAACGGTGAGAGGCCGGCGGCCATTCGGGCGGGCTTCGCGGATTTGATCCGGATTCTTCTCAAGGATTGCCTTTACGCGATCGAGATCTCCAAGCGCCGACGCAACGGTAAGGTCGTACGCAGCGCCGCGTGAGAGCAGGAGCCGCGCCGTAGGGACGTCGTGAGGTTGTTGTCCAAAAGGTCTGAATCGCCGCCAGAGCCAATACCGTAAACAGGAAACCACGATACGCCACGCTGGCGGCCGCGGCCTTCTTCCAAATCCGCCCCACAGTGCAATATCGATTGCTTGGACATCGTATGGAGCGAAGCCTGCAGGACAGCCCAGTCCCGCACCGTGGATGGCATTTATGTCTGCACCGCGGTCGAGAAGCAGTTCAATGACTTCGTGCGCCGAGGCCGCTGTCGCACGGTGAAGCGGCGTGCCTCCTGCATGATCGCCGCGATGGACGAGCGAAGGATCCGCGTCGAGGAGCTGGCGGACGCGCTTCACGTCGCCGGCTTGTGCCGCAATGTGAATCGGATGGTCCTCGTGCGTTTCCGATGGCGGGGTTCGGCCACGATTCTCTCGCGTTTTCTGCAGAAGCGTTGCAACTCGGTCGTAACCGCGCTCCTTTGCCATTTCGATCAAGCTGGCGCCATAGTGGCCGTTCCATTCCGCGTCCGCTCCCGCGTCGAGCAGCAGTTGTACGATTTCGAGGTGTCCTTCGCGGACGGCAAAGTGAATCGGCGGCGTATAGAAGTACCCGTTCCGGCTCCTGTCCGGATCATCGGCAAGCAGTCGGCGCATGGCCGCCGCGTCTCCGGAATTGGCCGCGGTGAGGACCTCCCAGGTAATGTCATCCAGATGGGCAGGCCTGATCATTTCAATCCCAGGAAGAATAGGAAAAACAGACGAGGTTCTGCAACATCAGACGCTTCCCATACAAGGAAAATTTCCGCGGAATCCCGAACCCGCTTCGAACCTCCGCCATGCTTCTGTGCCGTGAAAGCCAATGGGCTCTGCAGTAGACCCAATGAAATGCGATGGCCCTGAAACTGCTCAAAGATCCCTTTCACAAGGGAGAGTGCTCAATGATCGCCGAAGCATTTGTAGGCTTGGATGTAAGCAGAACTGTCCTTCAGATCGCCGTTCGACCATCCGGCGAACACTGGAGCACAGGTATTGATGATGTCGGAATGAATGAAACAGCAGAAAAACTTCGAGAGCTTCATCCGAACCTTGTCGTCATGGAAGCGCACGGCGGGCCGGAATTGCCTCTGGCGGGGACTCTCGCCTCTCTCGGTCTGCCTTTCGCACTGGTTTCGCCCCGGAGCATTAAGGAATTTACGCGGGCGATTGGAGGTATCCGACAGGACCGCAATCAGGCGCGATTGCTCGCCCACTTTGCCGAGCT
>Ga0134121_10001086_pt1 | contig 26698 bp, 23 predicted proteins | sample KB301_FD_96463 | JGI IMG/M metagenome (GOLD analysis project Ga0134121, IMG submission 96463) | Terrestrial soil microbial communities without Nitrogen fertilizer from Kellogg Biological Station, Michigan, USA - KB3-0-1 | ecosystem: Environmental > Terrestrial > Soil > Unclassified ... | reverse complement strand
GGAAATCCTTGCTGCACGCCCACCGCATCTTGCGCCGCCAGTATGTCGGCGGCGGACAACGCGATGCCGGAGAGAGGATCTCTGAAACCTACGGCAGGAATTTGCTGGGTAATCTCGTAGTCATAACGAATGCCATAGTTCACGTTCAAATGCCGACCAATTTTCCATGAGTCCTGAGCGAAGAAAGCGATCGGCTTATTATTTAACTGGCTCACGGGGTTGCCGTAACCTTGAATAAAGTTTGACGGAATTCCCAGGCCGTACTGCTGTACCGGCGTGAAGTCGGGCGGCGCGGCCGTGCCCACTGTGGGAAATGCTGCCAGGGTCGTGGCGGACAAACCACCAAAATTAAAGAGGCCTGCGAAGTTCAATTCAAAGACCGCTGAAGGAATGTTCACCGCAGCGTAGTCTCCGCCGAACTTGAAGGTGTGAGCCCCCCACACAACATTAAGGTTGTCGGTAAATTCGTGTCGCGTTTCGGTTCGGACCACCGGTGAAAACAGCTCGCGGCCGATGAACGCCGTTCCGGAAATATTAAAAGCCACGGCATCGCCGTTCTGCGATTTGAAAATCGCGCGCCGCTCGCCAAAGTTGTAGCGGAATTCATTGACCATCCGATTCGACAGGGTCGAGTTCAGCGAAGTGACGGCTGAGTAATCCTTGAGGACTTGAATACCGGTGCGGGAAAAATCGTTCTGACCGAGCGACTGGTTCTGCGACTCGACCTGAATGCCGGTGATGGTGCTTGGGTTATATCCGAACCGGAAAGTCAGGTGGTGATTCTTGGTGATCACATGATCGAGACGAAATGAATTGAACGTTGTTTTGTCGGTGACCGGAAAAACTGTCTGCAGTGCTTGCAGAGGTCGGAACGCGATGAACTGGCCCGCGGCATTGGTGGTGCCGGATGGCACAGGAGCGCCGGTCAAAAAGAACCTGGGTCCGATCGTCGTGCCGGCCGGGATCGCTCCGCCGACGCTCAGCAAAGGATTGCTCCCGGTAATTGCGGTGACCCCACCGCTGGAAGCCAGCGCCGCGTACTGGACGGCCGCGCCTGCCAATGCTTGCCCTTGGGCGATGTTTGCGGGCACACCCGTTCCAATCAGCGTCGTTGCGGTGCTCAAAAGCGTATTGACGTAGGCACTCTGACGAGCGGTGATGTTGCTGAACGTTTGCGTGAACGGCAGAAACGGCGCTCCGATAGTCACGCTGCTGTTGAGCCCCGCGCGCACGTTGCTGGTGAAGAATCCTGATTCGTGGCGCTGCCGCTGTTCGAACGCAAAGAAGAAGAAAGATCGATACTGCTTCGTTCCGTTTACCTCTTCACCTTTGTCGAAGTGGCCGCCAATCGTGCCGCCATATTGCGCGCGCGTAAACGGAGGATCCGAGACTGGCGCGAACGCATTGCGTGCCTGAAAACTTCGATGGCGCAGGAAGCCAAAAGCATTACCGTGAAATTCATTGGTGCCGCTCTTAGTGACGACGTTTACCACGCCGCCGGCTGAGCGACCAAACTCAGGCGCAAACGAATTCGTCACGACCTGAAACTCCTGGACGGCTTCCTGGCTGACCGTGGAACGCGACGCGTTGACTGAGTTATCGGTGTTGTCAGCGCCGTCCACCTGCACGAGGTTCGATCGTCCGCGCTGGCCGCCGAAATTCAGACCCGTAGTCGGCGCCGGCCCAATCGGGCGGCCGTTATCGCGGCCCACAGTCGAAGTCGTCAACGCAAACGAAAGATAGTTGCGCTCGTTGATCGGAAGATTCTCGATCCGCTGTTGATCTACCACCGACGAGATCGTGGTGTTCGTCGTCTCGACCAAAGTCGGAGCCACAGACGTTACGGTAACGGTGGCGGAAAGCTCGCCGAGTTCCAACGGAATGTCTTGATTGATCGTTTGACCGATCGTCACCTTCACCGACGGAATGATCGCGGTCTTGTAGCTCGAAGCCTTGACCGTGACCTCATAGTCGCCGGGCGGCAGGTTCACAATCTTGTAGTTACCGTCGTCGTTGGAAGTGGCTTCGCGCGCGATATTAGTGCCGGTGTTGCGCGCTGTAATCGAAGCATTCGGCACCGCTGCTCCGTTTGGATCGCGCACCGTGCCTTGTAAGTCTCCGGCGTTCGATTGCGCTTGCGCCATCGCCGCGCTCACAACCAACAGAACAGTGACACACGCGAGCAGTACTCGCATCGAGGCTCTATACCAACGGTAGAGGGACCAGGACATCTTCGTTTCTCCTTAATTAGTTACGTTGGAATCCGCACTGAGAATAATGGCAATACAAAACCAAACTTGCACAAGTTTCCAACCAGTCTGACTGACTAGCTATCGGCTGTGAGATAAGAGCGGTTGCGAATCATGAAATGTTGCTCGCCGATGGCTTGATGACGGAATTCGCTTAATGACCCGACTCACTTTGGAGACGCATGCCGTTTTTACCCTAAAAAGACTTATGAGGCAAGAATTAGTTTCCGCGCGAATCTGAGTGCTTAAACGTTAAGAAGAGTAATAAGTTTCACGTGTAGCGCCTCGGGTTGCACGCGCCAGACGGCGACGGAGGCTGTCGCTCGCGGCGAAAAGAGTTATCGCCAGTTCTGCGAGTCGAGGAACAAACGCAGCTTTGCGCAGCAGCGAACAAATTCGCAGGCGCGCATCGAAGGTGCGCTGATATGCTACGCGATAATTTGCAGCCAGTTCTTCGAGCGTCCTCGACTCTGGACGTTCATTCAAATAATTGGCCGTCGCTCCGGCTGCGAGTTCTCCACTCTGTAGGGCCATCAGCATTCCGCTGCCCGTGAAAGGATCGATGAACGAGGCCGCATCCCCGATGGCCAGCAAACCTTTAACGGGGGCGACTTCATGCCGGCCAAACCCTTCGAGCGCGACCGCGAGCCACGGTGACGCGACGTGCGCAGTAGCCAGAGTTTCATTCGCGCGCGCGTTTTGACGAACGATCTCGCGCACTACTCGATCAGCATCCGCCTCACATGCGCGCACATCGCGGGCCGACGCAATGAAGCAGAGGTTGCTCAAGCCGTTCTCGATGCTGCTCAATCCACCGTACCCGCCGCGATAGAAATAGATCTCGCAAGCGCCGGCAGCAACGCGCGTATTTTCGAGATGAGCTTTGAAAGCAATCATCGGCGGCCGGCGATCGCGTTTCGTGTTTGGTTTTGAGTTGACATGGCGCGCCAACGCGCGCGTTCGACCGGTGGCGTCGATGGTAATCGCTGCACGGAAACTTTCTTCGCTACCGTGGTGCTTAATCGTGATGCCGCAAACGTTCTCGTTTTCGAGCAGCACGTTCGTCGCGTGAGCATTCTCGAGCACCTCTACACCGGCATCACTCGCGCGGCGCAGCAGGCGCTCATCCATCTCTGCCCGGCTGAGTCCCAACGCGCCGTTCGCAGATCCAAACCATGAGCTGGGAACGCCGGCACTCTTGCCGGTGCGCGAATAGAAAACCGTGTCGCTCAACGTTGCCGGGCGCGCCGCGAACATCTGATCAGCGACACCCAATCGTGCGAACAGATCCGCGCATTCGGGTGAGATAAATTCGCCGCAGAGTTTCGCGCGCGGAAACTTCTTTTGTTCGACCAGCAGCACGCGCGCGCCGCGGAGCGCGAGATTAATGGCCGCACTCGATCCAGCGGGCCCGCCCCCCGCGATGATGACATCGTAATTAGAACCCATGGTCATCGGTTGTTACCGTTTGACGTGTTAAGACTGCTCAGGATTAATCGCGCCGGAAAGTGCTTACCAATCTCCACGTGACTGAGTCTGGCTCGGCGACCAAGCCCCTCCATCTCTTCCGGCGTCCAACTCTTCAAAATCGAAAGCGCGCCGTCTTCGCGCAGCAGGCGATTGTGCAGGAACAATCGACCAATGGTTGTGTAGAAGAAATATGCGACCGGACTGCGCTCCAGGTCGATCACGAAGATTCCGCGACGCGCGACCCGCGCCATCTCACGCAAAATTTCAACCGCACCTTCATTGTCGAAATGATGCAGCGTCAACGACTGCATTGCGTAATCGATCGAATCATCAGCGAAAGGAAGCCGGAACCCATTACCGCGGATGGACGCAATCTCCGGATAATCACGCGACTCTTCGAGAATCGACTGCGCCGATCGCTCGTTCAATTCAAGTCCCGTAAAGAATCCAACTCGACTCGTCTCGCGCGCCCACCTCGCGGCAACGCGTAGCAATTCGCCTGAACCCGCGCCGACGTCGAGCACTGAAAACGATTTCAAATCGGCGCGTTCAATTTCCTTCAGCAGCGAATCGCGCAACGCATTCGCATCGCCCAGCCATTCGTTGACGCGCCGCAACTCGACCAGACAGCCTTCATATTCTTCCGCCGTGTAGCTCCCTTTGTCGAGGTTTTCCGGTTCCAGACTTCTGTGGCGAAACTTTTCGAACATCCCGTGAGAAATGTAGGGGCAGCCCTTGTGGCTGCCCGTCTCGGGCAGGGACAAGCCCTGCCCCTACAAAATTCATGCGCGCAGTACGCGCATCATGTCTTCGTGAATCAAACCATTACTGGCGACAACCGGGGGCTTATGAATGTCGAGCGGGCCACCTTGATAATCCGTGATCCGACCGCCTGCTTCTTCGATGATCAGCGCTGCGGCGGCGACGTCCCACGGTTTGAGTCCTTCTTCCCAAAACCCGTCGAAGCGGCCCGCGGCCACGTAAGCGAGATCGAGCGCGGCCGCGCCGTCGCGCCGCACGCCTTGCGCGTTCATGATGAAGTTCGCAAAGTGTCGCGCGAATTCGTTTCGCTCGCGCACATCGTAGGGAAAACCGGTGCAGACCAGCGCGCTCTTTAAGGTTGCCGTGGGCGAGACGCGAATGCGACGACCATTCAGCGACGCGCCCCGTCCGCGTTCGGCGCTAAACATTTCGTCGAGCATTGGGTTGTAAACGACGCCGATCTCCAGACGGCCTTTGCATTCCAAGCCAATCGAAACGCAATAGCAGGGATAGCCGTGCGCGTAATTTGTCGTCCCATCGAGCGGATCGATGATCCAGCGCCAGTCACTTTCCTTCTCACGATCCGCAGGCTCACTCGCGCCTGATTCTTCCGCGAGGATCGCATGCCGCGGGTAATGACTCTTGATGCGATCGATGATCAGCCGTTCCGACGCGAGATCCGATTCCGTGACCAGATCCAACTCGCTCTTATTACTGATTTGCAGGGCGCGGCCGAAGCGCTCAGCCAGCAGCCGGCCCGCATCACGCGCAGTTTGAATCGCGAAGTTAAGCAATAAAAACCTCTGTTTGCCAGGAATAACTGAATATGAGGATAGCTTAATTCGGTTGCGGCGTCGTAATGGAGGGCGGAAGCGATAGGCGATCACCGGTGACTTGATCAAAGAAATGTGACTCGCGCAGGTCGAGCCTCACCCAAACTGTTGCGCCTGGTTCGGCGCGGAAATCACTCGCGGCCCTGGCGATGAGGCGCTGGCTGGCGAGATCGAGAAACACGAACGTCTCGCTGCCCATTAATTCCGTCACGTAAACGGTCCCGGGGATCATTCCCGTTTGCTGGGCATTCGACACCTCGATATTTTCAGGGCGCAGTCCCAGAGTGATTTCCTCGAAACTGGAGCGCAACCGTCCCGGTTGCTGATCTGCGTTCGACGCACCGCTCTGTGTCGTACCGATATCAAGGGGCAAACGCAATCCGTCTGCTGTGAAGCAGCGCATCTCAGGATCAATCCGACCATCGATGAAGTTCATCGACGGACTGCCGACGAATTCGGCCACGAAGCGATTTGCGGGTCGACGGTAAATCTCAAGCGGCACAGCGAACTGCTGCAGCTGGCCTTTATTCATAACCGCCACGCGATGGCCGAGCGTCATCGCTTCGGCTTGATCGTGAGTCACATAAACAGTCGTCGTGCCCAACTGCCGTTGCAAACGCTTGAGCTCGCCGCGCATTTGCAGACGCAGCTTCGCGTCGAGATTCGACAGCGGCTCATCCATCAGGAAGGCTTTCGGATGACGTACAATTGCGCGCGCGAGCGCGACTCGCTGGCGTTCTCCGCCGGAAAGTTCGCGCGGTCTTCGGCTAAGTAAGGATTCGATCTCGAGCATCGCGGCCGTTTGATTCACCTGCGTTTGGATTTCCGTGGGCGCGAGCTTTCGCACGCGCAATGGATACGCGATGTTCTCAGCCACGGTCATGTGTGGATACAGCGCGTAGCTTTGAAAGACCATCGCGACGTCGCGTTTCTGCGGGGGAAGATCGTTGACGCGCTGACCATCAATCAGAATTTCTCCCGATGACGGTTGTTCAAGTCCCGCAATCATTCGCAGCGTCGTCGTCTTGCCACAGCCGGATGGTCCGAGCAGTACGACGAACTCTCCGTCATTAATCTCGAGTGAGAGATCATCAACGACGCTCACAGCGTATCGTTTGGTGATGTTTTGAAGGAGTATCCCCATTCAGACGACTTTGCGTTCCTTGGCGACTTTGCGTCTTTGCGTGAACCCCATCTCTCGCGAAGCCGCAAAGACGCAAAGTGACGCAAAGTAAACTCGAACTACCCTTTCACAGCTCCTAACGATAATCCCCTGACCAGATACTTCTGCACCGCCATCGCAAACGCGAGAATTGGAATCATCGCAACGACCGCCGCTGCGCTCATCGCGCCCCACTTGATGCCGTACTGGGTGACGCGGCCGGCGATGCCGACCGGCAGAGTCATGGCTGTATCCGTCTGTGTCAGCACGAGCGCGAACAAAAATTCATTCCACGAAACAATCAAACAGAACACAGCGGTGGCGGCGAGACCTGGTGCGACCAGCGGCAACACCACCCGCCGAAGTGCTCCCATCCGGGAATCGCCGTCAACCAACGCGGCTTCTTCGAGATCGCGAGGCACTTCGGCAAAGAATCCGCGCATCATCCAGACCACGAACGGCAGATTGAATCCGGTGTAGACGATGACGAGCGACAGCCGCGTGTTCACCAGTCGCAAATCACGCATGATTAAAAACAGCGGCACCGCGGTCACAATGGCCGGAAACATGCGCGTCGAAAGAATCCAGAGCGCGAGATGTCGATCAAGATTTCGCGGTAGGCGAAAGCGCGCGAGCGAATAAGCCGCGAGGCTTCCGATAATCAGCGCGCAGATCGTCGAGGCGACCGCGACCACCAAACTATTCAAAAGATATTGACCAAATGAACGCGCGAGAAAAGCATCGGCGTAGTGCTCCAGCGTCGGTGAAAACGAAAACCATTTCGGCGGAACCGCGAATTGATCGACTTCATGTTTGAACGAAATTGTGATGAGCCAATAAACGGGAGCCAGGGCGGCGAGCGACGCCACCGTAAGAATGAAATATTTTGCGAAACCCCCAGGCCTCATCGTTTTTTGCCCTCTCTCTGGGAGAGGAAAACCTCAAGTTGCTTCTCTCGTTTGCAACAGCCGAATGTAGCCAACGCTGATCAGATTTGTAATCAACAGCAGCACGAATGACATCGCTGCCGCGTAACCAAAATTCGAAAACCGAAATGCTGTGCGATAGATGTAGAGACTCAAGGTCTCGGTCGCGAAGCCGGGGCCGCCCTCGGTGATGATGAAGATGTGATCGAAAACGCGGAGCAGATCCATCGACCGCAATAACAGCGCGATTAGAATCGCGGGTTTCAGCAGCGGCAGTGTCACGTGACGAAACGTCTGCCAGGCTGACGATCCATCCACCAAAGCCGCTTCGTAAGGCTCCTGCGGAATCGCCTGTAATCCGGCGAGCAGAATTAGAAACATGAACGGCGTCCACTGCCAGACGTCGGCGATGATCACCGACGCCATCGCCAGTTTCGGCGAAGCAGTCCAGGTCAGCGCTTCCGGGTTCACCCCCCACCCTTTGAGCGTTCCATTCACGGCGCCGAAGTTCGAATTGAGCATCAGCCGCCAGACGACTCCGACGACCACCGCCGGCAACATCATCGGCACCAGCAAGAGACTGCGAAACGCACTGCGTCCACGCATTTGTTCGTTCAACAGGACGGCGAGCGCGAGTCCAATCAGGAACTCAACCGTCAGAGCGATGGCTGCGTAGATGAAGGTATGCGCCAGCGCGCTGAAAAAGAACTGATCGGTGATGAGACGCGTGAAGTTTTGCAGCGTCGGTGCGCCTGATTGGGATTGAAAACTAATCTTGATCGAGTAGATGAGAGGGTAAATCGAAAGCGCAAGCAGGACTGTTAGTGTGGGCGCGATCAGGGCAAGCGCGAGAGATTTATCCGAAGTTCTTACTCCCTCTCCCCTTGGGAGAGGGTCGGGGTGAGGGCGTAAGTACGGGTTCAACTTTTCCATGTCTCGCTAGTTTCACCCCTCATCCCCAGCCCTTCTCCCACAGCGAGAACGGGCCAATCTCATTTCCCACGCTCAATTATTCTCTTAATCTCCGCGTTCGCCTGGTTCATTGCGTCTTCGGCTGACAGTTCTCCGCTGTTGGCTTTCGAAAGATAGATGCCGAACGCGTTTTCGATCTCATTCCAAAGCGGTGTGCGCGGCCGTGGTCGAGAACTCTCGAGCGATTTAAGCTGCGCCGGGTAAGAAGGAAACTTGGCGACGAGTTGCGGATCGTTAAAGACAGATCGCCGCGTTGGCGGATTGCCGCGTTGCGCGGAGAGCTTCATCTGGTCTGCGCTCGTGGCCCAGAGAAGAAAATCCATCGCTGCGTCCGTGTTCTTTGACTCGCGCGGAATCGCGATCAGCCAGTTGCCGATCTCTGCGCGGCCGGGATTTTTCGCGCCGGGCATTTGACCGAATTCCATCTTGCCGATCACTTTTGATTTTGATGCGTCGCTGAACGAACTGATCCAGGCCGGCCAGTTGATCGACATCGCGGCCGTGCCTTGCAGCAGGTGCGCGCCGACTTCGTCAGCGTTGAAGCTCGCGTAGCCCGGTGGCGAATACTTGCCGAGCTCAATCATGAATTTCAGCGCGGCGATTCCTTCCGCACTGTTCACGGTTGGCTGTCCGCTCGCATCGAACAAGTCACCGCCAAAGGCCCAAAAAATCGGCATGAAATCAGCAACCGCGGCGTTTCCCTGCGCCGCGCGCATCACGTATCCGTAGACTTTTCCACCGCCCGGCTCGCCGTTCGTCTCCTGCTCGCTAATAGTTTTGGCAGCCGTCAGAACCTCGTCCCAGGTCGCGGGCTCTTTCAGGTTATGCTTCTGAAAAAGATCTTTGCGATAGAAGAACAACTGCGAATTGCCGACTTACGGGAGTGCGAGCAACGTCCCCGTTTGATAAGGTTGCCGGCACAACGCGAGCGAGGATGCAACGAAATCATCGTCAGGTTTTTGGAGCCCACGCTTCGGCAACAACGGCATGAGATCGGTCAACACATCCAGCGACGCAAATTTCGGAAACCACGGATCGTCGAGCATGATCAAATCGTAAGCGCCGGTGCGCGAATTCAGATCGATCAATTCCTTTTCGAAGAGGTTCGCGTAGGGAAACTCAGCGATGTCGATATGCACTCCCGTTTGTTGTTCGTAATCTTTCGCGGCTTGTCGCAACGCGTCGCCCTCAACGCCTGAATTGATTGCCAGCGTGAGAGTCTTTTTCCCGGTGCGCGTTTGACAACTGCCGAAAAGCAAAGTTGCAGGCAGCAACGCTGCGAGAATTCGGAAGAGAGTGCTTCGCTTTAATGTCATCTCGGGGGCGTACATTAGCGGGAAAGCAATCGAGCATCAAGCAGTCTATGCAGGGATGCGATTTAGCAGTAGAATCCGGCTCGCCCAAATTGTACGCACCGGCGGAGCAATAACCGCAGAGGGAGCAGAGGGAATTTCAGGAGGTGCGCAGAGGGTTCCTCCGCTTGCTCTGCGACAACCTCCGCGTTCTCTGCGGTTCAAAATCACTTAGGTAGGAGCTGCTATGAATTCCAAAAGATTGCCTCTTTTGCTCGTGACCATTCTCGCGCTTGTTGCCGCGCTGTCCGCTCAAACGCGTCATCCGATGAAACTCGACGACCTCGCCCGTTTTCGCAACGTCGGCGATCCGCAGGTTTCTCCGGATGGCAAAGCGATCGCCTACACCGTCTCGACCACCGACGTGAAAGAAGACAAAGGCGGCACGCACATTTGGATGGTTGGTTGTGACGGGACGAACGATCGTCAGATTACTTTCAGCAACGACGGCGAAGGCGGCCCGCGCTGGAGTCCGGACGGAAAATATCTGTCCTTCACCTCCGGTCGTTCGTCGGGCAAGCAAGGCGTCCGCGGCAGCCAGATTTGGTTGCTCGATCGCAGCGGCGGCGAGGCTTATCAGCTAACTGAATTCAAAGGTCGCTTACAAGGGTATGAATGGTCGCCTGATTCGAAACGCATCGCGGTGCTGATTGGAGATCCCGATCCCGATGCTCCCGATCCGAACGCGACGCCGGCGCCGGGCACGCCGCCGAAACCTCCGAAACCGATCGTCATCGATCGTTATCGGTACAAGCAGGATGTGCAGGGCTACTTGCTGTCAGGTCGGCATACTTACGTCTACATTTATGACATCGCCTCGAAGAAGCTCGATCGTTTGACGAAGAGCAAGTGGGACGAGTCGTCGATCTCCTGGTCACCGGACGGAACGAAGATCGCTTTCATGAGCAATCATGCCGACGATCCCGATCGCGATCCCTCTGCGCAGTTGTACGTGGCGGAAGCCAAACCGGGAGTGACGGAGAAGCTTCTCACCGCGCCTGACAATCGCGCGAACCGGTCGCGGCCTGAATGGTCGCCGGATGGAAAATGGATCGCGTTCCTCGAGGGTGACGAAAAGAAGTACGGCGCTTACAGCATGGAGCACTTGATGGTCGTGGCGTCCGACGGCTCGACACCGCCAGCGCGCGTGGCCGCGAGCGAAGCTCTCGACCGCGGCGTTTCGCAGCCGCGTTGGGGTGACGATGGCAAGAACATCTTCGCCATTGTGACCGATGACATGTCCGCTTACGGCGCGCGCATTCCGGTGAGCGGAGGGAGCGCCGTGCGGATCACAGACAGACCGATTGTGCTGGGAGCGCGTCATAGCGCCGGGCAATGCGCCGTGGCGATTTCGGGAGACGACAATCGTCCCGGCGAGGTCTATTCCGCGAAGACTGTCGGAGGCATTCTGAAATTTACGCAGCTTACCCATCAGAACGATGCGTTGATGAAGGAGCTGCAACTTGGTGAGACCGAAGAAGTCAGCTTTAAAAGCAAAGACGGAACGGAGGTTCATGGACTTCTCACCTATCCGGTTGGTTACACCAAAGGAACGAAGGTGCCGTTCCTGCTGCGCATTCACGGCGGACCGAACGGTCAGGATCAACATTCCTTCAGTACTGAGCGACAAGTATTCGCGGCCAATGGCTATGCGGTATTGGCGGTGAATTATCGCGGCAGCTCAGGACGTGGCCAGAAATTTTCGCGCTCGATCTTTGCCGACTGGGGAAATTATGAAGTTCAGGATTTGGAAGCCGGCGTCGATCACGTGATCGCGATGGGCGTAGCCGATCCGGATCGCCTGGGCCTCGGTGGTTGGAGCTACGGCGGAATCTTGACCGACTACATGATCGCTACCGACACGCGCTTCAAAGGCGCAACCAGCGGCGCGGGCACAGCGTTTACAGTCGCTTTCTACGGCACCGACCAGTACATCATTCAATACGATTACGAGATCGGACCACCGTGGAATCCGAAATCGTGGGAGACCTATCAAAAGATCTCCTATCCATTCCTGCACGCCGATCGCATCAAGACACCGACTCTGTTTCTCGGCGGCGAGCGCGACTTCAACGTGCCCGTGCAGGGCGGCCAGCAGATGTACCAGGCGCTGCGCAGTCTCGGGATCGAAACCCAGCTCGTGATTTATCCCAACGAATTTCACGGCATCACGCGCCCGAGCTACGTGAAGGATCGCTACCAGCGCTATCTGGATTGGTACGACAAATACGTGAAAGGCAACAAGCAGCCGGTCCGGAACGTGGCTGAGACGGGTACGCCGTAAACCGGCGCGCCCGTTAACGAAGCGGGCAGTAGCCCGACCGTTAGTGAGGGCTCGTGTCAGAACGCCGACGATTCGGGGTAGCGACCGGGTTGAGCATCGCGAGACGAAAAGTAGATCAAGGGACGCGTTGACCCGCTTGCACCCCAAGCGGTTCCGTACCTTTGAAACTCCTCATTAGGTCAAACGCCAACTTGGTATTCTCTCGGTAATTCCGCTGTGCTATTGTTTGCGCCTCAAACCCTCGCAAGGATTTGAATCATGAACGGTTTCTCCTACGACTTTTTCCTGCGCCAAAACTCAACATCAAGGCAAGCAATATCGGCCTTGCAGAAAGGTCGTCGAAAAGGAGATTGGGATCAGGAATTATCTCTCAGGGCAGGAAGGGTGGCTCGCCCCCGCACTCAAATCGGCAGCCTGCTTGAAGTAAAAGAAAGAGCGGCGGTTAAACCGCTCTTCCCTACGTGAGAGAGTTTCCAGATTCCGATTTCAGCTAGGACCTTTGGGCATGCAAATAGACATTTGAGTTCCTATGAACAAGCCTGGCCAAAAGACCGCGATGATTAGCAGCACGTCGATCGACCTGCCGGAACATCGTCGCGAAGTCCTCGAGGCTTGCCTGCGCGAAGGCATCTTTCCCATCGGCATGGAACACCTTCCCGCACGCGATGCTGATGCCATGCGCGTGTCGCTGGAAATGGTGGACAAGGCGGATATCTACATAGGCATTTATGCGTGGCGGTACGGTCATATCCCGGAGGGCCACGACATTTCGATTACAGAAATGGAGTTCAATCGAGCCGTCGACCGCAAGATTCCAATTCTCGTTTTCCTCATTCATAAAGAACATCCGCTCACTATCGAAATGGTTGAAACGGACAAGGACGCGCAAAAGAAACTCGCTTCACTTAAAGAGCGCGCCAGCAGGGGACGCGGACGTCGCGAATTCAAGTCGCCGGAAGACTTGCGCGGCGAAGTCATCCACGCCTTGTCCGATCTCAAGGAGCGCGACCAAGAAAGTTCCGACGAGAAAGCAGCTCCCAGCTTCCACCCGCCCAACATCATCCCCAAATTACCCGAGCCTTACATCGCTCATCCTTACTCGCTGCTTCAGACCAAAGACGTAGTCGGTCGCCAGATCGAGTTGAATCTGCTCACCGATTGGGTAACGACGAACCAGCACGTGCCGGCCGATACGCGCATCTTCAACCTCGTGGCGATCGGCGGCACGGGCAAGAGCGCGCTCACCTGGAAATGGTTCAACGACATCGCGCCGAACGAGCTGCCGAAACTCGCCGGGCGCATGTGGTGGAGCTTCTACGAAAGCGATGCGCACTGGGACAACTTCATCATTCGCGCGCTGGCTTACGTCTCGGGGCAGTCCGAGCAAACTGTGCGCGCGATGAAATCGTTCGACCGCGAAGATCAGCTCTGGCAGATTCTCGATCAGCAGCCGTTCCTGCTCGTGCTCGACGGGCTGGAGCGCATCCTGCTCGCCTACGCGCGCATGGATGCCGCGCAGATGCTCGACGACGATCTCGATCAGGAAACTGCAAATGCTATCGCAGAGGCATATGGCTTACCGGAAAACGTCAAAGAAACCTATCTGGAGAAGCATCGCCTTCGTCAGTGCATTGATGCGAACGCCGGGCGATTCCTGCGCCGGCTTGCCTCCGTCGACGCTTCACGCATTCTGGTTTCGACCCGTCTTTACCCCGCGGAGCTTCAGACTAATATGGCCCAACCCTGGCGAGCTTGCGCCGTCAGCTTTCTCAAAGGACTTAGCGACGACGATGCGCTGAATCTGTGGCGGGAATTCGGCGTGACGGGTTCGCGGGATCAACTTCTGAAGATTTTCAATGCCTTTGGCAATTATCCGCTCTTGATTCGGGCGCTGGCCGGCGAGATCGCGGAGTACAAGCCCGCTCCTGGTGATTTCGATCATTGGATCAAAGATAATCCGAAGTTCAATCCCGGCGACCTCGATCTAAAAAACGCCAAGAGTCATGTCCTCGAATACGCGCTCCGAGGTTTGCCTGAGGAACATCGCAAAGTCCTCCACACCATCGCCGCTTTCCGCATGCCAGCGACGTGGGACACGCTGCGCGCGGTATTGGTTGGAAAGGATGTCGCACTTCAGACCACTGCAGCGAAGGAAAGCAAGAGCAAGACGAAGCGAGTCAAAGTTCACGCTTCAAGACCTTGTCCCACCGACAAAGCTCTGGATCTGATTCTCACCGAACTTGAAGATCGCGGGCTTGTCGGCTGGGACAAACAATCGAACCGATATGACCTCCACCCAATCGTTCGCGGCGTCGTCTGGCAGTCGCTCGACGAAAAGTCCCAAAAAGGGATCTACACCGACCTCCGTAATTACTTCGACGCGGTTCCCAGACCCGCATCTTCGAGAGTGGAAAGCATTGAAGACCTGACGCCCACTATCGAGCTTTACCAAGCCCTGATCGGCCTCGAGCGCTATCAGGATGCCTACGTCCTTTTCCGCGATCACTTGCAAGCGGTCACTCTCTATCGGCTCAGTGCCAACCGCCAACGCGCCGAACTTTTGGAGCGCCTTTTTCCCGATGGGATCGAGAACCTGCCTCGCCTGCAAACCGCGGGAGATCAGAGTTTCACTCTCGACGCGCTCGCGGGGGCCTACCATTTTCGCGGTGATCCTGGTCGCGCCGGTCCTCTTGTCCGACGTTCCGTCGAAATCGACGAGCGCGAAAACGAAGCCGGGAATGCCGGCATCGGATTAGCCAATCTTACTAACACGCTGCGGCTTTCTGGCGGTTTACGCGAGGCCGATTCCGCCAGTAGGCGAGCCATTCTGTTGTCACGGCAGCATCATTACGGCTATCCAGACTATCAGCGCGGACGTAATCTGGCTCTCTGCGGCGTTCGCACCGAATCGGAAATCGCCCTCAGACGTTCCCTGAAAATCTGGATTTCTGATAACGACCAGCAAGGCGAAGGCCTCGTGAACGCCTACCTTGCCGAACGGCTCCTCCTGTTCGGCGAGCCCAAGCGTGCGCTTACTCTCGCTCAGCGCGCTTCAGCACTGGCGGAAGTCCAACGTAACGAAGCCGACTTCATCCGCGCCGCCCGTCTCCACGGCGCGGCGGCTCTCGGTCTAGACGATTTGGAAACCGCCGCTGAACGGCTTGAGCACGCCCTCACTCGTGCTCGTGCCGTGAATCGCGTCGAAGAAGAACTCCCCTCGCTTGTCGCTTTGGCCGAACTCCATCGCCGCAAACAGGAATTCGCTACCGCGCGCGAACTCCTCGGTCAAGTCTGGAGTCCAGCAGAACACGGACCATATCCGCTGTTTCATGCCGATGCGATGAACGTCCTCGCGCAGATCGAGCGCGACGAGGGCAACACGAAAGCAGCGATCGAAGCCGCGACGAAGGCTTACACACTGGCGTGGTGCGACGGCATATCGGCGGATGGCAAAGTTTGCTACGCCTATCACTACGGACTGACCAACGCGCGCAAACATCTACAGGAACTCGGCGCGCCCGAACCGCAGCTTCCGCCCTTCGACGAATCGAAGTTCGAGCCGATGCCCGACGTTGAACTAAATCCCAAAGACGATTTATGGGTGGATCCGGACAAACTGGATTCGCTGAGTTGACGCAATTGTCGACAAGAGAAAAGGAATCCAATGTTAGAATCGGACTAACGTTGAATGGCGAAGACGCTCTTCTATCGATTGTTCGGGATCGGCAAGATGCCGTGGGAGCTGCGCTCAAAGCTGCAACTTGAAGGACTGACTTTATTCGATGAGGGCATCAAGGCTTCGGTCACGTATCTGAACTTTCACCGACCCGGAAGATACGCGAGCTGGCGACGCCAGTGGTTCAGCGCCTGTATCGCGCTCACGACTGAGCGACTCTTAGCTTTGCGATACGGGAATCCGATCATCAACGTTCCGCTCGCCGACGAACGGCTGCAACGGATGCAATTCTCCGTGGAAGGATCAGAAACATTGCTGGTGTGCTTCGACGCCGGCCTGTTTCACGACGACTGGTCGGGCATAATTGAATATCGGCTGCGGACCGATCAAGCCGCAGCGTTTGTTGAGGCCTTGCGCAGAGCGAATCCATAACCAATGAAAATTTTGGCAAGCATAGCTTTGACGGTTTTCACGTTCGCGGTTTTCGTCTTGGGCGAAAGCGCGATGGCACAATCAAGCGGTTTGGCCGGCGACTGGACCGGAGAATCGATTTGCGTCGGTGAGATTGGCGCCTGTCATGATGAACAGGTCGTTTATCACGTCTCAGTCGACGGGACGGATGCGACCAGGGTGAAGATCGGTGCGGACAAAATAGTAGACGGCAGGCCGGATTTCATGGGTGACATTTTTCTGAAATACGATGCGGCCAAAAATACTCTAATCGGAAATTTGGAAAGCCCGCGCGGCCGTGGCGTTTGGGAATTCACGGTCAAAGGAAACATGATGTGGGGCACGTTGAGCCAGCTGCCTGAGAAAAGGATTGTGCGGCAAATCCGCGTCACGAAGAATCAATTGACGACGACTATGACTGCGATGACAAATCACGCCACGGGAACATTCGAGGTCAAACTAACTCCGCAAAATGACCAACCCGCCGATCCATCAATGGGCCGCATGACTTTCGACAAGCAATGGAGTGGCGACATCACCGGCGCCAGCAAAGGCCAAATGCTCACCGGCGGTGATGTGAAAACCGGTTCGGCTGGTTATGTCGCAATCGAAAAGTTCACCGGCTCAGTCAAAGGTCACAAGGGATCGCTTATCTTTCAGCACTCCGCCACAATGACGGCGGGCCAGGGCGACCTGACGATTACCGTCGTGCCCAATTCAGGTACAGAAGAGCTGAAAGGCATAAACGGAAAGCTCACAATCAAGATAGAAGGCGGCAAACACTTCTACGACTTTGAATACAGCCTTCCGTAAACCGTTCGCGCGAAATCGATCAGGCCTGGTCGTCATCCTCGCGATCATTATGGGCATGACGATCGCTTTGCTGATCGCTGGTTGCCAAAAGTCACCGCCCACGGAAAACACCAACCACGCTGAACGTCCGGCGCCCACGAAAGTGATCGCGACCGGCCCGCCGGGGTTTCCGCCGCCGGTCATGGACAAACCATATCCCGCCACGGGTATCGTTGCCTTAATCAACAAAAAGGAAGGTTGGATCGAAATCAATCATGATGAGATCAAGGACCTGATGCCCGCGATGCAGATGGAGTTTTGGGTGAAGGACAACAGCCTGCTCGACAAAGTTAAGGTCGGCGACCGCGTCGACTTTACCGTGGTCGAGACGAAAAAGGGCGAGTATCTGACCGAGATAAAGCGAAGCTCAACCGCGGCGACGCCACCGAAATGATTCTGTCGATTGGTTTGGCTTATTTGCTGAGAGTGTGCTCAGCCTGATTCAGATAGCGCGATGCCAGCCGCCAGTTGACGGCCACGGTGTAAGGAATAGATGAGAGCAATGCCTGGTTCGCAGGCGTCGACTCGCGTTCGGCGAAACTTAATTCAGCCACGCTGATGACGCGGGGCTGATCGATCTTGCGCCACCAGAAAGCACCATCCCGATAGCAGGCTAGCGAATTTGTGATTTGGATCTTTAGCTTGCCCGCCGGCATCCGCACAAGAATGTCTTCCAGTTCGCCGGTTACTTCCGTTAACTCAGTTTCGAAAGTTCGCAGCGGCACGCGCGCAAGCTTGCGCCCCTCTTCAAAATCACCGAGCGAGCGATAGACGATGACATCCTGTTGCAGACGCTTGAGCGAATCGATCGCTCTGGCTGCGTCATCACTGCCGCTCGCAGCGTTCGTCGACGCGTTGACGCGCGCCACCGATTGGCCATGCGCGACGGCGTTCAAAATAAAAATAGCGATCGAGGCGGCAAGAATGAGACGTTTCATGAGGGGCTTCGTGATCATTTGGCGCGGTCCATCACGGGTGGATCAATCGCAATGGCCGTGCCTGTGAAATTCTCTACATACAGCGTTGCCACGTTTGCCTTTGCGCTATTTCGCCGCGGCAAAGCTCCAGCGAAACGGAAAGATGCCTCACCGGTGCGCTAGCCGCTGCGCCGACGCATCATCGAACCAGGCGATTACGTTGCAAGGTCTAGAAACTCGCAATATGATGCGGCTTCCGAATAACCAACTTGCCACGGAGGCACAGAGACCCAGAGAAAGACCCGTCAATGTATTTTGATTGAAGTTCTCCGTGACTCCGTGTCTCTGGCAAATCACCGATCGAGGTATTGAAATGAATCGACCAACGGAATCTGAGTACGCGCCTTATTATCAGAGCTATATCGATCAAGTCAGCGAGTCTGACATTCTGCCCGTGCTGCGGGCGCAAATGGACGAGCTGGATGTCCTGCTGGGCAGAGTTGAACCGCATCAGGAAACGTTTCGCTACGGCGAAGGCAAGTGGAGTGTTCGCGAAATCGTCGGCCACTTGATCGATGGTGAGCGTGTTTTTGGTTTTCGCGCATTCTGCATCGCGCGCGGTGAGCAGCAGAACCTGCCCGGTTTCGATCAGGACGACTACATGTTGACGTCGCATTACGACCAGGTCGAGCTGGAAGATTTGCTGAGCGAGCTGCGGCTGATCCGTTTGGGAAACATCGCGATGTTTCGCACGCTGGATGAAGAAGCCTGGTCGCGCGTGGGCGTCGCCAACAGCAACTCAGTTTCCGTACGCGCGATTGCCTTCGTCATGGCCGGGCACGTACGCCATCACATGGATGTGCTGCGCCAGCGGTATCTCAATGCCTTGCCGGCGCCATCACCGTAGATCGCGAAGCAAACCACAGATGAACACAGATACACACCGATCAATTGAACCCAAATGCCAAAGAGGATTTTCATTCCTATCTGTGTCTATCCGTGTTCATCTGTGGTTATTTTTTATCGTCACGGTCTGCTCTCTCACGGCGGCCCAGTCCTCAGTCCGCGATTATCGCCGCGCGCATGAGCGACAAATCCTCGAAGAGTTCACGCGTCTCCTCGCGCTTCCGAACATCGCTTCCGATCGAGACAACATCCGCCGCAACGCTGCGCTTCTTCGCGAGATGATGCAGCGGCGCGGATTGAATCCACAGTTGCTCGAAGGCAAATCCGCCGACACGCCGCCGGCCGTTTACGGTGAATGGAAAGTTCCGGGCGCGACGCATTCAATCATTCTCTACGCGCACTACGATGGCCAGCCGGTCGACAGAGCGGCCTGGAGCGCTTCGCCGCCATTTCAACCAACGTGGCGAAGCGCGGCGATGGAATCGGGCGGACAGATCGTCACATTGCCGGCCACTGGTGAGATAAATACAGAATGGCGTTTGTACGGGCGCTCGGCTTCGGATGACAAAGCCGGCGTGATGGCGATCCTCACCGCGTTCGACGCTCTGCGGGCGCAGAACTCAAGGCCGTCACTTAACATCAAATTTCTTTTTGAAGGCGAGGAAGAAGCAGGCTCGCCGCATCTCGGCGACATCATCGATCTGCATAGAGAGTTGTTGGAAAGTGATGCCTGGATCATCTGCGACGGTCCGGTGCATCAATCGGGTCGCAAAGAAGTAGTGTTCGGCGTGCGCGGCGATCAGAACGTTGATGTGACCGTTTATGGCGCGAAGCGGCCGTTGCACAGTGGACACTACGGCAACTGGGCGCCGAATCCGGCGATGACACTCGTGCGGCTGCTGGCGACGATGAAGGATGACAACGGTCGCGTCACAATCGCCGGCTGGTACGAAGGTGTTGAGCCGCTGGGAGAATCTGAGAAACGCGCGATTGCTGAAGCGCCAGCCTACGACGACGAGCTGCGAACGCAACTCGGCCTGGCCAAAGCCGAAGGCAACGGCAGGCTTCTGATGGAATTGATTAATGAGCCTTCACTCAACATTAACGGCATTAGCAGCGGCGACGTCGGGGCACTCGCGCGTAACGTGATTCCGACGACCGCCACGGCGGTGCTCGATCTGCGCTTGGTGAAAGGCAGCGACTACCGGCAACAGGTGCAGCGCTTGATCGATCACATTCGCAAGCAGGGCTTCTATGTCATCGATCACGATCCCACCGATGCCGAGCGGAAGCAGCACGCGCTAATCGCGAAAGTGTTTGCGCGGAAGGGCGGCTACAACGCTGAACGCACGCGCATGGATCATCCGATTTCGATCGCCGTCATCGCCGCCGTGCAATCAACTTCCAAAGATCCGATCGTGAAGCTGCCGACCTCGGGCGGGAGTTTACCCTTGTCGATCATCACCGATCATCTGAAGACCGTGACGATCACAGTGCCGATTGCGAACTACGACAACAATCAGCACGCGGAAAACGAGAACCTGAGGTTGCAGAATCTTTGGGACGGGATCGAAACGTGGTCCGCGGTGATGATGATCAAGCCGACGAATTAGCCGCGCGCCGGCGGAAAGAATAAGCCGCGGATTAACGCGGATTTACACGGATAAGAACTAATTGAGCGATGGGGATTGAGGGGCTCATGAAAACACACGGCGGAGGGTTACAAAGTGAAATCGTTTAGAGGAAGTTTTTCTTATCTGCGTCAATCCGCGTTCATCTGCGGATGTTTCCTCGTTTTGTTATGCGTTGCTCAATCTGCGTCCACGCAGAACGGCGGCAAGGCTGAACCCAACCGCATCGAGTTCAAACGCGGCGCGACCAGCACAGTAATCAGCGGTGTGGTGCGCGGCGACGAAGAAGCCGAATACGTCTTGGCGGCGAAGAAAGGCCAACGGCTCAAGATCGTTTTGACGTCGGCACCTGCAAAATCGTCGGTATTCCAGATTCTCGGGGAAGATAACGACACGCTGGGGCTGGAGCACGACGCGGCGTTTGATTTCATCGGCGCGCTGCCGAAGACGGGCGATTATTTCATTACTGTGAGGCGGCCGACGTCGGCGAAGGGCACGTCGAGATATAAATTAGCGATTACGATCAAGTGATCGGTGGTGAACTTCTCATGAGTCTACGAAGAATAATTGTCCTGCTCGCAATTAGTGCCGACGGATTCATCGCGCGGAAAGACGGAGCTGTCGATTGGCTCGACCGACCGCGGCCAAAAGGTGATTACGGCATGGGCGATTTCTTCAAATCAATTGACACGATCCTGATGGGGCGCAAGACCTACGACTTTGTGGTGCAGTTCCAAAAAGAGGGTCAGGCGGTGCCCAGCATGGGCGGAAACATCCGGCACTATGCCTTCTCGCGCAAGCCGCCGAAGAAAGTTCTCGAAGGATTTGAGTTCGTGAAGGAGCCAATCAAGAAATTCACCGCCCGTCTGCGCGCTCAGAAGGGCAAGAACATCTGGTTGATGGGTGGCGGCGGAATCATCGCCTCGTTCCTCGACGAGGGCGAGATTGATGAATTCATCATCAGCGTCATCCCCACCTTCATCGGTGAAGGCATTCCGCTGATTGCCCCACGTCACCGCACGGTGCCGCTGAAGCTGTTGTCGACTAGGAAATTTTCTGATGGCGTAGTGACGCTGCATTACGCGGTGGCAAAAGCCCGACTCCGGGGTCCCCAGCCGGGCAGCCCGGCTGGGGTGGGGCGATCAGGGCGGGCAAGTAAACAGAAGCGCAACTCGCCGGGATAGTTTGCGTCATAGCGACGGCCTTCGTCCCGTTAGGGACGAGATGTTTATAGCACCAACCTCAATACTAATTTGCCCGAGCCCGTTTACGGGCGACGGAACATATCACTCCTAAAGGAGCTACGAGATTCATGATTGGTGCGATGTTCTATAAATATTTAGCCGCTACGCGGCTCATGATACCCACCACTATCGCGTTGCTTTTCACCCTTTCGTTCGCTCAGCATTTCGTATCGCACTCAATCGCCCAGACTCAAGCAAAAACCGTTTACGAAGTCTATGCCTTGAGTTATGGCGTCTATCCAAACTTTCCTGTCTCGGGCTTACTTGCCGGCGCAGACAAAACTCGGAAGATAGATCTGCAGATGATGATCTGGTTGGTGAAAGGTTCGAACGGAAAGAACATTCTCGTCGATACGGGTTGCTATCACGAGAACGTGGTCAAAGGTAAGGGCATTCAAAATCTCATCAAAGCCTCTGACGCCGTCGCGAAACTTGGTCTGTCGCCGACGGACATCACCGATGTGATTATCACGCACATGCATTGGGACCACGCCGACGGCATGGATTTGTTTCCTAACGCGAAGATTTGGATTCAGAAGGACGAGTACACCTACTACACCGGCGCGGCCTGGCAATCTTGGTAAGCGCGGGGGCATCGAACCCGACGACGTGCTGACTCTGGTGAAGCTCAACACCGCGGGCAAGGCAAACCTGGTCGACGGTGACAATGTCGAGATCATCGACGGTATCAAGGTTTACACCGGCGGCCGTCACACCTACGCGTCGCAATATGTAAGCGTGCAGACCGCGTCCGGTACGGTCGTCATCGCGTCAGACAACATGTACTTGTACGAGAATCTGGAGAAGCACGCGCCGATCGCGCAGACGTTCGATGCCGATTCAAATCTCAAAGCGCAGGATCGAATGAAGGAGATTGCCTCACGGCCTGATTTGATTGTGCCCGGCCACGATCCGGCAGTCTTTGTGAAGTTTCCCAAACCAGGAAATGGCGTGGCAAAGATCGAGTAAGTATCAGAAGCCCGACTGTGAGGGAGGGCCGGCTCCCTAAGTTGCCTCGCATTCGTCGCGGTCGCGTTGCTCAACCGGTTTTCGTCCCGTAGGGACGAGATATTTATAGCACCCACTGTCCAAATAGAATTTTCTGAGCCCGTTTACGGGCGACAATATGCCGCTCCTACGGAGTCTCGGCGAGAAACTTGGCCGCGTGGCGCTATAAACATTCGGCCGCTACGCGGCTTTACGCTTTGCGGAACGATTCCGTGTTTTGCGTCGCGCCTTACCCTTCTTTACCGTTGTCCTTGGTTTCGATTCTCCCTGAATTCTTCGTGCGATGCGGATTGCAACACTCAGGATAATGATCGCTGCAGCGCCTACAGCGCTCAACGCGAACGCTGCTTTCCATCGTTGCTCGATCAGTACCCCGGAGATCGCCGACATCAGCAGCGAGAGGATCATCTGCAGGACATTGAAACGAAAGTCGAACATAACGAACCTCACTTTCCGGCTTGGAGCGAGTTTCTTGACTCGCCCCTAGCCAGCCGTTATGCTCAGCGACGTGGCGATAGCCACGACTGAGCCAGTTAGTTGGCCCACCTTGAGTGGGCTGCTATCACGAATTACCACCGTATTTCGAACGCTCGGTCCCGGTGGCGCTGTTGTTTGCGCAACAGCGCCACCAACAAAACTTCCAAAACAAAAAAAGCCGATCATGTCTTGCGACAAGATCGGCTTTTTCGGTTAAAACCTATATCTTGCGCGCGACATTAACGCCATCACTATCCCAGTTCGAGGCTGGGCTTGTGTTGCTTCGTGAGTTTCGAGAACGCAGCAGAATAACCTTCCTTGAAGGTTCGGTCTCTTCTGAACTCGCCCGTGATCAATTCCGTAAAGGCGATTCCTAAAGGAAATCTTGCAAATACGGCACGGTTTCCGATACGGCTCAGCATCGGAGTGCACTCCTCAAGTTCGAACTCACTTGCAACCTAAGAGCATTTAGGTCGCGCCAAGTTTTCAAAGATCGCTGTCAACCAGTTCCGCTGAGTGCGAGCGGGAAAATCTTCATCAATAGCTGCAACCCTAGGGTGCGGCTGTTCCCCTTTTGCGACATAAGCTGACTGTTCCTAGCAGGCCTCCTCGGTTACTGCGTCGGACTATTCAGCCTGGGCTGGATTTTACCGCTGACCAAACAGAATCGCAAGTGAAAAACTCGCGCTAAAAGTAACGCTCCGTTCAAGCCTCGGCCGGCTTCAACTTCTTCTGTGGCTTCTTCTTCGCGCCCTTCTCATCCGGCGGTGGCTCTTCTTCTTTCGTCATCTTATTAATCAGCATCTGCTGCAGGAAGCCGACGATGTTGCCCACCAACCAGTAGAGCAGCAGTCCTGACGGCGCGCTCCATAAAATGTAGAGCATGAAGAGCGGCATGCCGATCGCCATCATCTTGCGTTGCAGTGGATCGGCGGAAGGCGCGGGCGTCAGTAACTGAAGCACGATCATCGAGCCGCAGAACATGACCGGAAGGATGCGAATAAAGCTGAGGATGTAAGGCTCCGGCCCGGACAGATCCGGAATCCAAAGAAACGATGCCTGGCGAAAATCGATCGAAATCGTGATCGCGCTGTAGAGCGCAAAAAGAAAGGGCATCTGAATCAGCAGAGGCAAACATCCGCCGAGCGGGTTCGCTTCCTTCATCAAACGCAGTTGCTCCATCTGCAACTCTTTCATGCGCGGGTCCGTCGACTTCATTCCCTTCAGTTGTTCCTGAAGTTCCTTCATACGCGGCGCATACTTTTGCGCCTTCTTCATCTTGCGTGACGATTGCCACTTCAGCGGGAAGAAGAGCGAATAGATGAAGATCGTGAAGAGAATGATCGCGATGCCATAACTGCCGGTCAGTCTTTGCAGCGCGTTGATCGACCAGAGAATCGGACCAGCCAAACCGCGCCTGAGCCACGCGAAAATGCCGTAGTTAATCGCTTCGCCGAGATCGATTTGCGGCCCGCCCAGCCTGGCAATCTCTTTGCTCGCATCGTCGAGCAACTTGTGATCCTTCGGACCTACGTAAACGAGAATCTTGGAACCATCAACCGGGACAGGAAGGAAAGCCATCAGCAGATAATGCTGCTCAGGTTTGTCCGGCCCGTAGGCGACGGTGCGAAACTCCAGGCCGCTAACCGGGCGCGGCTCTACTGCAACCATCGCAAAATAACTATCGCCGATGCCGGCCCATTGAACTGAGCCGCCGACCTTTTGCAGATCGGGACCTTCGGGCCGCGCTGAGCTAAACCAGCCGCTCGGATTTCGATGGATTGGATCCGCGGGAAAGCGCTGCGTCTTGCCATCGACCACGGCCATGCCTTCAGGAGGAACGGCGTAGAAGCTGTGGTGCAGGATTCCCTGATCGCCAATGCTGGGACCGATGGCCAGGATGTTCGCGGGCACCGGTTGACTGTTGCGCGTGAGCTTAACTTCCAGTTGTGTGGTGTAACTATCGGCAAGAAAAGTAAGTCGCTTGGTCGCGTCTAAGCCCGTCGCGTCATCGTGAATGACGAAATCGATTTGCTTGGATCCGCTCGGAACATTGATCGTCTCATCGCCTGATTCAGCATTGGGCCCAAACGTTCGATAGTTCCTGGTAGCCAGCGCTTGATCGCTGTTCGCCTCGCCGGTAACCAGCTGGAATGCCTGAAATACTTTTTCTGCCGGAACGTCCGGCGGCAGTTTGGGAATCAGTTCGAGCGGTTTCGGATCGGACTTGGTCGAATCGGCCCCGAACAAAGCGTGACCGTTGTTCTTATTCTTCCTGATGATCCAACTCGTGGCCACGGCGCCGCGCGTGTCAAAGGTGGCTTCGTAAAGCGGAGTGACGATCTTCAATTTCCGCGCGGGCACCACATCCGGCGTCGGTGACGGCGACGCTGCCGCCTGCGATTTTGGAGTCGCGCTTGATTGCGCTAGCGCAGTCGGTGAAGCCGTGGGCGAACTGCTCGGCGAGGCGTTCGCATTCGCGTTTACATTCGCGTTCGGTTGCTGGGGTGGTTTGACTGGCGGATAAAGATAATTCCAAAGAATAAGGACGGCCGCCGAAGCGACCAAAGCCAGGAGAAATCGTTGTTGCTGCTTCATGTTTTGACATGACTGGAGCGCAACCGTCTCGGTTGCCACCCTGGCAAGCGAAGACCCTTGCGCTCTAGTCTTACTACTTCACCGGATCGTAACCGCCCGCGCAAAATGGCTGACAACGGAGCAATCGCCAAATCGCCATCCCAGTTCCTTTGATCGCGCCGTGTTTCTCAATCGCTTCCCGTGCGTACTCGGAACACGTCGGCACGAACCGGCAAGAGGGTGGCAGCCACGGTGAGATTACCGCTTTGTAAAACTTCAAAAGCGAAATCAGAATCGTGCGCATGACAGCTTCGGGGCACTAGCCCAAGCGTTAGCGCGGGCTCACTCTTTGAGCCCTCCCTTACGGTCGGGCTACTGCCTCGCTTATCTTCACCGTTCGGCCCGCGCCACCTGCTCAACAATCCTACGAAACTCTCGAAAGCGAAGTTCTTCGCTCGCACTCAGCAGCGACCGCTTCGCATTAATCACCCAATCGTATCGTCGCTGGAGGGCGTTCATTTCGCTGCCGCTGCGCCGGAAAATTTCGCGCAATAGCCGCCGCGCGCGATTTCGATCTACTGACTTTCCAATCGCTTTGGTAGAAGCGGTCACCCCCAGCCGGTGTTCCGGAAATTCGTTCTGACGTAAAAAAGCGGCCATCAAGCGGCCGTCATAACGTTGCCCTTCGGCGTAAACTTTTTGGAATTCGGCCCGGGCGCGCAAGCGACAACGCTTCGGCAACGCCTCGCTGGCTCTCTCCGGCGTCGCTTTCAAATCTGAAGCCGGGCTCGAATTCAATGATTAGTAGTGCGACGGGGTGAGTCGCTTGCGGCCTTTGGCGCGGCGCCGTTTCAGCACCAGCCGGCCGTTCTTGGTCGCCATGCGCGCGCGAAATCCGTGCGTCTTGGCGCGGCGGCGATTGTTCGGTTGAAAGGTTCGCTTCGGCATAG